>Ga0247840_10010732_pt1 | contig 11360 bp, 11 predicted proteins | sample LaCruzMarch2015__FD_192404 | JGI IMG/M metagenome (GOLD analysis project Ga0247840, IMG submission 192404) | Freshwater microbial communities from meromictic Lake La Cruz, Castile-La Mancha, Spain - LaCruzMarch2015_17m | ecosystem: Environmental > Aquatic > Freshwater > Lake | place: Spain...
CTTTCTATAGGTTTTCCACCTGAAATTATAGTCGAATACGCAACTGGCCTTTTCTTTTTTTAAGCCAAACACTAGGGGTGGTGCACTTCATTCTTTAATGGGGCTGATAAATACATGATTGTAGATGGTAATACTGTAGAAACAGGAAGCTATAATTATACGTCTTCAGCACAAACAAAAAATGCCGAAAACTATCAAATTTATCATAATAATCAAGCATTAGCGCAACTTTATCAACAAGATTGGCAAGCAATTTTTGATCAAGGTTACCCTTATCAAGCCACAGCGCAATAAACTTTAGCCCAAGGAATAAGAACAGATTTTGTAAAATGCTAAATACAATTGCTAAGCTCCGCACTTGTACAAGCAAAGAAATCTGTTCATTCTAATAGCATCTTAATTTTACACTAGAAATTTAATAATCTCATCACATTAATAAACATCAATATGTCCAGCAGGTAATTTAATATTCACCATTAAGTCTTGCGGGATAACTTGATAAAAGCCTAAATTAATTAATTTATCGTATAAACCATCACGAGTATAAACATCAAATTTAATGCGTAACTGATTAGCAAAAACTGCATCAATTGCACTTTTAGAGATAGTTTTCTTTTCTGCCGTTGAAATAACACTAGCAATTTCTTGGCTCGTCAAGCCATGAATGAAAAGAAAAATAACTTGCTTTTCACGCTTACTTAAATTATATTTTTTGAAATTAGTGTTAACTGAAAAGTCATACACATTTAGCGCCTTAAGAATGCTAAATTTTAAATTTGTATATAATATCTTGCGTAATTCGACGTACAAACCAACCGCTTCATCATTATCTGGATTAATCAAGGGCTTCTTATACGTTGTATAGGGCTGGACAATACCATCGTAGTAATTAAAATTAATTGAATAGCTTGACGTCTTAGTACTAATTATGTCTTCTTGCTCTTTTAAAGATTGTGACTTAAAATATTGCCCTAATTCATCTGGCAGCCCGCTACTACCTTCATTAGCCTGAACGCCACGAACCTGCTTATATTGCTTACTACTAAAAGCAACGGCCTGACTCAAATCATAAATGGCAATCGGGGCTAAAAGAGTGAGTTCGTCCAAATCACGATATTTGCTAATCACACATTCGAGATATTTTGTATTAGAGTTCATATTTGGAACCATTTTAATAAAATTAACAATTATAGAATATAACTTATCAGCATATTCATTGGAATCATTGTGAGATATTCAGAAGTAATTCCCTAAATAAAGTGAAAACAACCAAACTATCTGAGAGTAATGATGATAGCAAAACTAAATAAGATCCAATTTCTTTAGATAATTATAACATATTCATTATATCAAATAAGCACATCAATCGCTTTACAATTAATCACAGGTTGGTAAATTTACACCCAGCTGCCATTTAAGTTATACTATCTACTTATTTTATTTGGAGTTTACAATGGATCAAACACAAGATTTATTCTTTATGAATGTCGCGCTTGAAGAGGCTAGATTAGGTGCTAGTGAGGGTGGGATTCCCATTGGTAGTGTACTAGTCATCGACGGCAAAATTGTTGGACGAGGACATAATCAACGAGTTCAGCAAGGAGATCCAATTTTACATGGCGAAATGGATTGCTTTAAAAATGCTGGACGTTTGACCGCCAAAGAGTATGCTAAAGCCACCATCTATTCAACTTTATCACCCTGTGATATGTGCAGTGGCGCTATTTTACTCTATAAAATCCCGCGCGTGGTTATGGCTGAAAATGAAACATTTAAGGGTGCTGAAGATTATATGCGCAGCCGTGGTCTTGAAGTGATCAACCTTGATCTTGATGAAGCTAAGCAACTAATGCACGAATTTATAAGCAAAAATCCACAATTATGGAATGAAGATATTGCCGAATAAGCGTCTAATTTGAATAAAATTTTCGTAGCACCGACTAATCATGTTGCTACGAAATAACTTCTTTCTATTTCTATACTTTTCAACCAATATACCTCTTATATAACCATTATTATTAAAAACTTTAGCAATGGTTTGTAAGAGGTCTATTATAGTTGATGGCTTAAATGAGGTAGGACGAAAGTTGCTTGAACGATCAAGCGACTCTCCCAATATTTCACTACGCAGCTTATTCCTCTGCCAAAAATTTCAACATTGCAGTTGCGGCTAATTTAGCTTCTTTAACCGCTTGAACCACCGTGCTGCCACCATTAGTTGCATCACCTGCCGCAAAAATATGCGCTTTACTCGTTTGGAAATCTTGAGTTATAATTTTATTACCCTCGATAGCGACTCCAGCAAAAGCCTCACCTGCATCTATATTTTGTCCAATAGCATAAATAACCAATTCTGCTTTAAGCTTTAATTCTGAATAACCATCGGCATGCTGAGCAATAATTCCATGTACTGCATCATCACCTAAGAATTGTTGTGGACTAAATTGAGTTGCAACATTGATACCCAAACTTTGCACAAATTTAAGTTCTTCATGATAAGCAGGAACTTTAGCACCGCGACAAAATACGGTTACATTTTCAGCACCCAATAATTTAGCCGTCGCTGCACAATCCATGCCCGTATCCCCAGCCCCAATTACGGCTACACTTTTAGGAATAACGACATCTTTACCTTGACTCCCACGAGCCGCAACCAAAAAATCAACCGCGCTAATTACACCACTTAAGTTACGTTCGCCCAGTTGTGCCTTGCGTCCGCTCCATAATCCAACACCAATAAAAATGGCTTTATATTCTTCTTCCAATTCAGCTAAACTAACATCAACTCCAACTTTAGTATTTAGTTTAATTTTTACGCCTAAATCGCTAACCGTTTTTACATCCCAGTCAACCAACTCTTGATTCAAGCGAACTGGTGGAATACCATAGCTCATCATGCCGCCAGCTTGCGGCATTGCTTCATAAATATCAACTTGATAACCCGCTTGAGCTAATTTAGCCGCAACCGTTAGACTCGCTGGACCAGCACCAATACATGCCACTTTAGCCGCATGAATCACGGGAGTTTTGTCCAAAACCTGAAGCTGTAAAGCTTGTTCTTGCTCGACTACAAATTGCTGTAATTTACGAATGGCAACAGGGCGATCCATCGCCGTACGCACACAAGCACCTTCACATAATTTATCCGCAGGACAAACTAAAGAACACGCTCCACCACAAACATTGGAGTCACGAATAATTTTTGCGGCAGCACTAATATCGCCAGCACGCATAGCACTAATAAATTGCTCAGGATTGGTCGCAGATGGGCAAGCCTTAGCACACGGAGCGTCAACACAAAGTAAGCAACGTGCAGCTTCTTCAGCAGCCATGCGCTCATCATACTTGCTATCACGAAGTTCTAAATACTTGAATGTCATTACGTAACCCTTTGCTAATAATTTAAACGCAAAATTATACCACATTTAAAGCATGGTTATTAAATTTTATGCCACAACCAATTAGATAAAATGCAGAATATTGACGCACTCAAATCTTACACTACAGCAACAAAAACAAGAACTATTTATTAACAAATCGCTTCTGTTATTATTCACCAAATTCAGGCAAATCGCTCGCACGAATAATTTTCTTTACTTGATCTGATGGAGTTACTTGAATGGTAGAATTTTCAAACTCTTGAGGTACAGCACTAAAATCAATATTATTTAAATCTATTTTAGTATAACCGCCGGTTATATCAGTTGGTACAATTTTATTCCCTCCTTGAAAATAAACTACATTATTCGTATAAACCACTTTATTATCTAAATCTTTTAAAACTCGCCAAATCGTATTACTGGTATTACCATGATTGGCCGTTGCTAAAAATGGCACACTCAAAGAACTAATAACAAAATCAGCTTGGTATAATGCTTCACCATGTGAATATGGTTGTGGTAAATTACGCAATAAAACTTGACCACGCGCAAACCGCGCCTCCGAAGTAAAATCACCAGGCAGTCCATCTAAACTATGTGCTTGCGCTTTATTGATTGCAGCATATTTCTTAGCCAAGGCTAATTGTTCTGGATAGGTTGGTCCATTGGTCATAACATTACCAGCATGTTCATAAACCTTCACTTGCCCTGCAATAAATTCTATCACAGCAGAATTACCTGTGCTATCGCGTAAATCAAAATGAATTGGAACATTTTTTAAGAATACCCCAGGTTTAACTTGAATTGCGGATTGAATAATTTGGTGTGATTTAATCAACTTTATGGCTTCATCAACATTTTTTGCTTGACTTAGCAAATAACTTCCCATATCAAAAACACCCAAAACTGGACGTTTATCCTGTGGATCATAAACTGGGTACTTGGTTACATCTTCAAGATATAAACCACTTAGCGACAACCCTTGTGTATTCATACCATCATCAGCTTTTGAGGTATTAAATGCGGGGCGTGCCCAATAACCATATTTATTAGTCCAACTAGTTAATTGATTCGCTGGAACTTTGTCGGCATCAATTATTACATCAGTAATATTTTTCTGCCCAATAAAGCCAAAAATATCATTATCAGCAATATTTACACCAAAATCCATCGATCGTGCTTCAATATGAGCATTAGCTTGATTAATAAAAATATCACTGCATGCAAAACTAACAGGTGTAACCGTGCTAAACACCAACAAAGTTAATATTTGTAAATTACAAATTTTCATTTTTTACCTTTTTAACAAACCTACATCATTTTATCACAAATGAGGGGCAATTTTAAATCTCCTCAACTGGCGCTAATTGCATATCTAAATGCGGAATACCGTCCTCAGTTACATAACCAGCACTTATCGCCAAAAAACCTAAATTCTGATAAAATTCACGTAAATATTGCTGCGCCGAAATAACTATGTGCACCGCGCCGTAGTGAGCTTTAATCTCGGCAAGAATTTGCTGGACTAATTTAGTCCCCAGTTCAGCATGGCGTGCTGAAGCGCGCACACAAACTCGTCCGAAATGTACACTCTCCGCCTCAGGAGCTAGAATTCGCGCATAGGCAATTAAAACCCCGTGTTCCCACAGCATTAGATGTAACGCACTTAAATCCGCACCATCAGCATCCAAATAAATAGCTTGTTGCTCCACCACAAAAACCTGTGCTCTTAATTGCAGGATTGCATACAACTCATTTAAACTTAACTCAGAAAATTCTTTTAACTGCCACTGCAACATTTGCCCCCCATACAATAAAAAAAAGCCCTAGCAGTTTAAACTAGGGACTCATCGTAAATCATTAACATTAGCTCTTAGCGCGTCATCGCATCGAAGAAATCGATTATTCTCTCTGAAATTTGAAACATCAAGTCCAATTTATCTTAAGTTAAATGTGGAATTTTAATCCTTAACTATATAATGTTAATTTAACTAAAAATCATGCTAAAGCACAAAATTTCTTATAGACGTATGAACATGGCAATGTAATGATACGCCGTTACTTTCCCAAAGGTACAGATTTTAGTTTAGTTACCCAAAAAATTACAGCTGGAATTATAAAGAATTAATTATTTACCTATGAAAACTCATAATAGAAAAACAGCACGTGGGATTTTAACCGAAAATATTAAATTGTGCTTTTCGCACTTGAACTCAAGAGGTAACCTTATAAAAGGTTGCCTCTAAATTATGCTTCAATTAATTACCTTCGTAATTTTCAACACCAGCACAATCTAAGCGTTCGCTCGCAATCCCAGTGGTATTATAGTTATTAGTTGTATCATAATATAACATAATTTTAGTAATGTTTGTATGACCATTATTATAGTCATTCAGACCTTGATTGGTTGGTGTATCTGCTGCATAGTAATACTCTTGAATGAGTGGCTGAGAATTATACCTTCCATAAACACCCCAACTTGGGTTATATGCGTAAGATGCAGTTACTGGAATGTAATTTGTCGCCATCGCTGTTCCACCTTGGCTATAAGTTTTAACTAATTGTGGTGCAGTAGGCGAGGCTGGATTAGTTGTAACTCCACCAATTCTTACGCCACCAGTTAGAATATTGTTTAGCAAATCACTTCTGCTATAGGTGTCCACTACTGAGCTTCCATTAACTGTCCTAGTTACCTCGACCCGGTCTATTGGCATTTTGCTATAAAGCAAGAACAACAATTCAACATAACTGTTTATACGACTTAATGTAGTTGTCTTAACAAATTTGTTTGTTTTGCCGCACTCAACACCGCCATTGATAATGTTGATTGTTTTTCCAAAACCAGTTGAAGCGTTGAATTCGGCACTAATGCTTCCAGTGGTTGGATTAAAGAATCCGTTATGCATTGAAGGCTTGCTTGATCCGTTTGCCTCTTCAAATGGAATTGACCAATAAGCCAATCCAGTTTCCCAACCTAAAATCCCATTAGTACCCAATTGAGATGGATTATTTACTAGGTCAAGTGGACTAGTAGGATTGATTTTACTTCCATAGAATATATAATTATATGCATAAGTTAATTGCTTAGATCCTCGTCCAAAATATTGGTTTGCTGGATTGGTTGGATCTGGTAATGTGGTGTCCGCACAAAAAGCCCGAGCTTCGGTGCAATATCCAGCGGTAGAGCCATTGCATAACTGGATAGAGCCTGATGCTGGAATTGGTCCAGTTGTATTACAGAAACTTGTTTTAGAACCGTATTGTGAACAGCCTAAGGTGCTACAAGAACCCTCAGATGTTGCAGTTAATCCATAGCCACTACCTAGAGAACCAGCACCAGTCATAGTACCAGTCGCAGTAAAGACTGGTGGAGCTGCACCATTGGTTTCTTGATTAATATTAGCTAAAAACGCTCCAAGTTCTCGCATATCAGTAAAGTAATCCCCACTGGCAAATGGCTTAATGGTTGGATACTTAGTAAATAAATCGTTATAAGCAGCAACTAAATTAGCATATGAGAAATAAGCATATGGACTTGGTGTCCCCTTTGCTTTGGCTAAGTTATATGGCTGTTCAGCGTAGGCTGGGTCATAAGTATTTCCGGTATTACCCCGATATATTCTATCGAATTCGCAATTGGTTAATATAGTATCCATGCTTGTTGCGGTATAAGTTTTACTCGAACCACCATATGTACATGTAGTTGATGTACCACCACTAGCTGGCGTGCTAGCGCTATTTCCATTATTGCAACCACTTAAGATAAAAATTGATGAAATACTGGCTAATGCCAAGTTAAGCTTTATGATTTTACTCATGATTTACTCCATTTTATATTATACGATTTGATTAAATTAAAATCCGTCTAATGTATGTTTTATACTGTCAATTCATTGCTAATTTTGAGCCATAGTTTTAATTATGTAAACATCACCACTCTTAGAAACACAAGTTTTGAGTGAATTAACAACTTTAAACTAGTCGCTCAGTTCTATTTCTATGTTGACTCATAAGATTGTCTTTCTTATAAAATTTTTTATTATCTATAGAAGTGAATTGCATAAGGATAAATTTAGCAATTCTCATCTAATATCAGATAGGCTTTTAACACATTACGGTTATTTTTTCTACATTTAAAGCAAATCTTGATTGATTTTAACAACAAATCTGGTTATCTGTCAATAATATTTTTCGCCAGTAGGTCTGTTCCATTTAGAATATAGCAATATAGCGAAGAAATGAATTAATCTTTCTTCTTTCTTTCATAATTTGAGAAAAGCAAGATAGAACTAAAAGATAAAAATGAAGCAGGCTTTCTTAGAACGTATTTGGAATTAATGGTCAAAAAATATTAAACTAACGCATGTCAAAGATTTTGAGAAAGTTAAGCATACGAAAAGATTATCCAAACAAGATAAGCAAGGAGCAATTTGAATTAAATTACCAGACTTAGAGTCTGCTCGCAAAAAAATAAAGCCGCGCAAGGTTGATTTGTATGATGTATTTTGTGCGGTATACTATGTATTGACAAGTGGTTGTCAGTGGCGTATGCTGCTCCGTGAAAATAAATGTTACGATTCTGGAAAGAAAGTCTGTGGAATAAAACGCCTCTTAGCAAAAATTGGTGACATTTTTGCTTGGCGCTAACATTCATGTAGCCATATTAGCATTAACTAAGATGTATCCACGATAGACGTCACCATCCAAAGTATTCATACTTTTATATAAATCATAAACCTTAACCCATGTCCATGGAACAAAGGCATTCCAAGTATCTAGGATTAATACGGTATCGCTAATTTCATCATACGCCGCAATTGGCGAGAAGTGTCCACCATTTAATGCTGACATTACGTTTAAATTATAATTCACCAGCATATACTTGGTTGTTGGTGCGGCCAAGCTCTGCTTAAGAAGATCTCTAAAAGCTTTGATGTCTATATCTGTTGCTGTATCGGCATGAACGGATGATGCATCAAGTCCCTGCAGTTTCAATGCTTCAGTTAGCTGATCTAGAGTAACTCCTACGACATATTTCCCATCGACCTTTTTTTTACCATAGATAACATCCTGATCAAGATATCCATTAACCTTATCATTGAAAAAGTTTTGTTCAGTCCAAGTGAAATTACCTTCAATAGTCTTATCTTCTGGAATATACCATGAACCTGTTTTAGAAATCGGTGGCTGCTTATTGATATTTGCATAAACTGCATTTAGCATGATTACTGCTGAGGCTATTCCACAACTCAATATATTATCTTGAGGTGAATAATGAGTGGATAGCGTATAAAATGCATTTTTATAATGAGCCTCGCTAAATTTTGCAATACCATCTGGCGTATTATAAGCTGTAGCAGCTAGTGTGTCAGAATATGGACTAACAGTATATTTTGCATAGCCATAGTCATTAACGATCCAGCTCGATGGATCTGGATTTATTGAATTACCTGATGAAGTTGTTGATCCTAAACTACAACTTACGATAACGAAGGTACTTAATATGAAAAATAAATTTCTTTTACGCATAAAACTATACTACCTACTATAATGCCAGTTAAAGCCTAAAAATATGCAAGGCTCTGTGGCCAAAACCATTTTAATTATCAAAGAGTTTATTTCAGACGCTAGGGCTGAACGAGCTTTACTTATTGCTAACATCGCTCTATTACTAGCCTCAGGTTCTAAAATCTCTCTTTATCAGCTTTGTATCTCAATTAAGAGTAAGTACTCTACTAAATTGAAAAGTGCTTAACAAAAAGTTAGAAGATTACTTGAGAATTTCCCCATTACCTCTAAACCTTATGCAAAAGCCGTAGTTGCATTATTTGCAGTAAGCTCAGTTGAACTAATCATTAAGCGAACTAATTGGATGTTTGGAATCACTGATATAAACTTCCTAGTCTTGTCATTAAGATGACTTTAGTTTTGAGGCAAATTAGCGCGTCATCGCATCGAAGAAATCACTGTTATTTTTGGTAACACGAATTTTATCCAACACAAAACCACTCGCTTCAATCGATTGTTTCTCAGCTAAATACTTACGTAACACCCACATTTTTTGTAATTGTTCTTTACTCAGTAACAATTCTTCACGGCGCGTACCCGAATTAAGAATATCTACCGCTGGATAAATTCGACGGTTCGCAATATCGCGATCTAAATGTAATTCCATATTACCCGTGCCCTTGAATTCTTCATAAATCACATCATCCATCCGCGAGCCAGTTTCAACTAAGGCGGTCGCAATAATGGTTAATGAACCACCCTCTTCAATATTCCGCGCAGCACCAAAGAAACGTTTCGGACGATGCAGTGCATTGGCATCCAAACCACCAGTTAAGATTTTACCCGAAGCTGGCGCAACCGTGTTATAAGCCCGCGCTAAACGCGTAATTGAATCTAGCAAAATCACCACATCGCGTTTACTTTCCACCAAGCGTTTGGCTTTTTCCATCACCATTTCGGCAACTTGCACGTGACGGGTTGCTGGCTCATCAAAGGTTGATGCAACTACTTCACCTTTAACCGAACGTTGCATTTCGGTAACTTCCTCAGGACGCTCATCAATTAACAACACGATCAAATCAACTTCGGGATGATTGGCGGTAATTGAATGCGCAATATGTTGTAACATAACGGTTTTACCAGTTTTGGGTGGCGCAACGATTAAACCACGTTGACCTTTACCAATTGGGGCAAATAAATCAATAATGCGTCCCGTATAATTTTCTTCGCCTTTAATATCACGTTCCAGATGAAGTTGTTGATCGGGAAATAGCGGGGTTAAATTTTCAAATAAAATTTTATGTTTATTGGCTTCAGGCGCATTTAAATTGACTTTGTCAACTCGCACTAAAGCAAAATATTTCTCGCCGTCTTTCGGCATCCGAATTTCACCATCAACGGTGTCACCAGTTTGTAAATTAAAACGTCGTATTTGACTTGGGCTGATATAAATATCATCGTGACTAGCTAAATATGAAGTATCAGGTGAACGCAAAAAACCAAAACCATCGGGTAGAACTTCTAAGACACCACCACCAGAAATATTTTCGCCTTGCTCGGCAACTTTGCGCAAAATGGCAAAAATCAAATCATGTTTACGTAAACGGCTTGCGCCTTCAATATTGTATCCTGCTGCCATCTCAAGTAATTGCGCGACATGAATATCTTTAATTTCGGTTAAATGCATAGAAAAACACCATAAAATATTAGTTTAGAACGTTGTTAGTTTCACTTGGTCAGAAATTTTTAAACACTTTTGTTTTAGTTGGTCTTAAAATATTAGTGTGGTAATTGTTTGGGACTTTTGAGTATAGACTTTAAGTGAAATAGGAATAAAAAGGTTGGTTGATAACATTATAGTTAAAATGGTTACCTAACTCAGGTAACCATTTTAATCTATTTTAGATATTGCTGTCAATAAAAGCTGCTAATTGACCTTTAGGTAATGCGCCAACTTTAGTTTCAACCAATTCACCATTTTTAAATAAAAGTAAGGTTGGAATGCCACGCACACCATAAGTTGCAGCCGACACGCTGCTATCATCGACATTGACTTTTACAATCTTAACCCGACCCGCATATTCTTTAGCTAAGTCTTCCAAGATTGGTCCAATCATGCGACATGGCCCACACCATTCAGCCCAAAAATCAACTAATACAGGAAGTTCAGCCTTTAGTACATCTGCGTCAAACGAAGCGTCAGTGGTATAAACGATATTACTCATTTCTTAGATAACCTTTAATAAAATTTTCACAGTTATTATAGCATAATTACAGCTTACCATAGTTATTTTTCAAGGACATAAATTGCTATTTTAAACAGCTTATGTCCTATCAAATATTACTCGGCTGGGTAATTCTCTGGGTTTTCATTTTTATGTTTAGCCCGATGATAAGCTAAACCTGTACCAGCTGGAATTAAACGTCCCATAATTACGTTTTCTTTCAGTCCACGTAAATAATCGACCCGTC
>Ga0247840_10010735_pt1 | contig 11359 bp, 9 predicted proteins | sample LaCruzMarch2015__FD_192404 | JGI IMG/M metagenome (GOLD analysis project Ga0247840, IMG submission 192404) | Freshwater microbial communities from meromictic Lake La Cruz, Castile-La Mancha, Spain - LaCruzMarch2015_17m | ecosystem: Environmental > Aquatic > Freshwater > Lake | place: Spain...
AAAGCCTGCGAAGACTTCTTCAGCAACCCAGGCGACCATCAGGGCGACCTGCGTTTATTGCTGACGGAGAATTTCGAAATAACCGGTCGGTGAGAAAACCGAAAATTTGGCATTAGCCAAGTATATTAAGGGCGAGGCATTGAAGCAGGCACTGGCGAAATTGGCTTGCGAAAGCTCGGAAGCTCAACGATTCCCAGCCGAAGCTCTGACCAGGGCGTTATTCCGCAAGCCGGGGGAGACCCTCTCCAATCTGCGGATAGTTGTGGCGGCGCTATGCCATCTGTTGGAGCAACGCCACGCCCAGCAGTTGTTGCGCATCCTCGAAGGCATCTGGGTCCACGCCGAGGCTGCGGCAAACCTGGTCAAAGCCAGGGACGACCAGCGACCGGCTGCGATCAACGCATTTGAACTAGAGCGGTTCACCGGGAGATGCTACGCGAGACGGGCGTGGCCGTTTCCGATCAATATCCGGACGGTCCCCGTCGGACCGGCCCGCGGCTTTTCCCAGATCGAGTCGGCATTGCTGGACCAATTGGGTCGATCTACCATCGGGCGGGACCACGCCAGAAGGCGGGTTCAAAACATCCAGGACCCGATTCTCCTGCTGTTTCCGTCGCCCGAGCCCACGGACGCCGAAGTCGCGCAGGAGACGCTTCCCGATCAGTCCTTACTCGACGCCATCGAGAAGGCGTTTCCCAATGTCACGGTCATCCTGGCGACCGGCCGGAATCTGCCCGAGTATCTACCCGACGTGGTCCCCTTGCTCCCGCCGCTTCCTGCAGACGAGGAAGATCGGCAGTGCCGTGCGTACGACGAATTTCTTGACTTCATCGAAAACCAGATGGGTAGGCCAGAATCATGAGCAATGCGTTGACCACCTTTCGACTGCCCGCCCCACCCGATTGCGTTTGGCCAGGCGACGAGGCAACCGGCGTTCCGCCCTACCTCGTCTCCGATGAGGTCGCCACGGCGTTGAAGGTCGCTTTGGCGACCGGCCGACCGCTTCTGATCTCCGGGCCGCCCGGTAGCGGCAAGACCACCTTGGCGAAGGCCACCGCGCATGCGCAGGGGTGGGGCTATCTCAAACATACCCTGACCTCCCGCAGCCGTTTGGAGGACCTGACCGCCGAAATCGACCAGTTGCAACGCCTGCATGATGCCCAGGTGACCGCCGCCGGGGGCGCGACCGAACTGATGCCAGAATGGGCTTATCTGAAACCGGGCCTACTGTGGTGGGGGTTCGACGCCCACTCGGCCCCGCTAAAAGGCCGCGAGTTGGCGGAGATCGAATCATTGAAGAGTTTTCGACCGCCATCCAGGCCCAAGACCCTGCGGGAAGCCGGTGCGGGCGTCGTGATCCTCTTGGACGAAATTGACAAGGCGGAGCCGGACCTCCCGAACGACCTGCTGGAGCCCTTGGACCAACGCGCCTTTTCCTTGCCGGACGGCACCGAGATCCAGGCGCCGAAAACCCTTGCCCTGTTGGTGATAATTACCACCAATGGCGAGCGCGACCTGCCGCCGGCATTTCTGCGCCGCTGCCTGCATCTTGAGCTGCGCCGTCCCGAGGAAGAGGAGCTTCAACGCATCGCCCATTTCCATTTCCGGGACAGACGCAGCCCGGAGCACGCCGCCGTCTTCGCCGCCGTGGCCAAGCAGTTCGACGAGGTAGAAGCGGAAACCAAGGGCGCGGGACGCCGGCCGCCGGGAACCAGTGAATATCTGGATGCTGTCCGTGCCTGTCTCGAATTGGGTATCACGCCCGACAGCGACACCTGGCGACAGGTTGAGCAGGCAACCCTGCGCAAGCAGCCCAGGGCGGATCGGGGCATCTGATGGCGAGCCGGCGGTCGGAGATCGGCCTGGGTGATCTGGTGCAGACACTGGTCAAGCTGCCTACGGGCGACCAAGCCGAGCTTGACCGGATGGCTCGTTGTCTCCGTTTCGAGGCCGGGGCCCTAGCGGTCGCGACGCCGGATTACCGGCCGACCCTTAGACCCAGACCGTCGCCGGAGCCCCTGCCAAGCCCGGCTACCAACCCGGCGATGCCCTCCGCACCCGAGCCGCCGATTCCCCTGCCGGACGAAATCCTGCGCATCGACATCGCCAAACTGCCGGGGACCTGGGACGCGGAATCCATCCCGATCTTGCCGCCGGAGATCGCATGCCGGGCACCCCTTGAACTCGATGCACCCCGTCCGCCGCCGGTACCGCGGTGGCCACTGTTCCCGCCCAGGACGGCGCGCGGACTTCTGGGTGCCGCGGTGATGCGCCCGGCCGCCGATGGCGATCCGGATCTCGCCCGTCTGATTCAGGCCATAATCCTCAAGCGACCCGTGCGGATCCTGCCGCGGCTGCCGCGCCCGAGCGCGCGTTCCGGCTGCCAACTTCTGCTAGATTTCAGCGACGCGCTGGCCCCTTGGTGGGAAGATCTGCGCGCACTCATCGGACAATTCCATGCCTTGCTCGGTGAGGCCGCCTGCCCCGTTTACGAATTCACTGGCGACCCACGGGATGCACTGCATTGGACCGAGGCGGCGGGGGAGGAGGCGTGGCGCGCGGTCCCCAACCAACCCCTGGTACTGGTCACCGATTTCGGCCTGATCCGCATTCCCGGGGGCGAACCTCGGCCCAGCCTGGCGATCTGGTGCAGGTTTGCCGAACATTGCCGACGTAAGGGTGTCCCTGTCGTGGCCATCACGCCCCTGAGGCGGGAGCGCTGTCCGCACGCCTTGGGTCAGGCGATGGCGCTCGTCCACTGGAACCCCACAACCCGGGCGGCCGACATCAAGCGCCTGATCGATCGGCAAGGACGATATCCGGCATGAGTTGGCTGAACCCGACCGCCGCTGAACGGGACCTAGTTCACGAGTTGGCCCGCGAGCAGGACAGGGCTGAGCTTTACCAGTTGGCTCAGATCCTGGCCCTGGCCTTGCGAGTGGAGCCCTTACTTCTGCGCAATGCGCGCCTGCATTTTCTGCCCGCCAGCGATACCGAGCTTGAAACGGACCTGTGGTTCGCCGATCCACTGGTACGGACCCGCAACAACCAGGCAGCCGCCATGCACTCCGGGATCGCCAGGGAATTGTGCGATGCACTGCGGGCGGACGACCCTGGGCGCTTCCGGGAGGCGAAGCGGGTCGTCGACCAGCTCACGCGCCACTGGCCGGAAACCGACCGCATTGAACAGAAGATGCGCTGGGCAATCCTAGAGGATGATGCCGAGACATTGCGAGAGAATTTCGGGCGCATCCTGAACACACTGACGCTGCCGCGGAACCCGTCTGCACAGCGTGACCTGGCGCGCTGGGCCAAGGGTGCGCTGCCCGATCTCGCCGACCGGGACCAGCTCGTGGTCGAGACCCGCTGGCTCTACCAGTTCGTATCCGCGGCGCTGGGCTCAATGGGCGCGTGGCTAGCCAGTGCTGGCGCTGAGCCGCTGCCTCCATGCCTGATCAACGCCTTGCCTCGCGTTGTGCTGCAACCAATCGCGATCCAGGTGCGCCGCGGCGTGCTTGAGGCACTCCCACCCGGCAAGGGCGTTCCGACCATCGATATCGTCTTGCCGCTGCCGACCGCGATCTTGCTCCGCTGCGACGATCCGCCGCTATCACGGTGGGAGGGCTTTTGGGTCGGCCGGAGGATTCGGGTGCCGGAGACCGCCAGGCAGTTGACTCTGCAGACCCTTGACGGTACCCGTTACCAAATTGAGATTGCGCGGACCGGGCACGTGCCGAAGCCGGAGTCTACTGCCCAGGAACCGCGCTCGCCGGTCATAGTGGCCTGCCTGCCGGACGGTCGGGAACTGGCCCGCAGGCTCATGGATTGGCTCGCCGGCCAGGGCATTGCGGCCGAAATCGCCGACGATGGGGAGCCATCTCGCACACTTACCGCGGATAAGCGCCTGCTGCGTCTTTGGACCCCCGAATCCGCCGAGCACTGGCGGGATCGGTCGGCAGGGGCAGGTGAGTTCGCCGGCAGCGTGCTGGTCATCGCTGGGGACCTTCCGTTGACGCTGCCGCCGGCAGTGGGCGGCCAGACCGACATCGTCCGCATCGCCGCGGGGCAAGACGGGATCGACCAGGCGACCGGCGAGCGGCTTCTGACCGCGCTTGCTCTAGATGCGCGCTCCCCGTCCGCTGCGCCCCCGGTCGGGGTTCCTTCCCCGAGTGAAAAGCGATATCCGGCCGCAGGTGAGCCTAAGGCCAAGGCGCTCCCAGCGGTAAAGAATACGAACGAGCCCATCCGCATTCTGCACCTGTCGGACATGCATTTCCGAGCCGACACGACGTGGGACCATGACCAGATCCTGCGCGGCCTGGCGGGCTTCATCGCCGCAGAGGTGCAAGAGGACCCCAAGCGTGCGCCCGACTTGGTGGCCATCACCGGCGACCTGGCCAACCGGGGCCTGGCCGCGGATTACCGACTTGCGCGCACTTGGCTTGCGCAAGTGCTCTGGCCGGCCTTGTCGCTGGACCCATCGAACGTCGAACACCGGGGCTGCCTGCTGCTGGTGCCCGGTAACCACGATGTGGATCGGGGCAAGGTCAGTCGAAGCGCCCGGCACATCCAAGACGGACTGCTGCGCGAGAGGAGCCAGGACGCCATCGCCAATATCCTGAAAAACGAGCACGACCGCGACAGCCTCCTCAAGCGCCATGCCGACTATCTCGCGTTCTACGGCGACTGGCTCGGCGTGCCCCAACAGCTGCCGTGGTGGCAACGCCGAATCGAAATTCGCGGCCAACGGCTGCACGTCGCCGGGCTCGATTCCGCCTGGATGGCGTGCGGTGACGATGACCGCGGGCGCCTGCTGCTCGGGCAGTATCAGGTCAATCAGACCGTCCTGCACCCGGACGGGGAAGACGCTGATTGGCGCCTTGCGCTGCTGCACCACCCCTGGAACTACCTGGCCGAGTTCGATAGCCACGCGGTGCGTCAGCGCATCCACCTGCACCGTGATCTGCTGTTGCGCGGGCACCGGCATGAGGGTGAGGCGTCTCTCATCCCCCTGCCGAACCCGGCCCGCGATTGCCTGGAGCTGGCCGCCGGTACCGTCTATGACAGCAGCAGCCACCCCAACACCTTTCAGTGGATTGAACTCCACGCGGTACCCAGGCGGGTGCGGGTCCTGTTCCGCACCTGGTTCCAGGGCGACTGGCAAGTTGATCGCAACCAGCCTAGCTGTCCGAGCGGTGTGGCCGACTTCAATTTATCCGTGATCCAGCCGCACTCGACACGCTCTGAACACGGGGGAAGCCGCCAGGAGGCTCTCGTCCCCACAGATGAGCCAGCGGCGATCTACCGGCCTGGGCCGAGCCACCGCATGGACAAGCCCGACAAGGCACTGATCGTGACCGTCCTGGTGCCGACCTGGGATCCAAAGCGATCCAGTAACGGACCCTGGGACGGGTCGATCGGCACCGGCTGCGCTTTGGATAACGGCCTCATTCTCACGGCGCGTCATGTGGTCAAACCGCCCAATCGCAATCCGGACCACCCCATCAAAGTCCGCTGGTACGCGCTGCGCGACCAGCTCGACCCCGCGGGCTGGGTCGACCTGGACCCGGACGACGCCAAAGCCATCCGCTGGGTCGGCGAGGGTGACCTTGATGCCGCGCTCATGGTCTGTCCCCGCCCCGAGTTACTGCGCTACTTCCCCGCTTACCGCCTCGCCAATGACCCCCCGACAGGTTTCCCGGCTTGGGAAAGTCGGGGCTTTCCGCGGGCCAGCGCCGTCAACGCCAAGGCCGAGCCGGGGGACTTCCACGGCAAGGTCATGAGCATGTCCGCCATCGGCGACCGGCTCCTGTCCTTGTCCAGCGAACTGAAGGCAGGCGATGCCCAGCAGGATTGGAGCGGCGCCTCCGGGATGCCGGTGCTGGTCGGCGATACCATCGTCGGGATCGTCAAGGAGGCGTCCGCCAACCACGATAACCGTGCGTTGAAGGCGGTGCCGACCTGCCTCCTGCGCGCGCAAGCGGCTTTCATTGAGGCGGTCGGCACCAATCCGGCGGAGTTGTTTGAGCATGCACGGGCCCTGATGTTGCGGGCGCTCGCGCAGAGCGACTCGGCCACGGACGCTTTGGCGCGCCGCCTGGTGCCGGGCTGCGGCAGTCTGGAGCCCTGTCGGAAGGCGCTCGCCGAGCGCGCCCTGCGCATGCCGCTCGATCAGCTCGTCGAGACCGCCCTGAAGGTCAAGATGGAACTCCAGGCGAAGGGCGATGAGCGCGGTGTCCGGACACTGATCGATTTCGTCCAGGCAATTCTGCCGACTGGCGCCGATCCGGCCCAGGTCTTGAATCTCCAAACCTTCGATCCCGCGGCGGGCAGCACCTTGATTGCCATCAACGCCTACTCCCCGACCTTGATCGAGATCCTGATGGCCGCCGCAGATCGGCGCAGCGCCCGCTTCCGCACCCTGTACGACGACCGTAAGCACCCGGTGGGCGAGGGCTGCGTCGGGCATGTGCTGGGGCACGCGCTGGAGCATGGCCGCGACCCCGCGGACGCGCAGCGCTTGCACGACCTCACCACCGAGTTGGTGCAGATCTTTGAGGCCGAACTGACCGACAATTTGGACCAGGCCCTGCTCGGCCATCTCAAGTCTATCCTGCCCGGTGACTGGCAGAACCCAGACCCAGACCTCACACCAGAGGAACTCGCCGCTTTCGAGGGCGACGTTATCGAGGAGATCAACTGGCGGCTACGCGAGAGGGCAGGGCGGCACACTGACGGCGGTCGCTTCACCTATTACGTGATCGTAGATACACCCAAGGCCCTGAGCGATCCGGAGCGCGAGCGCCGCGACGCGGTGTTGCTGCGGATTGCGCAACGCTTTCCCTACCTCGCCGTGTTGTGCGCCGCGTCGCGGCCCAAGTTCCCCTATAGGGAACTGAGCCCCTTTGGCAAGCTCCACAGCCTGCTCTACCACGAAACGCACGTAATGTCTCAATGAATAATGAGACACCGGCAGGACGTAACCGTTCTAGCCAGGACTCCCTGTTGCAACCAGCGGTTGTCCGCGAGGCTGAACAATGCCCGGTCGACCGGGTATAAAGCGCATCGGCCCCCCGCTGCCCGAGGCCCCGTGCGTGAACCTTCGCGAGATCATCCTCCAACCCGTCGCCACATCCGCGGAGGCGCGCTTCCAGGCCCTGATGGATGCCCATCACTACTTGGGCGCGCTGCCGAAGATCGGGCACACGCTGTGGTATGTCGCCACCTGGCAGGGCCAGTGGCTGGCGCTGCTGAGCTTCTCGGCGGCGGCGTGGAAGTGCGCCGCGCGTGACGCCTGGATCGGCTGGGATTTTCGTCATCAATACGATCGGCTGCACCTGATCGCCAACAACAGTCGCTTTCTGATCCTGCCCGAACACCACTACCCGAACCTCGCCTCGCGCGTGCTGTCCTTGTGCGAACGCCGGCTGGTCACGGACTGGCGCGCACGCTTCGGCTACCCGCTGCTGTTGCTGGAGACCTTCGTCGATCCGCGGTATTTCCACGGCACCATCTACCACGCCGCCAACTGGCGTTATGTGGGCGACACCCGCGGCTTTCGCCGCACCCGGACCGGCTATAGCGGCGCACCCGCGGCGGTGAAGCGCGTCTTTGTCCGCCCCTTGCACGTCCACGCCCAAGCCCGGCTGTCGCGTCCCATCCTCAACCCCCAGTATCGTCACGGAGCCCCCAAAATCATGTTGAGCGCCGACCAGATGGTTTCGCTAGCGGAGTGTTTCGCCGACATTCCGGACCCTCGCCGCGGCCAGGGGCGGCGCCACCCGCTGCCCACGGTGCTGGCCATCGCCGCTGGCGCCATCCTCTGCGGGATGCGCGGCTACAAAGCCATCAGCCTGTGGGCGCAGGACTTAAGCCAGCAGGCGCGAGCGCGTTTTCGCTGTCGTTACCGCGACCGTCGCTACCTGGTGCCCAGCCGCACCGTCTTTCGCGAGGTGCTGATCCGCACCGACCCGGACGCCCTCAGCGGCGCCGTGCAACGCTGGAACCTGCAGTATGCCGACGATGAAGCACTGGCCATCGACGGCAAGACGATGTGCAACGCCATCGACGACGACGGCCGTCAGACCCACATCCTGGGCGTCGTCGGCCACCAGAGCCAGATCTGCTACACCCAAAAAAAGTCGGTGCCCTGCCCGTAGAGGGCCGCGATGAAGTCAAGCAAACCAATGAGATCGGGATGGTCATCCCGGTCCTTGAGGCGCTGGATATCACCGGCAAGACGATCACCACCGACGCCCTGTTGACCCAGCGCAAGCTCGCCGACTACCTCCTCGCGCACGACGCCCACTACGTCTTCACCGTCAAAGACAACCAGCCGACCCTGCTTGCCGATATCCGCCTGATCTTCGAAGGGCGCGCTCAACCCGACTTCCGCGAGCCGCTGACCCTGGCGCACGGCCGCATCGAACAGCGCGCGATCTGGACCACCACGTGCCTCAACGATTACCTCAACTTTCCTGGCGTCGGCCAGGCCTTCGTCATCGAACGCGAAGTCATCGAGAAAACCACCGGCAAGCGTTCGACCGAAACCGTCTACGGCGTCACCGACCACACCCCGGACAGCGCCGATGCCGCCGCCATTTTGGCCCTCAACCGCTGTCACTGGAGCATCGAGAACAGCTGCCACTACATCCTCGACTGGAACTGGGACGAGGACCGATGCACCATCCGCACCGGCCACGGCCCCGCCAACATCACCGCGCTACGTCGCTTCGCCATCGGCGCCATCAAGTCAAAATCCCGCGACACGGTCGCCGCCACCATCCAACGCCTGGCACGCAACGTCCGCCTGGTGTTCGACTACCTGGGCATGACGGAAAACTCCCGCCGCCGCCCGCGGGGACGGCCAGCCACGGTGGGCTAGAACGGATTCGCCGTGGACAGACCACGGTTTTTCTTGATCGCGCCGAAAACCGTTGTCTGCCCCTAGTTTCCCTCTAGTTTCCCTAAAACCGTGGTCTGTCCCTAGTTGCCGCTAGTTGCCGGATCTCAAGTAGGGGGCTTAGCGAGTGTACAACACTCCGAGACGGCTTCCAGCCAGGACAGAGGGAGTCCGCTGTGTCGTAGAAGCGCCATCCTGGCGCGTCAAGCGGCTGGAAGCCGCTGCTACGGAGAGCACCGGTCCACTGCCCATCGGCGGCTACCGGTATTTGGATTGCCACGGACCGAAAAACCTTGTCGAGCCGCGTGGCGGGCGCGTACACTGCTGCGGGCTATCTCTAATGCGACTCTCCAATCGCAGCGAGGGAAAATAAACCGGACACCGTTGCGGCAAACGTGCAAAGGGGCTGGAGCGCTTTAATTCACCACTCCTGAATAAATCTCAATTAAGGGGATCAAAATGAAGAAAGCAAAAAATATTTTCTTTATTACCGTTCCAAGTTGTATCTTTTTGTTTTTGCTTTGTGGTTGTGCTACCACCCGCGAATATATTGTTGTACCTTCTTCTGCAAAAAATTTATCGAGAACGCAATCAGCTTTTCTGACTACTCTGATTGGATGGACAAATGAGGATCCATATAGTCTTTGTAATGTAGGCTATGGTCGCTCATATACCATTGCGGATATCGACGACCAATCTTCATGGTATTATGACTATTATCTTGGAGGATTTAAAGGTGCAGTTTTACCGCCTGGGCTACATAAAATACAAGTTAAGGCTCTAAAATCTCTAAATTCAAATGAGTTTGTCCATAGTTATTCAACAATAAATAAATATTTTGAGCCGGGCAATATATATTTTGTTTTATGCAGTTATGATATGTCTAGATCCAATCCTCAGAACATCGGTATCTATGGGATTCGTGAAATCCCGGAGAGGCCAAATCATCTAACAGTTGACCCTGAAAGAATAGAGAAGCAGCTTTTAGAGTTATACGGTGATGAATTTTCAAGCAAATGGGGTGCCAAAAAATAATTTTAAGCGTACTCAGGGATGGACCACGCTTATTCGTCAAAAATGGTGATATCGACGGGCGGAGAATCAAACATGATCTGCCTCCTATTACGTGAAGACCTTGGCGTCATGCCGCCGCGCTGGCCAATGACCGGAGCTTATCGAAGGTATCCGGGTATTGGCGCACCATCAGGATCAGCGCCGCGGCTTGTGCGTTGGGAGTTGCCCGCCCCTGCTTCCAATTCTCCAGGGTGCGCATCGCCACGCGCAGTCGGCGGGCGAAGACCGCCCGCGACACGCTCAGGTGCTCCCGGGTCTCCCGAATCAGCGCCGCATCGACCCGCAGCGTCGGCAGGTCTTCCGCCTCGCTCGTGCGCAGGGTGATCTTGCCCTCCCGTTGCGCCTGCATCGCCCCTACACCATCCATGATCTCGGCGAACAGATTGCGTTTAGGCGTCATCGTTGCGGTCTCCTCTGTGCCAGTTCGGTTTGAGTTGCCGGCTTCAAGGCATGCTTCTCATCGGGTCAGAGCCCTTTGTGCCGCTTCTTGTCGTGGCCCGTTTTTCAAGCGATGGCTTGAATCCCCTTCTTCTCGATGACGGTCAAGAGCCGTAGGGAGGACTAAGGGGTCAGGCCCAATTAAATCCGTCAGGCGGATCAGAATTTAATTGATTAAGCTTGGCCTCTTTTCCTGCTTTCTGATGTCTACTCGATCGCCGCCGGATCAGCGACCGCGACAGGCCAACACCATCTTCTCAAACCGGCAAAAGCTCTCGGAGCACCGCAGGCGCCCAAAATCCAACTGGACTGCCTTCAGGACCCGGATGGCGTGAACAATGTCGTTATAGAGCCAACCTCTGGCCTGTTTGAATAGCCCTTTGACCTCGGCCTTCGGTTGCGGATGTCGATCCGGGTTCCTGACTCGCTGTACCGGGAACGGATGAGCGGGGGTAGACAAGAACGCGCTCAGCGATCTTTCGTTGGCAATTAGCCAGCTTTCCAACTCCTGCTCGACACAGACCAGATACACCGGCGCATCCTCGGGTACGCCAGCCTCCATCAGCCGGCTCAGGAGCTCGCGGCGCTCGGCATGCCGACAAGGTTTGTCGGTGCGGTCCGGCCAGGCTGGGCGCAGGTCCCAGACGATCAGTACGCACTCGCAGCCGTCTTTGAGCAACCTGGCCGCGACCTTTCCGGAGTCTCGCAAGAGGTTCGCTTTGTTATCCAGTGTTTCGCTGCGCACTCGCATCCCGGGCCGGATACGCTCGATCAGGTATTCGCAGACCTGTTTGTCGGCGCCTTGGGGACCGCATTCCAGGATCAGGCCAAGCGAGGGGGCTGTCACTTCACCGCCTCGTGCAGCGACCCCATCGTGTAGAGGCGCCCCGGCGCAAACTCCTGCGACCACTCGCGCAGGGACGCGTCATCCGAGGGACGGTGGAA
>Ga0247840_10010736_pt1 | contig 11359 bp, 9 predicted proteins | sample LaCruzMarch2015__FD_192404 | JGI IMG/M metagenome (GOLD analysis project Ga0247840, IMG submission 192404) | Freshwater microbial communities from meromictic Lake La Cruz, Castile-La Mancha, Spain - LaCruzMarch2015_17m | ecosystem: Environmental > Aquatic > Freshwater > Lake | place: Spain...
TATAGAAAATGATGTAAATGTTGGTGTTATTGGTGAATGGAAGTATGGCGGTGCAAAAGGGTATGATAATATTGTTGGGATTTTTGTTGGGACAGGCATCGGAGGAGGACTTGTTCTTGATGGGAAACTCTATACGGGCAAAATTGGTGCAGCAGGCGAGATTGGTCATATCCCTCTTGATATGAACGGACCATATTGTGGGTGTGGCTCTAAGGGGTGTATAGAGGCGTATGCATCTAAAACGGGAATGGAGAAGTATATTAATGCATTGATAAAACATCAACACAAAAGTCCATTTCTAACACGTGTGGAAGAGAATCATGGAAGGCTGAAAAGTGGTCATCTAGTAGAGGCTCTAAAGGCAAATGATACATATGCAGTAGAAGTTTTGGATTTTGCTATGGAACGTTTAGGTGTAGGGCTTGCGGGAATTATCAATCTACTTAATCCAGATTTAGTGGTATTAGGTGGCGGGGTAATGGAAGCTCTTGGAGAGCAATTGCTTCCTAAAATACAAGAGAGTGCTGTTAAATATGCCATGCCTGAAATATATAAATGTGTGGAGTTTAAAATGGCGAAACTTGGAGACGATGCTGGAATTTACGGTGCAATGGATATTGCGAGTAAGAGGTAGATTATGAGAAGAGATCTGTTTTCTATCATTTTTATTACACTTAAAGCAATCAAATTTAAAATGGTTCAAAAAGTTGAGGAGCATTTTGAGGTATTAGAAGAGGGAGAATATACCCTTAATCTTGCCAACGACCTGTTTTCAAAAGGGAGAGTTGAGTTTAGAAGCGTTGAGTATCTATCAGATGTTATCAATAAAATTAAAACACTTTCGAATGATTATCAAATTCATAAAATTAAGCTTTATGGAATTAGCTCGTTAAAAGAGGCGAGTAATATTGATTACATCTATGATCAATTGTTGCTTAAAACAAAACTTTCTATGAGAATATTGGAAAATCAAGAAGAGCAGCTCTACTTTTATAAAACGGCTCTTAAGGAGATTCGCTCTAAAGAGGATTTGTTAGGAAGCAAAACTCTCTCAATTGTGAGTACAGGTACAGGAAATTTGAGTATAGGGTATTATAGAGATAGAGAGATTCAGTATGTTCATAATTTTAAAAATGGGATTGTTAAACTCACAGAAATATTTTCTGAAATTAGAGATGAGGCTGAAAATATTCATCATATTATTTTAGAACAGTATATGAGAAACTCATTTGAAAGTGTGAAACAGTTTATGCCATTTAAAGAATCTGAACTTTTAGTCGTGAGTGGTCGAGAGATAAAACAACTTAGAGAGCGTTTAGGCTTTGAAGAGAAGAATATTTTTGAAATTTACGAACTTGAAGAGCTTTGTAAAGAGTATGGAAACTATCGAATTGAAGTTTTAGCTGAAAAATTGGACGTTTCTGAAAGTACAGCGGTTGGAATACTCTATACATTGGTTTTATATAAAGTGGTGGCTGAACTCACAGAATCGAAGCGTTTAGTTATATTGGAGACGACCATTCAAGATGCCATTATGGACTCTAAATTTTTTAAAAAAAGAGATTTAAATATTGAAAATCAAGTTGAGAATAGTATTGTAAGGGCGATTAAACAGTTAGCGCGAAGATATCAATACAGTGAAGAGCATGCAATTTTAGTTCAAGACCTTTCGCTCAAAATTTTTGACGAGCTTCAAGAGCTTCATGCGTTGAGCAAAAAAGAGCGTTTTTATCTTGAACTTGCAGCCTTAACGCATGATATGGGGAAATTTGTTAATGTTTCAGAGCATCAAAAATACTCTCACAATATTTTAATGGCAACGGATATCATAGGTCTTCTCACAAAGGAGAAGCAAATTGTCGGTAACGTGATCCTACATCATGGGAAACAGGAAAAAATCAATTTTGATGGTCCAACATTTAGAGATTTTACCGCAAGTGAAAAGGTAACGGTTGCAAAGTTAACAGCCATTTTAAAGATAGCAGACTCCCTTGAAGCTGGGAATGCTCATTTAATGAAAGATACTCTATTTAAACTTGAAGGGAAAGTATTGTATATTTTTGTAAAACAGCGTGTTGAGGAGTTGATGATGATTCAGCTTCATTTTAAGAAGTCGCATTTTTTTACAGATGTTTTTGGAATTCGTGTAGAGCTTAAGAATAGAAGGTAAGGAGGGTTAAATGGAATACATCAACAGAGAATTAAGTTGGCTAGAGTTTAATAGCAGAGTGCTTTCAGAGAGTGTAAACCCAAGAAATCCCCTTCTCGAGCGCGTTAAATTTTTGGCAATTACCGCGTCTAATCTAGATGAATTTTTTATGGTTAGAATTGGTGGGATAAAGCACAAGGTGCAAAATGGTATCGAAGAAGTGGATATTGTAGGGAAAAACATGAAAGAGCAGTCGATAGAGCTCTACAAAAAAACAAAGGAATTTTCTAAGCGTCAATACAATTTTTTATTAACCAGCATCATTCCAAAGCTTGAGGAACAGGGGATTGTCTTTACGCATTACGAAAATCTACCCGTTGAGACACAGGCTTATTTGACAGATTATTTTATGGAGACCCTCTTTCCTATATTGACGCCTTTAGCCGTAGATCCAGCAAGGCCTCTTCCTTTTTTGCAAAATTTGGGGTTGAATTTGGTGGTCAAGCTATTAGATGGTGAGTCAAAGGAACACTATGCCTTTATTCAAGTTCCAGGAATTATTTCAAGATTTGTTGAAGTGCCAGATTTAGGAGACTCACAAAAGCGCTATATACTGCTTGAAGAGCTTATCCTAGAACATGTTTCGGAGCTTTTTCAAGGGTACAAAGTTGAGGATAGGGCGATATTTAGAATCACGCGAGACGCGTTTTTGAACTATAACGAGGATGAGACAGAGGATTTACTTAATGAAATAAAAAAGTCTCTTAAAAGTCGTAGATTTGGTGGACTTCCCGTGAGACTTGAAATTCAAAGTCCTGTAACCACAAGTTTGGAGAAGTTTTTAATTGACTCCTACTCATTGCTTCCTCATGAGATTTACCGTCCAAGTGGGTTTATAGATTTGAAACAGTTTTTCTCATTTTATGAGCAGGTAGATAGAGGGGATTTGAAATTTGCCCGCAAAAAATCCTATTCAGTGCCAGAATTAAGCACAATGAATGTGTTTGATGCCATTAAAGAGAAAGATATTCTCCTTCATCATCCTTTCAACCATTTTGATCATGTTGTAGATTTTGTTGAAGCTGCAGCAAGTGATCCAGAGGTGCTGGCGATAAAACAGACTCTGTATAGAGTAAGTGGAAATTCTCCTATCATTCGGGCACTTATACGTGCCTCAGAACAGGGCAAGCAGGTAACGGTACTTGTTGAACTGAAAGCGCGCTTTGATGAAGCACGAAATATTGATTGGGCAAGACAACTAGAGAAAGCTGGCTGTAATGTTGTTTATGGTCTTTTAGGGTTAAAAGTTCATGCCAAAGTATCCTTAGTGGTAAGGCGTGAAGAGGATCGAATTATGAGATATGCTCATATTGGAACAGGAAATTATAATGATTCCACGGCCAATCTTTACACGGATATTGGAATTTTGACAGCGAGCCGCAAGGTATGTTCGGATATTTCCAAACTTTTTAATATCATTACAGGGTATTCAATTCCCATGCGTTGGGATGCTTTAGCGGTAGCCCCTTTTAATATTAGAACGCGACTTCTTGCGTTGATACATGAAGAGATAAAAAATCATCAGGCAGGATACCCTTCAAAAATCATCATGAAAATCAACTCTTTGGTTGATCAACAAATTATAGATGCGTTATATGAAGCGAGTATTGCAGGGGTGAGCATTGAATTGATTGTAAGAGGAATCTCTTGCTTAAGCGCAAATGTGCAGGGGCAAAGTGAGAATATTCTTTTAAAGAGTGTTGTCGGAAGGTATTTAGAACATAGCAGAATCTATTATTTTGAAAACCAAGGTGAGCCTAAAATATTTATTTCAAGTGCTGATTGTATGGATAGAAATTTTGATAGAAGAATTGAGATAATGCTCCCTATTGAAAGTAAAGAGAATAAGAATAAAATGGTTGATATTTTAGAGCTTTATTTGCTTGACACGGAGAATAGTTTTTTTCAAGATAAGGGACATTATGAGAGTGTGGATCGTCGTGGGAAAATTAGAATCGACGTTCAGCAAGAACTTTTTAATGTAGCGCGTCAAAATTTTAAAGAGTATATGAAAACAGAGTATGCAACACAAGACATTACGGGGTTTGCACAAAAGAGGTAGAATGGATAATAATATTGGTAAGGATATAGCGATACATCGCGAAGATATCCATAGATTGCAATCTCTTTCGGATGGTCTTTTTTCTATTGCAATGACAGTGTTGATACTAGAAGTAGGATATGAGGGTCTATTTACAGGAACATTAACTCTTGAGAAAATAGGGGTGATACTGCCTCAGGGAGTGATCTATTTTTTGAGCTTTGCATTGTTGGGAATATATTGGATTGGGCATAAAAATCAATACCTTTACATTCGGTTGACAACGGACAGTTTTGATTGGATTAACCTTATTTTTTTAAGTATGATCGCGCTGATTCCATTTTCTGCAAGACTTTTGGGAGCGCACCCTTTCAATGCAATAGCCATCACGGTATATGCATGCAATTTGATGCTGATTGGATTGGTTCTTTCAATTCACTGGTGGTATGCACATCGTAGGGGACTTTTAAATGAGAAGATAACCAAAAGCATTACTAAAATGGGGTATCGAAAAACACTCGCTGCCCCTCTATGTTATGGAATATCGCTTATTTTTCTTCAATGGACACCTTGGGTGAGCATTGTTGTGTTTTTAGTGGTACCACTGTTTTATATTTTTCCAGGATTAAAAAATATTTGGAAGATAAAAGTATAGTTTTAAACAAGGTTTAAAGTAGATAAATGGGGAAGTTACAGGATATAGAGCTTAAAGGAGAAATGAGTGCATAGAGAAATTAATGGCAAAAATCACGAAATAATAAAGACCTATTTAGACCGATATGGTGTGAAATTTGGTATATATAAAGACAATACCTTTGATGAGAGAATATTTCCCTTTGATATGATTCCGAGGGTGATTGAAGAAGAAGAGTATAAGATTTTGGAAAAAGGTTTGATTCAGCGGGTAAAAGCGTTGAATGCGTTCTTAAATGATATCTATTCAACACAGCAGATTGTAAAGGATGGAATCATTCCTGAGGAGTTTATAACCTCATCTTCTGGATATTTTCCTCAACTATGTGGGGTAAAACCGGTTAAGGGGATATATGCACACATATCTGGAATTGATTTAGTTCAAGGAAAAGATTCAAAATGGTATGTACTGGAGGATAATATTCGTGTTCCTTCTGGGGCGAGTTACTCAGTTGTTGCACGCAATATCACACGGATGGCGGCACCGGAAATATTCAAGGATATCCCAATTCGAGAAAATCGACACTATCCCCAGATGCTTAAGGAGATGATGGATAGCGTGAATACCGGAGGAATAAATGTTATTTTAACGCCAGGGCGTTCTAATGCGGCATTCTTCGAGCATGCTTTTTTAGCGGAGAAATCGGGTGCAAAATTGGTATTTCCGAGTGAACTAGAGGTTGATGGTGAAGGGGTCTATTTTAGACACTTTTCGGGTGAGAAAATTCGAGTGGGGGCAATTTATAGAAGAATTTCAGATGAATTTTTAGACCCTCTTGCATTTAATCCCCACTCTCTTTTAGGTGTTCCAAATTTAATGTCAGCATACCATAAGGGTGAAGTGGCGATTGTTAATGCTGTTGGGAATGGTGTTGCAGATGATAAAGGCATTTACTATTTTGTGCCTAAAATGGTTGAATATTACCTTGGAGAGGAGCCAATACTTGAAAATGCTCCTACCTACCTGCCTTATTTTGAAAAAGATATGCAATACACTCTTGAAAATATTGATAAGTTGGTTATCAAAGATGTTGCAGAAGCTGGAGGGTATGGTGTTTTATTTGGTAGGGATTTAAGTTTAGAGAAGCGAGAAGCTCTGATTGAAAGTATAAAAAAAGAGCCGAGACGGTTCATCTCACAAGAGATTATTGATTTTAAAGAGTTAGAGATTATCAGTGATACTAAAACGAGTCGTAAGGCTGATTTTAGAGCCTATGTCGTTATGGGCGCAGAGGAAATTCATGTTTGGCCAAGTGGACTTACACGTTATACCACACGTACAGATACGTTTATTGTGAATTCATCTCAAGGAGGAGGTTTTAAAGATACATGGATAATAGACTCTCAAAAATAAATTTAGAAAACCTCTACTGGCTAGGACGTTATGTAGAGAGAGTTATCATAACACTTGATCAAATTGTAGATACTTTTGATGAGATGCTTGATAAAAACCCTATGGCATATCAAGTTTTTTGTGAAAAAATAGGGATTACGGATACATTTAAAGATGGGGATCATTTTTTATCGGAGTATATTTTGAATGAAGCATTGCCTTATTCTATGATATCTAATATCAATATGGCATATCAAAATGCGATGGTATCAAGGGATATTTTGAAAATTCGATGTTTTGGGTATTTGAGAAATGCACTATCGGTATTGAAAAAATGCGATGTTACCAAAATTTATACCTTGAAAGAGGTAAAAGACTCCCTTTTTGCATTTTGGGGAAGTCTTCAAGAGTATCTTGAGAGCCAATCGGTCTACTCAATTATTTTAATGGGAAAATACGTTGAAAAAATAGATTTAGGCTTGCGTTTTCAAAGAGGAGATATGTACCGTTCATGGGCGCGGTTAGAGTGGATGATGAGCCATTTTGAAATCTCTCTAAAATATGAAGAGATAACGTTACAAGGAATCAATTCACTGTTTGATAGGAGTTTTGGTGAGAGTTAAATTTAAGTTCATCACTCATTTAACCTTCAAGGAGAGCATAAAAGCACACTATTTTAAATTTTTATCCTTGCCGCTCTCTAACAGTTATCAAAAAATCACCTTAACCACCCGTATTTTGCCGAGTGCTAATTACTCTGAGTATATAGATGGTTATGGAAATTGTGTTTTGTATGGGAGTATTCCCTTTGAACATAGCTATTTCTCTATAGAGTTAGAGGGAGAAGCGATAGTGAAAGAGAGATATTACTTAGAAGAACCCTTAGATAGACGTTTCTTATTGCCTTACTTAGCAACGCTTCCTAGTGAGATGAATTTTAATGCTTATTTGCGAGCAAAAATGAAGTTAAAGGGAAATGATGAGAGTGTAGAAGAGGTGGTAAAAAAGTTGATGGAATGGATACTTTCTGAGTGCGAATATGAAAAATATCAAACAACGACCATGACAGATGTTGACCAATTTCTTCATCAAAAAAGGGGTGTTTGTCAAGATTTTGCGAATCTCTTAATTCTTTTTTTAAGATATCATGGTATTGCTGCACGGTATGTTGCCGGCTTAATGCTAGGAGAGGGCGAGACCCATGCTTGGGTTGAAGTATTTGATGGCAAGGGATGGATTGGTGTTGACCCGACACATAATCGCTTCATAGAGAGTGGTTATATTAAACTTTCACACGGAAGGGATTCACGGGAGTGCATGGTCAATCACGGTGTATTTTCGGGTGAGGGAGCACACTCACTTTATGTTGATGTTAAAGTAGAACAGTAAGGAGCATTTATGATTGAAAGTGTTGTGAAGGTAGCGCTGCCTGTGGCAGAGAGTTTACACATAAAACGCAATCGTTTTAACGGTGAAGTAGGTGGAAAACGGGTTGCCATTGTAACGGGGAGCCATGGAGATGAGTTAGAAGGGCAGTATTTGTGCTTTAGATTAGCTCAAGAGATTGAAACATTGAAAATAAAGGGGAAATTAAAGGGTACGGTAGATATCTATCCTGCGCTCAATCCCTTAGGTGTAGATTCTATCACCCGAAATATCCCGCCCTTTGATGTAGATATGAACCGAACTTTTCCAGGAACAGAGAGCGGAACACTCCCAGAACTTGTTGCAAAAGAGGTGCTAGACTCATTGGCAGGGGCTGATTTGGTTATAGATATTCATTCAAGTAATATTTTCTTAAGAGAGATTCCTCAGGTGAGAATGGACGAAGAGAACTCAAAAAAATTAATCCCTCTCGCTAAAGAGATCAATGTGGATTTTCTTTGGGTCTATCCAGCTATTACCGTTTTAAATTCAACACTAGCGCACTCACTGAATTCTATAGGAACAAAAACTTTGGTGGTTGAGATGGGCGTGGGAATGCGTATTACAGAGCAGTATGGAGAGCAACTTTTAGAAGGCATACTTAACGTATTAAGTAAATTAGAGGTTATAGAGTGTGGGAGAGAGTTTGATATCCGAACACCTTTGATATCCTACGGTGAAGAGGTGCATTTTATCAATTCTACCCACTCTGGGGTATTTATTCCGAAGATTAAACATTGGATCGGGATTAAAAAAGGGGACTTACTGGGGTATGTAGTCGATGTTTTAGGGGGAGAAATTCTCCACGCAGTAGTATCTCCATGTGATGGAGTCGTTTTCACCCTTCGAGAATATCCAATAGTTTACGAGGGTTCTCTGCTTGCTAGAATTTATGAAAATAGAAGTTGCGAAAGGGGGCAAGTTTGAAAAAGGAGTTAGTATTTGAACTTGCTTCAGCGCACAGAGAGAAGCAAGAGGTATTTGCTTATACATTTGGTAGAGGGGAGAGATCCCTCGCCATTGTGGGACCCATGAGAGGTACAGAGTTGCAACAGCTCTATATTGCATCACAGCTGGTTAAGTTTCTAACTCAAATAGAGGCACAAGGGAAACTTGCAGAGGGGATTCAAGTGACAATCATCCCAGTTGTAAACAATTACTCTATGAATATTGGTAAGCGGTATTTTACTTTAGATAATACGGATATCAATAGAATGTTTCCAGGTTACCATGAAGGGGAGACCACTCAAAGGATAGCTGGAAAAGTTTTTGAGTTTGTTAAAGGGTATCAAATTGGGATTAACTTAACGAGTTTTTATATGACAGGGGAGTTTATGCCTCATGTGCGAACGCTTCAAACAGGGTATGAAGATAGAGAGTTGGGCAGAAAATTTGGACTTTCATATTATTATATTCGAGAAACACATCCTCAGGAGACGGCGACTTTGAATTACAATTGGCAGGTATGGGGAACTAAGGCATTTTCACTCTATGCAGGGGGAACAGATGTCATTGATAACCTAAATGCTCAAATTGCCATAGATTCAGTGATTCAGTTTATGGTCAATATGGGGTGGATTGAGGGAGAGCTGTCCGATATAAACGAGAGTGTTTTGATCGATGATACGAATTTGCATATCGTGATGTCCAAAAGAGCAGGAATTTTTTATAAAAATAGAGAGATTTCTCACTATGTTAAAGAGGGAGCGCTGTTAGGTGAAATTATAGACCCAATTTGTGGGGAGAGTTTAACTCAAATTCTTGCGCCGAGTGATGGGGTGGTGTTCTATACACATTCTGAAGCACTTATTTTTGAAAATAAGATCGCTTTTATTTTGGTTAAAAGGAGCTTAAATGAAAAGTATAGCTAGAAAACATTATAGAAAAGTATTAGGGTTCTTTATTTCTTCCCTGATTTTGTTGATGATAGGGGTAAGGGTATTCATTCAATCAGTTATAAATAATAGTGAACATCTTCTACTGACCTCCACAGTGATAGCAGTGATCGCTTTTGCATTACTGATAGCAGCCATAGTGTTTGGTGCCATGTTGGTCTACCGAATGTGGCATACACTTCGAGAGAGCGAACCCAGAGTGCTTGGAGCTGGAAAAGCGGTGGGCTTTCTATTTATCCCCATTTTTAATATCTACTGGATATTTATTGCTTTAACAGGGTATAGTGAACAGTTGAGAAGGGTGTGTGAAGTGAAAGGGTATAAAGGTGTGAAATACCCGAGTAAAAACCTTTCATTGATTGCCAATATTTTATTTATTATATCGCTATATCCAAAACATGACTTAGGGTTTTTGGTATTGATTGGAGTTATTCTGTATCTTGTGTATCTTTTCCAATGTGCGCGTTCAGTTGAGCAGTTAGAGCATGCTAAGGAGAGTTATCACAAAGTTGACTCTGAGAGACTTTCAAAAGAGCTAGAAAGTATGATTGATGAAGAGGAAATAGAGGATTTAGAGGTCTGAAAAGGCTTCTTTTTTTTTTGAGCCTGAGTAAAATCTGTCAAGATTTGACACAGAGCCACGAAGGCGCAGAGAGAAGCTATTTTTGCTACGAATAGAGGCAAATAGCTGTTTTTCAATTAGTATGTACTGGTGTCATCCCGCGCGAAAGTCGCGGAATCCATTCCTTCTATTCTAAAATGCTAGACTTTAGCAATTTCATGTAGAATGACTTATGAGTTCACTCATTTAAACAAACTTGCTATAAAAGCAAATGAATAAAATTACCAGTCATTCTGCGCATGGTCGCAAAGTCCAATTATATTCCATATTGACTTTTTAAGGATATAGGCATAAAATGAGAGGGAAATATAGTGAGTATAAAGTATCTTGAGAAATTGGCATATTGGGGGTGCACATGTTAATGGATAGTGGAGATAAGACAAGCAGAATTTTACATATTATGGAACTATTGAATAAAGGTGAAAAAATATCGAAAAAACAGTTAGCATTAGATATCGGGGTGTCTGAAAAATCCATTCAACGTGATATCAATGATATTAAAACATATTACTTGAATAATGCAGAGATGTCAGTTTCACTAAGCTATGACACGAGGGAACACACCTATTCACTTGTGCGTGATGAACGGGATTGGTTTACATGTGAAGAGATATTAAGTGTTTGTAAAATACTTCTCGAGAGTCGAGGGCTTAATAAAGGTGAAATGGAGCTACTTCTCAAGAAACTTTTAAATCAAGTTCCATCAGCGCAAAAGAAGATAGTAAAAGCTGTTCTCCAAAATGAAGAGTTTTGTTATATAGAGCCTCAACATGGTAAGAGACTATTTTCAACTCTTTGGAATTTTAGTGAGTATATCGCTGTACAACGTATCATTGAAATAGAGTATAAACGGTATGATTTTACGGTAAAAAAACATCGTATTAAACCTGTAGCACTGATGTTTTCTGAATACTACTTCTATATTATTGCCTATATGGATAGTGGAGAAAGAGATTATTTGGTCACATTTAGGGTAGATAGAATTGAAAAATATAGTGCAACAGAGGAAAAATTTTCTATTCCCTATAAAGATAAGTTCAACTATGGTGAGTTTAGAAAGAGAGTGCAGTTTATGCAAGGGGGAAAATTGCTTAGGGTGAAGTTTTTTTTCAAAGGAAAAAACATTGAACCTCTCGTGGAT
>Ga0247840_10010738_pt1 | contig 11358 bp, 19 predicted proteins | sample LaCruzMarch2015__FD_192404 | JGI IMG/M metagenome (GOLD analysis project Ga0247840, IMG submission 192404) | Freshwater microbial communities from meromictic Lake La Cruz, Castile-La Mancha, Spain - LaCruzMarch2015_17m | ecosystem: Environmental > Aquatic > Freshwater > Lake | place: Spain...
ATATTATAGTTTTCAATCATCAGATCCAAGAGAAGGACCATATTACACTATAAGTTGGTAACAAAAAAGAAAATTTTTATGAAAGAAGTAGTACATGTATCATTTTGGAAAAAAGTAGATGGTGAATCTCATGATCTTATGAGTTATTCTGCACCATTTTATCCATCATATAAAATTGGTGATCCTATTTTCTTGGAATCGAGAGAACATCCATTTGTAGATGAAAAATTCAAAAAGGGTGAAATGAAATTAACCGAATTTTTGATTTCAGATATTCATCATTCAGTAAGACAAAATTTATCAAATATTCCTACGGTAGATAATATAGATGGTAATACATATTCTATTCCATTCTCTATTGATCATTCTATTTCAATGGAAGTATATCTAATTGAAAAAACATGAAAAAGATTTTTGTAATTATTATTTTCATCTTTACATCATGTGTTACTGGTGATTATAAATATAATATATCAGCCAGTAGGGGGGGAATATACCGATGAATATTACACTAACGCTTATGTAGTTAAGGGAAGTTGTGTGAAATTTGTCAATTATCTTGAAACCGACACAACTACCATTTGTGGAAGTTTCAGAATTAGAAACAATCAAAGAAAACATTAGAAATGGATAAGAAAACAGTTAAGGATGCTTTTAAAGCTGGTTACGAAAAAAGAGTAACCGAACAGTTACAAAAAGCATTAGATGGTAAAGGACAAAGTTCTGGGTATAATAGCAAAGAACTTGAAAAATCAGCCAATGATTGGGTTGAAAAGAATTGTGGTGATACTAAAATAAAAATTTGGGATAGTCACAATAAACAATGGTTAGAACCAATGGCCATTTTCTTTGATAACGAAGGTGGTATTTGGAAAATTGATGCTGTAAAACCGGGTGAAGAACCATTGTCTGATGGATGGTATGATTTACAAGGTAAAGATTTGAAGAAAATAACTATCACTGGATCATTTGACGAAGGAGGTAAAAAATGAGTTTAATTGTAACATATAATACAGACCAATATAAGGTAAAATACGGATATTGTACTAGTTGTTATGGATATAACGAAGTATGGAGGAACGAAAAAAAATCTAAATGTGCATGTTGTGGCAAAAAGATGTATCACATATCTGGAACAATTATTTATGGTTTTATTTTTATTGCGTTTATTGGATTATTCTTTTTGTCGTTGGCAAATTAAAAAATTATTATGGATGAACTTTATTTAGGACCGGTACCTTGTGATGAGGATTGTGCACAAGTGGGATCAGATGATTATTATAATCGATCAAGAAAAGAATGTAATGTGTTTATAAACCAATTAATTCGTCAGTTTGGCCAACCCCCAGAAAATACTCGATTTAAAATTAAATCAAATCCACACGATTTTGGTACTTATCATGAAGTTGTTGTAATTTTTGATGAACAAGATGATAAATCCATTGATTATGCTTTCAATGTGGAAAAATCAGCAAATACTGAATGGGATGATTTAGCTAGAACGGAACTTGGTATGATTTAAATCTTACCCTTCATAGTGATTTTCTTTTTTGGACCTTTCGATACTTCATCATCATCTTTCATTGATCCAAAATAGGAATCTTGATCAGTCACAATATCCACTCCATCAAGTAGTTCACCACGTTCACCAACAATACCACCCCTCATTGTGCCGCTCTGAAAAACTGAATCCATGACTCCGCCAGCAAAGTAACATTCTCTTAGTGTACAATTTTCATCTGTATCACAATTCTCTAATTTACAATTAAATACATCTGTGTTCACTAATGTACAATTTGATAAATGTGCGTTTTTAACATCAACATTAGATAACTCACATCTTATGTATTCACCACCAACTACATTACTATCAATTATCCCAATACCTTTTAATGTGAAAATGGTTTCAAAGTTAGCATCAACAATTTCCAATTTACTATTTGATGAATCATAATTTATTATACAGTTATTTAAATCATATATGTTTCTCATTATATCATATAATTTATCTTGTAATTGACTGTATTGACTTTTAACGATAAGGAATGAATCGTTTTGGTCTATTTCTAATTGAATGGTTGGGAATTCAGCGACAAAATTTTCCAAACGTGCAAAGTTTTTGAAGATGTTAATATTTTCGTCAAGATACTTTCTTAAATTATCAATATTTTCATCAGATAAATCTTCTGTAATACAGTTCCAAGATAAAGATATAAAATAATCCATCAATTCTATTATTTCCCTTGTTTTTGATTGGTAATCTTCACCACCGACATAACGAAATTCCAAACGACCATTGAATGATTCTTTTAAATTCACTCCGTAATATTTGGTATCATCTGTCAATTGAAAATTATTTAAAGTCAAATTAACAGCGTCAGTTGAATAATTATAACCTTTGAATGGAACTAATTTTTTGATAGATTTTGAATAAAAATTATCTTTACGATTAGGAAAATATTTAAAAATCAATTCTTCATCAATTTCTAATATCATCTTTAATTTGTTCACATCGGTAACATCTTTATCTTCAGTTAAATCCTTATCAAAGGATATATTTATGTGAATAGAACATCTATCATCTGTTTTTGCGTTATCTTGAAGTATTCTTAATATTTTCAATAGAATAATTTTTGCATTCACATAGGGCATCGGACCTGTAATTAATTCACACATCATTGGTCCTCCTGAATAATCTGGTTCTATTTTGAAATTGTATTCATCTGGTTCAAATTCGGAATGATATTTTCTTTTACCATGAACTTTAATGGGTGATAACTCACGATTCAATAATTCCAGTAATCTGTAAAAGGATCTCTTAGCATAAAATTCAAATTCAAATCCAATGACACTCTTTTTAAGAATATCAAAAAAGTTTATGTATTTATTTGAAAATGTTTCCAATTTTTTATCAATGTTTATCTTATATATTAAAAAACAAGATTAAAAATTTAATATATATACTTATACACCACCGGATAAATCCGGTTCAAAAATTAAATATTAAAATATGATATTAACAGATAAAGTAAAAATAAAAATTAGTAAAAAAAACATTAAACATTTTGAAAATTTAGGAATGAATGTCAATTTAAAAGATGAAATAATAATTAATCCGGAACAATTAAATAAGGGTAATTATATTAAAATCAAGGTTAAGTGTGATGTTTGTGAAAATGAAAAAGAATTAATGTTTAAAAAATACTTAAAAAATATTAAGAATGGTGGTTTTTATGCTTGTAGTAGTAAATGTAGTCAAAAAAAAGTAAAAGATACAAGTTTGGAAAAGTTTGGAGAAGAACATTATTCTAAAACTAAAGATTATAATGATAGTGTTAAACAAACATCAATTGAAAAATATGGATGTTTACATTCATCACAAAATGAACAAGTAAAAAACAAATTGAAGAAAACAAATTTAAAAAAATATAATGTGGATTGTGTTTTCAAAAGTGATGAAATTAAAAATAAAATTAGAAATACCAATTTAGAAATATACAATGTTGATAACCCATCTAAAAATGATATTATAAAAAATAAGATAATAAATAAATTAAGAAGATGGAATGAAAATAAATATATGGATATTTACAAAAAATATAACATTGTATCCATAAATTATGAAAAAGATGAATTGATTTTTAAATGTGATAATAATAAAAATCATAATTTTATAATTCCTTCGGATTTATTTCAAAACAGAAAATTATATAATACAATATTATGTACTGTTTGTAATCCTTCAAATTCTAGTAAATCCGGATTGGAACAACAATTATTTGAATTCATATCAAATGTATACAACGGCATTATTCTTCGAAATAAAAGAATAATGGGAAAACAGGAAATAGATATTTATTTGCCGGATTTTAAAATAGGAATAGAATTTAATGGTTTATATTGGCATAATGAACTAAATAAATCAAACGATTATCATAAAATAAAATCTGAATTATCAAATAAGAATAATATAAAATTAATTCATATTTATGAAGATGATTGGTTATATAAACAAGAAATAATCAAATCACGTATTCTTAATATATTTGGTAAAAATAAAAAAATAAATGGTAAAAAATGTATCATTAAAGAAATAAAGAATGTAGACATAATAAGAGAATTTTTAGTTGAAAATCATATAAAAGGGTATAAAGGGTCTTTATATAATATTGGCCTTTATTTCGACAATGATTTGATTAGTATAATGTGTTTTGATAAAAACAATAAATTAATACGATTTTGTAATAAAAATTTTTATGATATTGAAAATGGTTATGAAGAACTATTTAATTATTTTATAACGAAATATAATGTTAATGAATCTTATTCTTATTATGATATTGGATGGAATGATGATTTTTTAATAAAATTGGGATTTAAGGAGTATAAAAAATTAAATCCAACGTATTATTATATAATAGACGGTATTAGAAAAAAAGGAATAAATATGAACTCTATAGATATGATAAAAAATAAAAATTATAAAATTTATGATAGTGGTGGATTTATGATGAAATGGCAAAACTAATCACCTTTAATATATAAAAATAAAAAGATTATGCCATATCAATATTTTACAACACCTTATAAAAAAGAAAATTGGGAACCAAAATTTTTACTAGATACTACTGTTTCTTTCGGAAATAAAGGAAAATATGAAAGTGATGGAATAAAAGTGGGTGAAAATTTTTTCAATATTTACCCAGATTTAAAAGATGATTTCACTTCTAAAATGAGATTGAAATATCTAAGTACCTATAAGACAATAACATTCGAACCAGAAGATGATTTTAAAGATATTTTACTAAAGGTTAAACCAAAAGAACTTTCACTTAGAGTATTTGATAAAGCCGGATTAGGAATTAGAATGATTAAAATGTTCAATGTTCAATATCAAAAAAGTGAAAATGTGAATGAAATCAAAATAAAGTTTAAAAGTTTCGAAGATAAATATTTTTAAACTTTCACCAATAAAATACATAAAATAACAAAATAAAATGGCTGTAGTGGAATTACATATAAGGGAAAAAATTGTTTATGAATCGTTTAAGACACAAAGACAATTAAGTGAGACTATTCTTCTTTTCATTGAAAATAACAAAGTGGATAGAATAATATTCAAAGGTGATCCATATGAATTGAATTATAAAATGTTGAAAAAAATTTTATCTGATGATTGTCCATTAGTCATCAATGGTGATTATAGAGGAGCTTTTAGAAAGATATTGAAAATGACAAATTATGATCCTCTTTGTATGATATACAAAAAATAAATTATATCTAATGAAAGAAAAATATATGGAATTATTGAGTCTAGCTAAGTCATTACTTAGTGATGAATACGATTCTGAAACAAATCCTGTTATTGGATTACAAGATGAACAATTAGTTTTATGGGTTTTTTATAAAAATTTAAGTTGGACTGTTACTTTGGATGATTTCGATTTTGAAAATATTGAAAGTGAATTAATCAAGAGTAGGGAAGAAATGATTAAATGGATGGATGAAAATCCAGATGATGAAAAAGATGTATTTGGTATGAAACCAGAAGATTACGAACCTAAAAAAGAAGAAGATAACAATGGATAAGTGGTTGAAAATTATTAATGTAGTTTTTCTACAATGGTTTTTTATCAGATTGACAAAAAATTCGGAAAAAGTTATTACAGAATATAAAATACATTCCTTTGATATGATGGCTGATGGTCAAATCGGTTCTAGGGGTGTCGGAAAAACAGAAAATAGATATTGGTATTCTATACAAGGTTTTATAGTTCCTTGTACTGGTTGGTGGAGTGATTTTAAATTTGTCAGTAAGGAACCAATGTTTTGGAAAATAACCAAAGTTAAAGTTACGATTTAATATATACTGAAAAACCAATTCAGTATTTTAATGTTATCTTACAATCAATTTTTATTAGAATCAAAAAATTCAAAAGAAATTATCGTTTATCATGTATCCAATTCATTGGATCATATGTTAAAATCCGATTTTAGATTGGAATATGCGAGAGATTTAGCATTATTTGGAAAAGCTATTTATTTTTCCACATCACCAGACATTTATTACAAACCGTCTAGTGAAAATAAAATTTATAAATGTAAATTTTCTATTATTCCAGAAGAACCAATGTTGGATTTAAATTCAAAAATTACAGTTCTAGAAGCTAATAATATGTTGAAAGATTTTATATCTTGGTTTAAAATAGATGATGTAATTTTAGATAGATATAAATTCAATAAAAATTTTAAAACTCATTTACAATACGGTGATTTTTTTGAAAAAATTGCATCTTTATGTAGTTGGGATCACAACAAATATTTCAATACTTTTATTCAAAAATATTTAGGTTTTAATTCATTCAAACATTATCAAACAGGTTGGACAGATTTTTCACAAGAAAAAACAGATTATGGAACTGCATACGGATTATATAATCCAAAAAATATAAAGTATATTGATGGACCATTTTAAAAAAGAATTTAATAATTATGTTAAAATATAAAGAATTTATAAATCCATCAGAACAATATTTATATGGAAAAATAACTTTCGAACAATGGGTTACTTTTCAAGAATCGAAAATATTGAATGAGGGACTTTCGGATTGGTTAAAATCAATGGGAAATTGGATTAATGGTACAGTTATAAAAAGTATTGGATCTTGGTTTAAAAATATATTAAATTTTGGCACTGATATGTTATTAAAAATATATAAGATGGTTAAATGGATAATTGATACCATAGAAAAATTCAAGGAAAAACATAAATTTTTATATTACGTTATTTTAGCTTTTGTTGTTGTTTCAGCTGTTATTGCGTTTTTAATAATTACATCAAATCAAGTTAAGGCTGGTGATTTAAATCAAGAAGTTGTAAAACAGAATTGGGATCAATTAATCGGTTATATACAAATGAAAATAACAAACTCAAATTTGGAAGAAAGTCAATTAAAATTTGTAAATCAGGCTTGTCAATATTTAGCTGATCAAAAAGATGGAATTCTAGGAAATAATGGGTTTCAATATGTTACAGATAACATATCAGCTTATGACAATTTTGCTAAGACAATGAGTGCTGATTTTAAAGACACTATTAATAACATTGAACCCACATTGAAAGAACAGGGTAAAGATGTTAATACATATGCAAATGGTGTTTTGGTACAACTTACAAATCAAGTTCAATTCTATTGTACAACTTTTATGGAATCTTTAAAAAATATTACAAAATAGAATGATTGTAACATATACAGACTTTTTACTTGAATTTCAGAAACAAGATATTTCATTGTTGGAATCAATGGATGATTATTTTACCATAGGATTTGAAATCGAAATGGATACAGATCATAGACGAATTGGAAGTTTACCAAGACCACCAAAAGAAATAACCGAATCAAAAGAAATAACATACTCAATTCAAGATAGAAAAAAATTGATGGATATAAAATCTAATTTTCCAATATTTTTTAAAAAATATTTCAGTATGATAAAATTCCATCAAGATGAAACTGTATCAAAGGGAATCGAAATAGTTACCAATCCATTCAATAGTATAGAAGATAGTAAACAATTTATAAGTTTGTTTTTCGATGAATTTGAAAAACAAGATAAATGGTTTTTTACGGATAAAACAAGTATCCATATTAATATTGGTGTGAATAACAAAAAGAAATGGAATTTAGTAAAAGGTGTCCTAATGTTATCCGATGATTTTACATTTAAAAATATGGAATCGAGAAGAACTTCTGGTTATTGTAATAGTTTGAAAGATCAAATTATTTTCCAATTGAAAGGTAAAATTATCGAAACGAATGATATAAAAGAAATGGAAAATATCATAAACAATGTTATTGAAAAGACTTTCAAATTCACAGTCAAAACATTCAATATGAATTTGTGGAAATTATTTAATAAGGGTTATGTTGAATTTAGACAAGTTGGTGGATTACTAAATGAATCTATTGTAATTGATAAAATGATGTACTTTATCTATTGTGTATATCTAATGACATCTAAATATAAACAAGATGAATATTATAGAAAACTTTTCGGTTTTATACAGAAGATTGGTTAATTTTCTCTTTGTACTCCAAAAAAGCCCTTTCTATCATCTTAATAGATTCAACTTGATCACATTGAACTTTTAAATTCACTTTTGATAAAGCCTGAACTATTCTAGTAGCGTAGATAAATTCGGTATTTAAATCAGGGTTTTCCTTTTGTATTTCGTTAATACTAATTTCTGGTTCCATTACAATCTTTTATTTTTTGTATCTTATTGTTATCGTATATATTAAAATAACTATCTACCATTACCTGAAAATACTTATTGAATCTTTTAGTATATGTTGAAATGGTTATGATATTATCGTTTTCCCATTTGAATAAAGTTTTATCTTCATCAAATTTGATATTATCTATATTTATACCATTATAAGATTGTGAAATTTGTGGTCTTCCATATTTAGAAGCCAAATAAATTTCGATTAATTTATCTCTATCACATTTAAAATCAACTAGATAGTCATCATAAAAAATTAAAGTTAAATTTGTCAATATGACATCTAAAATTTCATATTTATCGGAATGAAATTTTCTAACAAGTTGACAATCGTTAGAATCTGTAATTTCAATGAATGTGGGATATTTTGAAATGACATAATCAATTTTGGTTTTGTTCAATTTAAAATCACCCAATCCACTTTGTGCATTGGTTCCAAAACATACCATTAAAAGTAATGTAATTAATATTAATCTAAATTTTTTCATTATTACTATCTATACTCTAATATAATAATAATGTTTTAATTTTCCAAATTATATCCTGAAAATTCTCTCATGTATGTAGAACATTTAGTTCCGTTACCATCTTTAGGATCTCTTTTACCATTACTACTTAAAAACACTTTAACCTTTTTTTGACCCACTAAATGAGCAGCGGCTAGTATTCCAGACTTTGTTATTTCAATACCATTGATCATCTTACCTATGTAATTCATGTAATCTTTCATATAATTTTCATTCTTCTTCAAAAGTTTGTCTAATGCTTCAACTTGTTTGTGATATGGAAATATATTTGGATTCTTTTTGAATTTTTTTACAGTAATATCACCCATTCCAATATCTTTCAAAGCTTGTCTACCAAATTGAAAACCACCTATATAAGAACCTTTTACAATATGGGCTCTACCAGATGATTCTCTTTGAAATAATTTGGAAATGAATTCCTCTTTTGGTTTCAAAAAATTTTTGAATGATACATAGATACTATTTGGATTATCTTTAAATAAATCAACTATTTCAGATGCGGATATCAAACTCAATGTTAATATAGCTTTTATGATAAAGAATGAAAAATATTTTTTTACTTTTAAATTACCTTTAAGATTGTTAATGGTTTTTAATAGAAATTGTTTAGCTTGTTCCTTTGTTTTAATATTTGAAATGAATTTTAATATCTTATCTTTGAAAGATTCATCAATTGATTCATCAATAGACAAAATGAATTTTTCTAATTTTTGTTGGAAAGTATAGTCATTAAAATTATAAATCATACTGTATATATTTTTTTCTTAATATGAATATTATTACCTTTGTATAAAATAAAAATACTATGAAAACAAATGATGAAATGTTGTCTCTTTTAATGTCATATTCTGATCCTTATTTAATTCAGGCTACACAGGATTTCAAATTATTGGTTATTCCTGAAAATTCACCTTTGAGAAAATTAAGGGAAGAATGTTTTGGTGAAGAAGTTGGTACTAATTTCTTGATCCAAATTCTGAATCTTGGTGTGTTACTTTCCATTGAATTGGGTCGAAGGATTGAAAGTAAGAATGATTTGATTTACAATGGACAAAGATACTGAAAAGATTATCAAAGAATATTGGGATACTGAATATTTCACAGAAAAGGAATTATCAGAACAAGGTGTCTGTATTTGTGAAAGGGATTTCGGTGATGATAATCGTGTAGGTATAATGGTTAAAAAAGATAACAATCTATACCATGTTATAATAAGAAATGGAAAAGATTGCTTGAATAAGACATATGATTTTTTTCCAACTATTGATAATCTTATAAACGACTTTTCAAAATGATAAACGCTATAAGAATGATTTGGAATCTGTTTTTGATTCAATATGAATTGAAAATGGAATATTTAAAATCTTGGGATTGGGAATATAAATTTTTAGAAATAGACAAGAATCAAAAATTATTAGATTATATTGAAAATAAGATATACGAATTAGCTAAATCTGAAGGGGTGGAAGTGTTTATTCTACCGGAAGCTATTATTAATGAAAAGGAAGTGAATAAAGAAAAATGGGCAAGTGGAAAATTCAAATGGTTGGATTTGAAAGACATGAGTGTTCAAGAAAGAGAATCTTACCAAAAAAAGGTCGATATGGTAAAAAAATTGATTAATCCAACTGATCCTTATTACTCTATTGAAAGAAGAAAATTAACTTATCCAAGAATAGAATTAATTTCTGAATCACAACAAGATTCAAGGATAATGACGTTTTTACATGAAATGGGTCATTATTTCATTTATAAAAAGGATGAAGAACAATCAGAAACAAAAGCAGATTTATACATACCGGAATTCTTTGATACACATCTTCCACCTTTTTTTAAATGGGTTTTTCAATGTTGGTTGTCAGTATATGGAAGAAAAGATCCAAATTTTAAAGAAATTAAATATAAGAAAGAAGAAAGTTTTCAGTATTGGAATGATTATCAGAATTTTATAAAATAATTTTTTTATTTCAATCATTTTACATATCTTTGTAAAAGTTTCAAATGTGTTAAAGTTTTAAAGGTTGTGTTGTAATTAAAAAAGGGGAGTGAAAATAAATCCTTCCCTTTTTTAAAATTTTTTAAACTTTATTCAAAAAAAACTATAAAATAGAAAAAATAGACTTTATTTTAATAATATATAATAAAAACTAAAACCTTAAAGAATTCGAAAATTATGAAAAACATATTAACAATTGGTGGTGGATGTGGCAGAGATGATAGATTTCTGATTGGGTTTGTTTTGCGATAAGTTAAAAGATATTTCACAAAGAAACCCAATCCGAAAGATTGGGTTTTTTTGTTTTAATGATGTTCTTAAATTAGTGAAAAATATATCGCGGGGTCGACTGGAGGCCGGTACCAGCGGGGCCTCATAAGCCCTATCTCGAAAGAGAACGTGAGTTCAAATCTCACTCCCGCAACAATAATTATAGTAGTGAATTGTGAGTTACTTCGACAAACAGCAAATTTGTTACCAAAACAAACTCACAATATTTTTCTCTGTAATTTGTTCTTTGAAATGATGATAATAAAATTTTTAACAGA
>Ga0247840_10010739_pt1 | contig 11358 bp, 7 predicted proteins | sample LaCruzMarch2015__FD_192404 | JGI IMG/M metagenome (GOLD analysis project Ga0247840, IMG submission 192404) | Freshwater microbial communities from meromictic Lake La Cruz, Castile-La Mancha, Spain - LaCruzMarch2015_17m | ecosystem: Environmental > Aquatic > Freshwater > Lake | place: Spain...
GACGACCAGCGAAAAGATCGCCATCGCGCGCTTCCTCGACGGAAAGGTTTCGGCTGTGATCGGCACGCACACGCATGTCCAGACCGCGGACGAGAGGATCCTGCCGGGCGGAACCGCTTTCCTCTGCGATGCCGGGATGTGCGGGCCCTCGGATTCCATTCTGGGCCGGGACGCGACGGCGATCATCCGGCGCTTTACCCATTCCCTGCCGGTCACCTTCCCCATCGCCACGGGGCCGGTTCACCTCTGCGGAGCTTTGATCGAGATCGACCAGAACGACGGCAAGGCCAGGTCGATCAAGCGGATCTGCGAGATCAGCCGCCACTGATCGTGCGCCGTATCCCGCAGCTCGAGGTTCCGGGTTACGGCAGATCATAAGACATGTTGCGTTCCCTTTTTGCCGAGAACCGCCGGACGCTGTCCCTGGCGGTCCCGATCATTGCCGGCCACCTCGGGCAGATGCTCATGGGCTGGGTGGATACCATCATGGTCGGAAGGGTGGGGGTGGTCGAGTTGGGTGCCTGCGGGTTCGCCAATACGATTCTTTCCGTGCCGCTTGTTTTTGGATTCGGCCTCCTCTCCGCCGTCAGCGTGCGGGCCTCGCATTCCCATGGAGGCGGTCGCGCGAAGGAGGCCGGGGAAAGTGTCCGGGGCGGATTGCTGGTGGCCCTGCTGCTCTCCATCCCGGTCCTGGTTTCCCTTTACGGCATCCTCCCCCATATCGCCCTCTTTGGTCAGCCCCCGGAGGTGAATGCCGCGGTCGGCGGGTATCTGATCATCTGCGCCTGGTCATTGATCCCCGTGTTCTTCACCTGCGTGAGCAAAAATTTTTGTGAGGCGCTCGGCCATCCCTGGCAGCCGTTCTGGATCATGCTGGCAGGTGTCCTGCTGAATGCGCTTCTGAACTGGATCCTGATCTTCGGGAACTGGGGCGCGCCGGCCATGGGGCTGGAGGGGGCCGCGGTGGCGACCCTTCTGGCGCGGGTCGCCGTGCTGATCGGGGTGTTTGTGTATCCGGCGCTCTCCCGCTCGCTGAGGGCCGCCTGGCCCACGGAATGGTTTGCCGCGGGAGCCGGGCACTCGATGCGCGGCATCCTGAGGACGGGGCTGCCGGCGGGCGGGCTGCACCTTTGCGAGGTGAGCGGGTTTGCCGTGGGATCGCTCATGATGGGATGGATCGGCGTCGTTCCCCTGGCCGCCCACCAGATTGCCATGACCTGCGCGGCCACCACTTTCATGATTCCGCTCGGGCTCTCCCAGGCGGCCTGTGTGAGGGTCGGGCATGCGCGGGGGGCCGGCCGGTTTGAACGCCTTCGCCCGATCATCTTTGGCGCCCTCTCCGGGGCTGTCCTTTTCATGAGTGTCTTCGTGCTGGTCTTCATTCTGTTCGGCAAAACCATTGCCGGCTGGTTTGTCACGGACCCGGCGGTTGTGCTCCTCACCTCCCAGCTGCTGCTCGTGGCCGGAATCTTCCAGATCTTCGATGGCATCCAGGTCGTCTCCGCAGGCGTTCTGCGCGGGTTCGAGGATACCCGCGTGCCCATGTCCATCGGGATCCTCTCCTACTGGATCGTCGCCCTCCCGTTCTCCTGGTTCGTGGGATTTGTCCTCGAAGGCGGTGCGCTCGGCGTCTGGTTCGGCTTTGTCGTCGGCCTGGCCTTGGCGGCGGGCACCCTGCTCTGGCGGGTCTTTTGGAGAATCGGAAAATCCGTGCCAGGCGTTTGATGCCAGCTCTTGGATTTTTCCGGACCATTGGCTGGAAGCCCCTGCCGCGTGGCATCGGCATCCTGCCGATGCGCTGAGTCAATTTTTGAATCCAGCAGCAGGCCGCTTTTTTCCAAGCAAGCCCCCTTTGGTCCGCTCTTGGACCGTATTTATTTCCGGTGAGCTTTCAGCCAATGGCGAAGCGAAGTCTTTCCATCGGCCAGATAGCTCGTATCAAGGAAAAGCTCTCCGAACTTCCTGGAGACCGACCGGGCTCCGGCGTAGCAGATGTCGACGTAGGCCGGGTTTGGCTTGATCGTGCGATCGATCACGCGGCGTCCCTGGATGACCGGGTCTTCGGCGCAGAGCACGTAGGCTGTGAACGGTTCGGCATCCTGCGCATCCCATCGAACGCATTTCACCGGGCGAAGGTGATAGCCATATTCCCGTTTGCGCAGCGCCGGAAGATCGTCGGCGGAGACCGGAAGGATGCGTCCGTTGATGACATCCGTCGCCCGGCCTGTGGCGACCACATTGAGCGCCGCTATTTCATCCGGTTTCGCGCGGCCGCCGAGATCTTTGAGGACATCGGGCGGGATCCGGTAATTGAAGATCCGCTTCGCTCCGACGGCCACGACCGGGAAGAAGTCCTTTGCATTGACCCCGGCGATGGTTTCGGAGGACGAATCCAGATTGATGAGGCTGCCGTAACCGACGAGAAGAAGATGCCCGCCTTTTTCCTTCGCGATTTCGCGTTCCAAACCCTTCCAGGGATACTCGAATCCCCGCGCAGCTTTTTGCTTTTCCCCGGAGGCCCCTGTGGTGAGCATCTGACGGGAAAGAGTGATTTTGTGGCCGCCGTTCGCCGCCGGCCGGGGTTCGGGGGAGGAGGAACAACCGGTGGAGAGCAGGCAGGAGAAGAGGGCGATCGCTGCGGCGGTCGATACCATCCTGCCCCGCCGCCCCGGTTGCCTTGTGGCTTTGTCATGCGTCATCATCGCTCCGACACTACAGAAGCAGCATGCAATCGCCATAGCTGAAAAAGCTGTAGCGCTCGCGCACGGCTTCCGCATAGGCCCTCAGGATGAGGTCCCGGCCCGCGAAGGCGCTGACAAGGATGAGCAGGGTGGAGCAGGGCAGATGGAAGTTGGTGAGGAGCGCCCCGACGCGGAGGAAATCGTAGGGCGGATAAATAAAAATATCGGTCCGTCCGGAACAGGCCTCCAGGGTGGCCTCTTTCCGGGATTCCAAAACCCGGGCCACGGTTGTTCCCACGGCAACGATCCGGCGGGCGGCATTCAGTTCGCCGGCGGTCCCGGCGGAAATCTCATAGCGTTCCTCGTGCATGAAGTGGTCTTCGATCCGCTCGCTCTTCACGGGAAGAAATGTTCCCGCTCCGACATGGAGCGTGAGGAAGGAGTGGGGGATGGATGCAAGGACATCCGGAGTGAAGTGAAGGCCCGCGGTGGGAGCGGCCACCGAGCCCGGCGTCCTGGCGTAAACGGTCTGATACCGGTCGTCATCATGGGAATCCGACCCGCGCTTAAAATACGGAGGAATGGGCAGGTGCCCGTGGGTTTCCAGGTTGGGCTCGGAGAGGAATTTCACGATCCGCTCGCCGCCGGGCAGGACCTCAAGAACGCGGGCCTCGGTCCCGGCGATCGCCACCACCGCACCCGGCCTGAATTTGCGGCCCGGGCGTGTCAGGCATTTCCAGCGACGTTTGGCGATCTCCTCCAGCAGGAAGATTTCGATCCGGCCCTCTTCCGCGAGGAGGCGGGCCTTGATGACCCGGGAGTTGTTGAGAGCCACCCGGTCGCCTTCCTGCAGGAAGGACGGGAAATCCCGGAACATCCGGTGGGAAATTTCGCCCGAGGCCCTGTCCACAACCATCATGCGCGAACCGTCGCGCGCCGGGGCGGGGCGGGTGGCGATCAGTTCCTCCGGCAGCTCGTAATGGTAATCCGAGAGCGGAGTGCTCATGCCCGGGTCGAAAGGGGGCCGCGGCCCTTTGAGGCCCCGCCATCAGGGGTGCTTCCCGCGTTTCTGCGCCGGAGCGGATTCACGCCTTCTTGACCCTTGTGAGTCCGCAGCGCGAGGCCGCGGCTCCCACGAGGTCGGTGACCCTCCGCTTCAGCCGCCAGATCCTCCGGAAAAGAACAAACACGAAGATGACGTAGGGGATCCAGAGCCACCAGTCGCTTCCGGAAACCAGAAACTGCCGGTAGAGAAGGATCCCGAGAAGCACGAGGTTGATCAAAAATGTGGTGGCGACCATCCGCGTGCCGAGATGGACGCGGGTGAGGCATTTCGGCCCGCCGTGGTATTCGGTGACCGAGCGGAGCTGAATCCCCCACCAGAAGCTGCCGTAGATCTGGAGGTCCCAGTCCTTCCAGCCGGTATCCATCGAGTAATTCCACCCCTCGTCCTCCAGCGAATGCACGATTTCCTGCAGCAGCCGCTCGCGGCCATAACCTTCCTCGTTCCAGAATGTGAGGTGGGAAATGCTTCCGCTCGATGGCGTGAAATCTTTCTCCACGCTTGCGATGACGGCCGGCGGGGTTCTCTTGAATTTCAGCCAGGTGAAGTAGCGGGCCCAGCCGCGCACGAGCGGCTGGGAGAGGGCCAGGAACGCGACCAGCAGGCGCGCGCGGACGGTGTCATGCCGGGCCTCCAGCCTCGCGTGGATCATGAAGGAAAGCGCCACAAGCAACGTGCCGCCGAACATCAGATACGGAACGATCCTCAAAAACGGCAGGGGGATCGACACGGCAAAAATGAAGGTCGTCAGAGTCACCCATTCGATGCTGCTGAGATAGGCGGCCAGATCGGACTGGGGTGTCGGGTAGATCGATTGGAAGAGCCCTTCCCCGAAGACGCCGTGGTAGATGATCGGCTTGTTGACGAGCCAGGTGAAGCGTGGGGCGCCGTAGATCTGGCCCTTCCATTTTGCGGTTCCTGTGGGGCCGAAAAACACGAGGTGCTGGAACCTCAGCATCGACTCCGCCTCGCCGTAGCCTTCCTGCTGCTTGCGGAAGGCCTGGAGCGTAAAGCGGCGGTAGTGCCAGACGATGGCCGCGGGGCTGAAGGCGATCACGCCTCCCGACTGTTGGAGCCGCCAGCAGAAATCCACGTCATCGCCCGCCTTGCGGTATTCCGGATCAAACCCTCCCACCTGCTCAAACGCCCAGCGGTGGAACGCCATGTTGCAGCCCGGGATATGCTCGGCCACCACATCGGTGAGCAGCACGTGGCTCGGGCCGCCGGGCGCCGCGGCCACACAGGCCTGCACCCAGTTCTCCGCTGGCGGGGAAATATTCGGGCCGCCGACGCCGGCATATTCGCCGCTGAGCAGCGTCCCGATCAGATAATAAAGCCAGTCCGGGTCGGCCATGCAGTCGCTGTCGGTGTAGACAATCACCTCGCCCGTCGCGGCGCGCGCACCCACGTTGCGGGCGAAGCTCAGCCCCTTGTTGTCCTGCCGGATGTAAACGATCCAGGGATGCCGCGCGGCAATTTCCGGCGTATTGTCTTTCGAGCCGTCATCGACAAGCACCACCTCGTAGTCCGGATAATCCACGTCCTTGAGGGATTCCAGGCAGCGCTCCAGGGTCTTGCCCCCGTTGTAGGAACAGACAACCACGGAGGCCTTCGGATACGAGGGGAGCTTCACCCGCGAGGTCATCGAGCCTTCTCCGTAAAAGAGCCGCTTCACGGTTTCGAAGGCTTCCTTCCGCGTCCGGTCGCGCCGGACCAACCCGAAGTTCCAGTCCAGAATCTCCTGCCCGCCGCGGAACCATTCGTCGGTCCACGCGTAGATGATCGTTCCCGCCAGACCGCCCCGGACCACGCTCTCCACATGCCATCGGATCATCTCCGCCTGCTCGGATTCCGGATGCCGGATCGTATCCATCCCGAATTCTCCGAGGATCAGCGGCTTGTCATCCGCCAGGTTTTGAAGGCGCGCGAGGTAGCGCTCGAAGTCCTCCTGCCGGTGCAGGTAGACATTGAACGTCACAAAATCACTGTTCTGCGGCAGGAGGTATTCGGTCGGAGGGTAGCTGGCGTAGGAGAAGAGCGCCTTGGGATCGGCCTCGCGACCGATATTGATCAGGTGCTCGACAAACTCCGTGACCTGCCGCGCGCCCAGCCAGCGGACCATCGTCGACGGGATTTCATTTCCCACCAGATAGCCGAAAACAGCCGGGTGGCCGGCATTTTTTGTGACCCCTTCTTCCACCGCCCGCTCGGCCGCGGCGCGGATCTTCGAATCTTTTAAAAATTCCAGATGCTCCGCCCAGGGGATCGAGATGAGCGCCCGGATGCCCCGCTCCGCGCAGAGGTCGAGAAACCACTTCGGGGGAACATAGTAGATCCGGACCAGGTTCACTCCGGCCTCAACCATCAGGTCCATGTCCCTGGCCACGCCCGCCGGCGACCCGAAGAATTCCCCCTGCGCGTCGGGCGCAAAAGGACCGTAGGTCACCCCCTTGATAAAAAACTTTTTGTCTCCTTCGAAGAAGAACTTGGCGCGCACGCGCACCGGCATCATTTCGCTCACGCGGGAGTCTTTACCACCCCTGGCCTGTGCAATGCGAGAGCGGATTTTCTCCTTCGCCCGCGAGGGCGCATGCCCGGAAGTTGCAGAACCCGGGGGGAGCGGGCGTCCGGGCCGTTTGGAGGTCGATTTCGCAGCGGAGCCAGCGTCCACACGGGCGGAAAACCAGCGCGATCGCGCATCGTCAGGTGGGGAAGACGAATGTTTGGTGCAGGGAGCAGAACCGAAACGAAGTGAAGCATCGCCCATGCCCCCTGACCAGCATCGCGAATATCCCGTCTATCGCATCCCGTTTTCATCGCACCCCGCCCACAAGCCTTCCGAAAATCCCAGTTGACGCGCCGTCCGCCAGCCCGATAGGTTGTCCGACTGCCCGGGACTTGGCCGCCTTGTCCGTGCGGACCCGAAAATATTTCATGGCCGAAGAGCTCTCCTACGTTCTCCTGACACCCTATTCGCTGCGCAAGTCGCGAACCGGCGGGATTATTTCCCGCCTTTTGGCGCGCACCGGGCTGGAGCTTGTCGGCGGCCGGATCTTTTCGCCGGGCCCGGACCTGGTGGCGGAGTATGCGGAGGTTGCGGCCGGAGCGCCGGACCCCAGGCACGCGGCCACACAGGGCCTGATCCGCGACTACATCCGGAAAAACTTTGTGACTTCGGCCGATGGCACCCCCGCGCGGGTCTTGCTGCTGGTCCTTCGCGGCGAGGATGCGGTTTTGAAAACCCGTGCGGCGGCCGGCTACATTGTGGCCGATCGACCGAAGGGGGAGACCATTCGGGACACCTACGGCGACCATATCGTGGAGGACGGCAGGGTGGTTTACTTTGAGCCGGCTGTGTTGGTCGCGCAGGATTCCGCCGGCGCGCGGGTGCATCTGTCGCTTTGGTCGAAGTATTCCGACAGCGACGGAGGGATCCTGGAGGACAGCGTGATTTTTCCGGCCGGCGAGAATATCGAGACAACGCTGGTCTTGATCAAACCGGACAACTTCCGTTTTCCGAATGCCCGGCCGGGCGGGGTGATCGACATCTTTTCCCGCACCGGGCTCTCGATTATCGGTTTCAAAGTCCACCACATGAGCGTGGCTGAGGCGGAGGAATTTTACGGCCCGGTTCTTGATGTGCTTCTCGACAAAATGCGCGAGCCCAGCGGAAAGCGGGCACGGCTCGTCGTCGAGGAAGAGCTCGGGATCCCGCTGAATCCCGAAACCGAATCCGCCCTGGGGGGACTGCTCGGACCGATCGCCGGCCGCGCCCACTGGGAATCGATCGTGCAATTTATGGCCGGAACCCGGCCCGCGCAGTGCCCGCCCGAAAAACGTCATCTTCCCGGCACGGAGAAATGCGTGGCCCTGGTTTACAAAGGGATTGATGCCATCGCAAAAATCCGTGAGGTCCTCGGCCCGACCGATCCCTCCAAAGCTCCCCCCGGATCGATTCGAAAAGAATTCGGCCAGACGGTCATGATCAACGCCGCGCACGCGTCGGACTCCACGGAGAACGCGCGTCGCGAGATGAAGATCCTCCGCCTTTCTGAAAACAATTTGAAACCGCTGCTTGAAGCGCACGGCCTGCGCGTCTAATTACAACCTACTCAACACTATGGAAATCGCGTCCCGACTCACTGAACTCACCCCCTCACTCACCCTTGCCATCGACAGCAAAGCCAAAGCCCTGAAGGCTGAAGGCGTTGATGTCTGCGGATTCGGCGCCGGCGAACCGGACATGGATACGCCCGAGCACATCAAGGCCGCCGCCATCGCCGCCCTCCAGAGCGGCCATACAAAATACACGCCCAGCTCGGGGATTCCGGAACTCCGCCAGGCGATCGCCAAGAAGCTCTCCGCCGACAACCAGCTCGAATACAAGCCCGGCCAGATCATCGTCAGCACCGGGGCCAAGCAATCCTGCTTCAATGCCATCGCCGCCGTGGTGAACCCCGGCGACGAGGTGGTCATTCCCGCCCCGTTCTGGCTCAGCTATCCGGAAATGGTCCGCATCGCCGGCGGCGTGCCGGTGATCGTCGAGACCAAAGAAGAGAACGACTGGAAGATGACGGCCGAGGAGTTTGAGAATGCGATGACCCCCTGCACGAAGATGGTCATCATCAATTCTCCCGGCAATCCGACCGGTTCGGTCTACACCCGCGAGGAACTCCGCAAAATTTCCGAAGTGGCCGCCGAGGAAGACATCTACATCCTCTCCGACGAGATCTATGAGAAGCTGACCTACGATGGTGCCGAGCATGTGAGCATTGCCTCGCTGACTCCCGAAGCCTACGACCTCACGATCACGGTGAACGGCTTCAGCAAAGCGTATGCGATGACCGGATGGCGTCTCGGCTATCTTGCGGCCCCGGAGCCGATCGCCAAGGCGATTGATTCCATGCAGAGCCACATGACCTCGAACCCCTGCTCGTTCGCGCAGTATGGCGGCCTGGCCGCTCTGACCGGCGACCAGCAGTGTGTCGTGGATATGCGCGAGGAGTTCGATATCCGCCGCCAGTATATGTTCGAGCGCCTGAGCAGCATCTCCGGCATCAAAGCCGTGCGTCCGCTCGGGGCCTTCTATGTCCTGGCCAATGTCAGCTCGTTCGGGCTGAAGTCCCAGAATTTTGCCGACCGTCTTCTCAGCAAGGCGAATGTCGCGCTCGTTCCGGGGGTTGCCTTCGGCGACGATCGCACCGTCCGTCTCAGCTATGCGACGAGCCTCGATATTATCAAGACCGGTCTCGACCGGATTGAAGAGTTCTGCAAGTCGATCTAAGAGGCGATACCATGTCTGTCCTCATCGTCGGTTCCATCGCTCTTGATGATATCAAGACCCAGGTCGCGGAACATCCCAACCTCCTCGGGGGCTCCGCCTCCTACGGAGCGGTGGCGGCTTCGTATTTCAGCCCGGTCAACCTTGTCGGCATCGTCGGCGAGGATTTCCCGAAAGAACATATCGACCTGCTCCAGAGCCGCCGGATCGACATCGAGGGCCTGCAGATCGTGCCGGGGAAAACCTTCCGCTGGTCGGGGGAATACATGCTGGACATGAACACGCGCGAGACCCGCTCGGTCGACTTGAACGTCTTCGAGCACTTTACGCCGACACTCCCCGCAAACTACAAGGCCACTCCGTTCGTCCTCCTCGCGAATATCGCGCCGGATCTCCAGCATCATGTGCTGGATCAGATCGAGAACCCCCGCTTTGTCATCGCGGACACGATGGATCTCTGGATCAATATCGCCAAAGATTCCCTCATCCGCCTGCTTGGCCGCGTGGATATGCTGATCCTGAACGATGGCGAGGCCCGGCAGCTCACCGGCGAGACCAATCTGGTCAAAGCCGCCAAGGCGATCATGGCCCTCGGGCCGAAATTTGTGGCGATCAAAAAGGGAGAACACGGCTGTCTGCTCTTCGGCGAGAGCGGTGAGTTTTTCAGTTGCCCCGCCTATCCGCTGGAAGAGATTCATGATCCCACCGGCGCCGGCGACTCGTTTGCGGGCGGCCTGGCTGGAATCCTGGCCCGCGAGAGCGACTCCGGTCCTGTGGACTTCGGCGCGCTCCGTCGCGCGGTGGTTTTTGGCACGGTGCTCGCGAGCTACAACGTCGAGGCCTTCAGCCTGGAACGCCTGAAGACGGTCGATGCCGCACAGATCGAGGACCGTTCGCGGCTCCTCCGGCTCATGAGCCAGTTTGAGTCTGAGTAATCCCGCCATGCGCCCCTCAAAATCAGGGGGCACGGGCGTCCCGCCCGTGTATGGCGAAACCGCCCCGCGCGAAACCGCCCCGCGCGAAACCGCCCCGCGCGAAACCGGGAGCGCACGCTTCCAGCGTGCTCTAGCCGGCATCCTGCCGGTGCATGTGGGATACGCCGGCAGGATGCCGGCTTTTGCACGCAAGATGCGTGCGCTCCCTCCGCTTCCTGACCCTCTGCCATGCGCCTAGCCCGCTACTTCATCTACGGTTTGCCCGTCTTCCTGCTGCTGCTGATCGCCGCGAGCTTTCTGAACTCCGCCTTCCTCTCGACCAGCAAAAAAAACGAGATGTCGATGGGGGTCCTGGGCGAGCCCTCTTCGCTGAATCCGATCCAGCAGGCTGACTCGGCGGCCTCGCAGGTTTTCTCAACGATTTTCAACAGCCTTTTGAAGTATGATCAGAACCTCGAGATCATCGGGGATCTGGCAAAATCCTGGATGATCAGCCAGACCACGACGATTGTCTTCAAGGATTCCGCCTCGTCCGCGGCGGCCCTGAAGCTGGTGGAATCCTGGCGATCGGAATGGGAGGGCTGGAGTCTGGAAGCCGCGGCGATCGAGGGCAACGTCCTCCTGCTTTCTCTCACGGAGCCCGGGCTGGGAGCCTCGGAGCAGATCTTTTCCCGGCTCCCGCCGGAATCGCTCCAGCCGCTGGTGACGATCCGGGTGCAGGTGAAGGAAAATGCCCGGGGGACATTGAAGGCCTTCCGGGAGGCTCACCCGAATGCGCGCATCATGCGGGACTGGGTGGAATCCGGGGCGGTTTTTGAATTGACGGCGGCTCCCGAAGTCCAAGTCGATGTGGAGGCCTGGCTTCCGCAGAACGGGGGCGGAGAGGTCGTGCCGGGGGAGGGGGTTCCGTTCCTCGCCGAGCCGCTGGTTGTCTTCACGCTCCGCGACCGCGTGCGCTGGCATGACGGGAAGCCGTTCACCTCGCGGGATGTCGCCTTCACTTTCGAAGCGATCATGGACGACGCCGTGGCCTCGCCGAGAAAGCCGGATTTCGATCTCATTCAGAAACTCGAGGCACCCGGGCTTCGGACCGTCCGCGTCACCTACCGCAAGCCCTACTCGCCGGCCCTCAACAGCTGGATGATCCCGATCCTGCCCGCCCACATCCTGGAGGGAAAGCCCCCGGAATGGTGGGCTTCGAATTTCAACCGCCGCCCGGTCGGCACCGGACCGTTCAAGTTCGGCGAATGGAAGACGAATGAATTTATCCGTGTGGTCCGGAATCCGGATTACTTCGATTCCCCCGGACCGTGGCTCGATGCGATTGTTTTCCGCTCCCTCCCCGACCAGCTTTCCCTGCGGCTGGCATTCGAAACCCGGCAGGTGGATTTCTGGAGT
>Ga0247840_10010740_pt1 | contig 11358 bp, 6 predicted proteins | sample LaCruzMarch2015__FD_192404 | JGI IMG/M metagenome (GOLD analysis project Ga0247840, IMG submission 192404) | Freshwater microbial communities from meromictic Lake La Cruz, Castile-La Mancha, Spain - LaCruzMarch2015_17m | ecosystem: Environmental > Aquatic > Freshwater > Lake | place: Spain...
GGGGATTTCATGCAGTTTGCTGGAGTGAATAGTGACCGGAACCGAAACAGAGGGAGGCGGGGGAGCAGTCGCGAGATCAAAAAAAAGACCCGCGCTCCCCGGGCAAGTGTGGCCAGCATCTCCAAAAGAGAAAAGCCGCACCGGCGAAACCGGAACAGCCAGGCAAGGGAGCAGGAAAAATGCGACATGGCTGACTCAATATTCATCGAGCCCCTCGGGTGCACGCACCATTTTCGCATTACAACATGCGAAACCAAATGAGTTGCTTTTCCTGATCTCCACAGGATTTCGTTGCTTTGCCCGGCTTCGGGGCATGATACTTTTGTGCGGGCGGCCCCTCACACCGGGAGGCAGGATTTCGCCCCGACCTCTTTCCGTGAACCTTATTTAATGGAGCTTGATTTCTAAATGTTCCAGACGTGTTCTATCCGAATGCACACACGGAGTTCAAGAGCAGGAAGGGAAGGGAGATGGATGACGATTACTGAACTTGCCAGGCGCTTGAATCTTTCTACCTGCACGGTTTCAAAAATCATGAACCGTTCTTTTACTGGAGTTACCTACGCGTCCGCCACGATTCGCCGGGTTGAGGCAGCCGCATTAAAACTCGGCTACGTTCCGAACGCCCACGCCCAATCCCTGCGCACAAAACGGAATATGACGATCGGCGTGGTTGTTCCATCAGGAATACCATACTTTACAGGCGCACTGGTGGAATCTCTTGAGGGCTCGTTGCGATCGATCAGATTTGCGACTATCATCAGCCATTCTACTGCGGATCGTGCCAGAGAGACTCACTTGATCAGAAATATTTTCCGCCGTGCCATCTTCAAAACGGCAGCGGAAATTGCCGCGACCACGACCGGACAGCGCCCGATGGGGGGAGACCTGTCTACCATGCCGGTCCAGGATTCCACCCTATGAAGAGTTCAGATCCCGTGAGAGAGAGGGCCATCCGCGCAGGGCTTGAAGCTGAGCACCATCGATACCGGCCGGTTGTTCCATTTGGGGAAACCGGAGGTCTGAGAATACCGCGGAGCGTGCGCCTTGTTGCTCCTGGTTCCGCAGGTCCGCTCGTCGATCTCGCCATGTCCGGCTTTCGCCGCTTTCTAGAAACTTGCCTCTCGCTGGAGATTGCGACGGCAGCCGACTTTGCTTTTCGGTTTGCCTTGGATTGTGATCTAGCGCCGGGTGGCTTCCGCGCTGAAATATCCGAACAGGAGGTGGTGATCGCCGCCGCCAATGAGCGGGGACTTCTCGACGCGACCCACTATTTCGAGCGTGAACTAATCGACCGGGGAGGAAGACTGGCTGTCGGAAGTTTGAAGCGGCACCCCACGCTTGCGACACGATTCACCGAAGGGGTTTATGCTCCAGGACATCATGGCGTGGAAGACTACGAGGACGGTGTGCTCGAACTCATGCAACATTTTGGATCCAATGCCCTCCGCCGCGCCGTCATACTCGGTGATCTGTGGCAATCGGAATCGTTGCCGGAATTGAATGCACCAGGCGCAGCAGTGGCCATTGCGACCATCCGCAAACAGGCGAAAAGGCTGGCAGCAGCGGGGATGGACTATTTCTTGATCCTGATTTCGAAGGCGTTGCCGGCTGATCACCCTGTGTTTCGTATCCATCCAGAGGTCCGGGGTGCGCGCGAAGAGATCTTTTTGGAGGAGACCTCAGGGCGGGGGAACCATGTGCTTTGTTCCGCTCACCCGCTTGTTCACCAAGCTTATCGCGAAGTGGTGGAGAATCTCTATTCCTCAGTTCCAGAACTGGCCGGAGCCATTGTCTTGGTGGGAGGTGAAGGGTTTCACCATTGTTTCATGCGTCCGGAAGGGAACCGTTTGACGAACTGTCCGCACTGCCAGGACAAGGATCCCCATGAGCAGGTGGGGGAATTGGTGAATACACTGGCAGCCGCAGTGCAGTCCGCCAATCCGGCCGCCCGCCTGATCGCCTGGCCCTATGCGGCATTTGTTTGGTCGCGCGATGATGCGACCGAGTCCCGTTGGATCAATTACCTGAACAGCCGGGTGGAAGTCCTAAGCAACTTTGATTCCGGTGAAGCCGATCCATGGAATGCCGCGGGAGCCCTGTTGTTCGACTACAATATCAAGGCCATTGGCCCGAACAAAAGGTACGCGGCGCAAGCCGAACTTTGCCGTGAGCGCGGCTTGAGCATGCTGGCAAAGACGGAAACGAATACCACTCCGGATACGTTTTTCGTTCCCCATATTCCGGTGCATTTCCGTTGGTTCGAGCGCTTCCGCGCCATTCGTGAATCGGGGGCGTCCGGCTACATGGGGCAGTGGTTTTTCTATGGCATGAACGGATCGATTCCCGAGGAATTGCAGTATCATTCGGTTTGGAATCCCGCGAGGGGTGCCGAGGAGCTGCTTGCGACAATCGTCCGCCGGGATTTCCATCTGGAAGGGGATGCGGTGAATGAAGCGGTGCAAGCGTGGCGCGACTTGAGCGCCGCCTGGGACGACTTCCCCTATTCGGCCATGACTTGTGGTGAGCGGGAAGCCTACATGCGCGGGCCATGGTATCTTGGGCCGGCCCATCCCATGATTTTTAATGAGCAGAGTGCCTATGGTCTTCCCCGCGGTTTTTTTCTGAGACGCGGGGATCTCATTGAAAGTCTTTCAGAGAGCGAGATCCATGCGCTGGGTGCCAAGCCGCGTTACGTTTGCAACACGCTTTTTTGTCTGCCGTTCGGCACGCAGGAATTTTTGCACTTGGCGAAATCTTGTCGTGATCGTTGGGAACGCGCAACGCGTTCCCTCGCGGCTGCGTGCGGTGACAACCTGACGCCTGAGGCGCAACGGGAGCTGAATGTCTGTCGGGTTCTTTCCTGCCACTTGCATACCTTGGTGAATACGGCGGAGTTTTTCTCGGTGCGCGAGAAGCTGGGTGCCGAACCCTGCTCACCGGAGGCATTTGCCAAGGCATTTGAATGTTTGTCAGGGATCGTCGAGCGGGAGATTGTCAATGCCCGGACCGCCTTGCCGATCGTCGAAGCCGATTTTCGGATCGGATACGGATTTAATTATGGGGAGGTTTACGACGCCGAAATGATCCGATCGAAAATCCGTCAATGTGAGTTTGTTCTGAACAAAGAAATCCCACGGATTTCCTCGGTCATCCGCTTTCATGTCTGGGGACAATATCCCTGACTTGCTAGCCATTAAGCAGAATGCTTGCCGGAACAGCAGAATTTGAGATCACCCGCCGCGAAGAAGATGCTGCGATAACCAGGTCAGCCCGTGAGTGATTCCAAGCCAGGAATAGTCAGCTTGGGCGGCGACAGTGGAGGCAAGACCTTCCACTGCGGAACACTGACTTACACGAAAGTCGCTCTGGCGGCGACCTTCGCCTGGCTTCTCTGGGGCGACTTCTGCTTCACGTTGATGGAGAGCGTGGTTCCGACGTTGCTTCCTTTGAAACTCAAGGCTTACAACACTCCGAACTCCGTGATGGCGCTCATCATGACAACAGCGCCGGGGATCCTCACCATCGCGATGGGGCCGTACGTCAGCGTCAAAAGCGACCGGCATCGCGGAAGATGGGGGCGGCGGATTCCTTTCATTCTTTGGACGCTGCCCTTCCTCTGCGCCAGCCTGGTTCTTTTGGGCTACAGCGAACCGATTAGTGCCTTTCTGCAGTCCAATATTCGAATCCTGAAAGGCTTTGCTCCTACCACGGTGACCATTGGGGTTGTGGCCGTCGTTTATACCATGTTCCGGTTCTTCAATGTCTTTGTCTCCTCGGTTTTCTACTACCTCTTCAACGATGTCGTGCCGCCCCAGTATCTTGCGCGATTCTATGCCGCTTTCCGGATCGTCGGTACGCTGGCGGGGTCCTTTTACAACTTCTTCGTCTTTCGTTTCAGCGAGTCGCACATGCGGGAGATCTTTCTGGGAGCCGCCGTCCTTTACTTTTTCGGATTCGGACTCATGTGCCTGAGAGTCAAGGAGGGCCAATATCCTCCCGTCGAAGAGAAGCCTGAAGGAGCCGGTATGCTCGAAGGCATCTCCGCCTTTTTCCGGGAGTCCTTCACGAGCAAATTCTATTTGGGCGTCTTCTTCTTTGCGGCCTTTGGAGGAATAGGCGGAACGATCAGTGCGTTCGGCGTATTCTTCAATCTGGAGATGGGGTTGTCGTTGGAGCAGATCGGGCAGATTGGAGGTGTTGCCCCGTGGGCTTCTGCGGCGGCGATCGCCGTAACCGCGGCGTTCATCGACCGATGGCACCCGTTGCGGGTAACGGTCTATGTGGCGGTGTTCACCATTATTCACAGCTTTATGCCGTGGGTTTGGATCTTCATCACCCTGCCGGGAAATATCTTTTTCTGGATGCTGCTGGGATGGATCATCATCTCCCAGTTCCAGGGCGGCCTCAGCGGGGCAAGCGGAATGCCCCTCTACATGCGGGTCTTTCCCCAGTCCCGATTCGGCCAGTTCTGTTCCGCCCAAGGGCTGCTGATCACCGCATTTTCTCTGCTCACCAGCTTGCTCGCGGGGATGTTCATTGATTTCGTGAGCAGTTACTGTAGTTACCCCGACTTTGGTTACCGCTTTATCTTCGTCTGGACGACGGTGTTCGCCATCGCCTCCGCTGCCAGCATCGTTATCGCGTATCGCAAATGGCATGCGCTGGGCGGCGATGCCGACTTTCACCCTCCGGCGCCGTGGGCGGAAAGCGGAATCGAGCGGGTGCCGGTGGTGACCACGATCGGCCCGCAAACCCGCTGGCTGAATCTCGCGTTTCGATGCTTCGATCTGATCATGCTTTTCACCCTTGTCGCGAGCGTCGTAATCCTCACTTGGATGCACCGAAACGGCTTCCCGACGGCCCTCTGGTCCAACATGCTGCTGGTCCTGGCCGCGATCATCGCCGCCGCATGCTGGGCCAAGGTCTCGATCGAAATCCAAAGCGACATCGCAAAGGTGGAGCGGGGCGAACAGCCGCGCTTGGGAATCCCCCACCACGGGGTGTTGCTGGTCGTTGCGATCAAGTTCCTCTTCGGGACACTCATCTGGGTAATTCAGGTTTTCGTCAGTTTGAAAATGGGCAAGGCGCACGATGCGTTCATTTTTTCGCTTGGAAATATCATCGTGAACTTCGCCCTGATCGGCGGAGTTTACTTCCTCTGCTGGATTGAGCGGGGCTACTCCTTCCGGGTTGATCAGAATCTCGCAACATCAAGTGAATAGAATACAAAGGAATATATGAATAGGATGAATGTGGCGGTTTTGGGTCTGGGTGTCATGGGAGGGTCTCATGCTGCTGCGGTCAAGGAATCACCCTATGTGGATAAGATCTTCGGCTATGAGCCGGACGACTCACGGCGCATGGCGAGGTGCGCCGAGTTGGGAATTGTCCCCGCCTCGCTCGAGTCCATCATGGAAGATTCCGCCATCCAACTCGTTTACATCTCCTCACCGAATGATTCGCATCTGTCGCTCGCGAGTGCCGCATTGCGAAACCGCAAAGCCGTGATGTACGAAAAGCCGATGGGAACGTCGCTCCCGGAGGCGGCCGAACTGGTCAGGGTTGCGGACGAGACCGGGGGATTTCTGCAGATTGGATTTGAAGCCCGCTATTCCAGGCTCTATCAGACCGCAAAGGCTTGGATTGACGAAGGTTTGATCGGTGATGTCGTGAACATCCAGTGCCGGTACTATTGCTGCGAGTTTCATAAAAAAGATACGTGGCGGAGCGAAAGCACGGGATCATTTCTCATCGGCGAAAAACTCTCCCATTTTCTGGATCTGCAGAGGTGGTGGTTTGCCGACTCTCCGGAAAGCATCTATTCGGCGGCCGCGCCCAAAGTCGTTCCATATTTTGGGCACCGGGATAACCACCAAATGATCCTGAAGTTCCCCGGCGGCAGAGTCGGAACCCTCAACTTTATCATGTATATCGCGGAGACTCTGCATCGCGATCCACTGATTGATGTGCTGGAGAAGCAGGGTGACGACGGACATTATTTGCAGCACCATATTTGCGGCATGAAGGGAGCGATTGAAACGGATGTCTTCAAACGGCGGATTCGACGTTGGCAATTCAGCGATGGCCCCACATGTCTGGAGAGCAAAATCGTGGAGACGCTGACATTCCCTGCATCCGATGATCTTGAATATTTTCACAATACCCGTGGCCAGAACCTCAGGGTTGCAGAATTGGTCGCCTTGGGACTTCCATCTGAGATGCCGGCCCTGGACGCGTTTGAGACGATGAAGCTCTGTTTTGCCGCGGAACGGTCCGAAGACGAAAACCGGGTGGTTGCCCTTGATGAATACCGGAATGACGAAGCCATTTCCAGCCTTGGACGCACGGAATCAAATTCCTGAACGCGGGGAGGATGCCGCCTGCTGTGCGGTGTATTCGGAGACTTGGCCTGCGCCCTGCTCGACGGCAAAGAACTCTATATCCTCCGGAATTGTCGGTTTTATTCTTGTCAATGTGGTTGCCGCCCAAGGAGAGCGCTTGGCCGGAGAGAGTTTTTCAATGCCTCGGGTGTCCGGAGAATTTGAGTTTCCCTGTGTGCTTGAGTGAAGGATTTGCGCACGCACTCTCGAATGACTGAAGTGATCGGGCTGTTTTCGTCACTCCCAAGGAAACAGCCGGAACGGCGCATTTCCTCCGGGGAAGAAATCGCGCATGATATCTGCGAGGATATTCCACGAGCCAAAGCGGTCCGCATATAAGCCTTCACCGGTTTCCGCATCGAAATTCTCCCGCATATAGCCGAGTTGTGAGATGCAGCCGGCCAATACCTTTTGTGTGTCCTCAGCAAGGGCTTCCGCCTCGGTGCGGAAACCATAGCGCAGCAAGGCATGGAAGACGAACCAGTTGAGCGGAATCCAGACGGGCCCTTGCCAATTGGAATTGGTCAATCTCCGGGGATCACTGAAACGCGATGGTGCCCCCCACCGGGCCTGATTGTAGTATTCACTGGCCTTGGAAAGGCTGCGAATGCCAAAGGGACTGCGAAAATGCTCTTGGGCCAGCACATAGGTGCGAATCATGCGTTCGGCTCGCTCCGGGGTGGCAATGCCGGCGAAAAGCGGCAGGAGGGCCGGGCAGCTCAGGTAGGCGTAGCGCCCAATCCCTTCCTCCGTGTCTCCTCCCGCGTTATTGTTCGCCAACTCCAAGGAAACTCGCGGTTGGTTGTTGATCAGGTCGTACGCCGCATAAGTGCCCAGGGTATCGTCCCAGAGCCGGTCGTTGATGGCACTACGAAGTTGATCGGCTTTGCAGGAGTACGTTTCCACAGAGTCCGTCTGCCCGAGGGCCTCGGACAGAAAGGCCATGGCCCGGAGTTCCAAGTAGAGATAGGAGTTCAAGTCGGGTGAAAGAATCGCGTCCGGCTGAAAGATGTTGCCGGAAATCTCATTGTCGAATCCGGAATGCCAGGTCTGCCTCCAGCGGCAGAGTCCATGAGGTGCCGCGTGCTGCTTGATCCAAAAGTCGAGGTAGCGGACGAGGTTCGGAAAAATCTGGCGGGTCCAATCGGCATCGCCCGTCAGATCGAAATACGTGGCAACATTCTGGGCAAGCCACGGCTGGGCGTGCCACGGCCCCAGTTGACCGATGCCGGCATTTTTGAAATGCACGATGGATGGCACGAAGTCCGCTTCGTTCTGACAGGCGAGCATGTTGCCGACAAAATACTTCAACTGCTCGGGTTGCCCCGCCGCAGCGAAACGTAGGGTCATGTGGTGGTTGTCCCAGCAGTACATAAATCCATTGTAGGTCTTGCCGAAGCCGACGCTCAGCGTGGGAAATGGCAGCCGTCCGGTGGCTTCGTGCTGCAATTTTGGAAGGATCGACTCGATGTGATCGTGGACAATTTGCGCGGCGGATTGAGATGTGTTCATAGCGGGTGTTTCGGAGTGACGACCGTTCGGGATCTATTCATCGAAGCTGAGGACTTTGAGTGAATAGGGTTCCATGTCCCATTCGGCGATCCGCTTGCCGTCTTCCTCCTTTATCTCGTACTTCACGGCGAATCCCGATGAGAGATCGGTCAGTTTCTCTTTGCCGTCCGGAATCTCGATCACGGCCTTCTGAGGCGTGTCCGCGGAATTGATGAGCGCGTAACGGTTGCCGTGTTTTCGAATCATGAGGGTGTCCGATGCGCAGCGCAGTTTGCCTTCGAATGGTTCCGGCGTGGTGAAAGGCAGCAGGCGGAAGGGCACCGCGAAGCGCCGGATCTCGGGTATTCTTCCGCTCCAGGCAAATGCATAAGTTTCCATGTCCACAAACCGGGCATTGAGCACGGCGGCCTGGATCATGGATTTCTGGAGTTCCGTGCCGTTCTTGAAGCAATGGGCCATATGCCCTGTCCAGGGTTTTGGCGATTCCTCCGAACTGATCGAGAGGCTGTAGTTCAGGCCTCCCTCGAATGAGGCGGCGAGGTCGCGCATCCACGGCTCATCGGAAAAATCCGGTGCGGCCGGGCCCTGCTCGCCGGTTTTGTTGAGCGAATTCGACTTGCCATGCAGCACCTCAATCGAGCGATGGTTGTTTCCCATGAGCGAAACGGCCGGCCAACCGGCATGAATCTGCATCGCGATGCCTTTCTCGCCCTTGTAGAGGGCCGGGTTGTAGGCATTCATTTTCAGGTAATCGCCATAGGTCTTCAGGCCGTGCCGCTCGAGGTTTTCCTTCGCGAGCGGGAAATTGGCCGATTCGTTCCAATAGGGATGGGTCAGGCCGCGGGTCCAGTTGGTGTTGACCATCAGGGTGAGATCGGGCCGTTGTTTCTGGATTTCATCGCGCAGCCAGACCAACAATTCATGCCGCTTTTCACCCGACCATTTGATCCACGCCTGCACGGTTTCCGGTCCGGCATCGAGAATCGCGGCAGCATTCAGGACGTCGCGGTCCACGATGGCCGTAGCATCGACCTTGTGTCCGGTATCACGGCTGAAATCGGCCAGATTGCGGCGGGTGAAGGGTGCACCCGGCGTATCGGCCATGCAGACGACCTGAAGCGACTTGTACCGGATGAGTTCCGGCAGGGATCGCGCCAACGCCTGCGAGATGATTTCCCGTTCGTCCTTGGTGGGAGAGATGGGGATATTGTCCCAGTTGTAGCTGGCATATCCGCTCTCGGTGAATCCGCCAAAGGAGTCTCGCGTGCCGGGAGATCCCCAGTGCAGCAGGTAGGCGAGATACGTCTTCACCGTGTTGCCGTTCTTTTCCGCAAGTTCCAGCGCTTTCGCATACGCATCCAGCGTTCCCGGATGGAAGAGTCCCGCATCGGGGTAAAGCGGTGGGGACAACATTCCGGAGGCCAGCACAGAGGCGACACTAATGTTGCTCCAGACTTGATCCATGCCGGTGAGCTGGTTGTCCACCCGGAAGAATTCCGGGAGAAAATACTGTGTGTGATAGCCGACATGGCGCCGCTGGCCGGGGTCATCCGGCAGGAGTTTGGCCAGGTCGGGAATGCGCGGCATGTTCTTCACTTTGTAAATGTTGATGCTTTTGATGGCCGGCCCCGGCCCCTTGATCCAGCCCTGCCACATTACGGCGTTGGCAATCCAGAGGGAAAAGGGCTTCGCGATCTCATGGCTCGGCACGGGCCTGAAGCTCTGCTGGGCCTTGAAGAGGATGCTTTCCTTCTGGAATTTGCCATCATGCGAGAGCGTGCCGGTATCGAGGCCGGACCGCGTGAGAAAGTTGAAATTCTGGCCGCTGGTGATCTCCAGCGACCCGCGCCGGGTGCGGTCGAAGGCGTGCTCCATTTCCACCAAATAGTAGGCGCCAACCTCCAAGTCCGCATTGAGAACATAACGGACATACGCGCCGTACTCTGCGGGTATGGCGCGGCAGGCCTGGCCGGCGACATTCGTGATCGGCACAGCCCCCGCTTCCGGGCGTTCGATGAGGGGCGGGGTGTCCATGTTGTATGCCCGGACGTGACTCAGGATGTTTTGGGTGCGTTCGTATTTTAGATTGGGGTCGTTGGTGATGTCATAGACCGCGTGCGGATCCTTGGGGTCGCCGCATTGGATGGTATCCACAAGCTCAAGATCCTCTGCGCGGAACGGAGCCGTCCCTTTCGCGCCCGAATCAGCCGGCGCGTCATAGAAGGCAAACTTCTGCGGCAGGGGTTTGGCTTTTTCGAAGAGAGGCAGCCCAATCGTCAGCGACAGGTGGTTTCCCGCCGATTCGGCTTGAAACACATAGTCTCCCTGCTGCTTGAAATCCTTGAGCTCCCAGATCGACAGGTCCTTCGTTTCGCTGCGGTAGTCGTTGGAATCCTGACTGACGTTGAACAGGCGGGCGCCGGAAAATGCCAGACTGACCTCCCCTGCCGGGGTGTCCAATTTTATGGCTTGAGCGGGATCAAAAGTTCCAGGGACTTTTTTCCCGACGGCGCTGGTGAACAGTTCCTTGCTGCCTCTCACGGACACCGCAATGGCGGTCTCAGGAGGAAGATCGCCAACGCTGGTGAAATCGAGCGTGATGCTGTCGTCCGCGTTTCTTCGGAACGTCGCTCCGACGTCGAGTTTGACGGGCTCGTCTCGTCCGGGCACGGCGAATTCCAGAAAATAGCGCAGCGTCTCAACGCCGTTTGCGGAGGCGCTTCGGACCTCATAGTCCTTGCGCATGGGCTGGATGAATTTTCCGCGGTGGATCAGCCCAGGTTGAAGATTCGAAAGGATGCCCGGGGAGTGGAACCACGTGGTGGTCACTTCGAACGAGGGGACTCCCGTAAAAAACTCGCACATCGGAAAAATTTTCACGATCGCGCCCGGGTAGTTGGAGTCGAACGTGCACCCATAGAAGTCGGGCTGCCAGACCGCCAGGCGATTGGTCAGAAGCGGCCTTTCGGCGAAGTAAGCTCGCAGGCCGTTTAGTTCCAGCAGATTGTTGCCGGATTTGCCCGGTGTTTTGGCGAAATAGAGTTTATCGATGGTGACGGGATCGAACCGCAATTCGGTTTTGTCATACGGATAGAGTTTTTCCGCCGGATCAATCGCAAGGCGCTTGATTTCGCCTTCTTTGGTGACAATGACACCCCCCCACGATCCGGGCTCGGGAACCTCGCTGCCCCACGAGAGCAGGATGTGATCGAAGAGCACCGGGTCCTTGAGGGGTTTGTCGTCGCTGACGAAAGGCTTTTCGAAGGCCACGCCGAAGAGGGTTTCCCCGGGTCCGCTGATCCAGGGTTCCGACTCCGGCAGCAGATGCCGCAAGGTTCCGGCCGGTTGGGTGGCGGTGATTTGCCCGCGGGTGAACCGCTTGTAGCCCCAGGCGGACTTAAGGAACGGGTCGGGACTGCCAAGAGTGAATCCGTAGTCGCTGGTCGCAAAGAACCGGCCTTGG
>Ga0247840_10010741_pt1 | contig 11355 bp, 5 predicted proteins | sample LaCruzMarch2015__FD_192404 | JGI IMG/M metagenome (GOLD analysis project Ga0247840, IMG submission 192404) | Freshwater microbial communities from meromictic Lake La Cruz, Castile-La Mancha, Spain - LaCruzMarch2015_17m | ecosystem: Environmental > Aquatic > Freshwater > Lake | place: Spain...
TTTTCAAACAAAAATCAAATTGTTTCTAACTTTGACTTTGGTTTTTGACCCAGACCACCCCCCACGACCCCCCAGGTCTATTATATATGCCTTACAGCCGTAACCCATATTAGCCTCGTCAGGTTAGTGGTAGGAAACTTCGACCTTGCAAAATGCATATCTCGAGCTATCCGACGAATTTTTTGACGCTGTTTTTTTTTCGCCTGGCTATGAATCCCTGAGTGCGTTCGAAAATACACATTTGTGAGGCACACCAGACACCCTGGTACCCGTACCTGTGAGAAATCATATGCTGCACCAGGTCCACAACAAAGTGTACCTCAAAATATTTTTGGGCCAATTTTTTTAAAATGCGGTATTTCTGTATACAAACGTGTTGTCAGGCTTCTCAAGTGCGATATTCGAGCTCCTGGATGTTTTTAGAGCGATTTTAAAAAAAAGAACGTCAAAAAACAGTTAGTATAGCTCGAGATATGACCCCAACAAGGCCTGTTTTTCAGCTTTTGGCTCTAAGAGGCCGTTTTAAATGGGTTCAAATTGAAAATTACAAAGCATGAAGCGGCCTCAAAAAACGTGTGCACGGCAAAACTCGGTAGGAAAACATTTTTTTCGTGATGTGATGCGGTTGCGATGGATACAAATGTGACATCTGCACTTGAAGAACCGTGGTGAGAACCGAAATTTGGATGCTGTACCAGGATTTCTTACACTGTTTTGCACTGCTCGGTGTGATTGGCTTGGAAATCTGACGCAGATCGGCATTTTTTGAGGAGTTTTGGACAAATCTCGAAGTAAACTTGGAGTTGTTTTAAGATCTTTATATATTTAGATTTGCAATATTATTCTGAGTCGATTGAACGTAAAATCATGCGGATGTTAGACATAGTACCAGAGAAAAGTTTGTTTTGACCCGATTTTGGTCATTTTTGGTCGGTTTTTGGACTGTTTTTGGACCGATTTGGACTTTTTTCTGAGAAAAAGAATTTTTATTCGCTGTAATTTTGGAAAAATGATCCATACCTGATACTGATATTTTGCAGCAACAATCGTGCAATAATTCGACCGACCACCCGAGAAAAGTCCGTATGACCTAACTTTTGGCCGTTTTTGGCCATTTTTTGGACATTTTTTCAACCATTTTAAACTTTTTTCTGAGAAAAAGTATTTTTAAGGCCTGAGATTTTGGTTTTATGATCCCTAACCCACACTGATATTTTGCAGCTAAAATCGTGCAACCATTCGCACCCTACCCAGAGTTCTGGCCAGAGATGTTCAAAAAAAAATTTGTCTATAGAAGGCTATATTTATATATGCTTAATAAATATTTATCCTATTTTTTTCAAAGTCGTCGTAAACTCAACTTCAATATCACTGCCACATACCGTTCGAATCCCACGGCGATGGAGAGTCCGAAAAACCACTTTTTGGACGACTTTGGTTTTTGACCCAGACCACCCCCCATGACCCCCCGGTCTATTATATATGCCTTACAGCTGTAACCCATATTAGCCTCGTCAGGTTAGTGGTAGGAAACTTCGACCTTGCAAAATGCATATCTCGAGCTATCCGACGAATTTTTTGACGCTGTTTTTTTTTCTCCTGGCTAGGAATCTCTGAGTGCGTTCGAAAATACACATTTGTGAGGCACACCAGATACCCTGGTACCCGTACCTGTGAGAAATCATATGCTGCACCAGGTCCACAACAAAGTGTACCTCAAAATATGTTTGGGCCAAATTTTTTAAAATGCGGTATTTCTGTATACAAACGTGTTGTCAGGCTTCTCAAGTGCGATATTTGAGCTCCTGGATGTTTTAGAGCGATTTAATACAGACCTTTTAAATATATCATTTTGTGATTCCCAGGTTGTTTTGTTTTATGACCTAGAATGCCTCCCAAGAAAGCTCGCAAATGTCCGAGGTACCGCTACGCAGCTGAAGCACAATTTTTAACTCGATTGGAGACAATTTGTGGTGAATCTTTGTACAACTTGGATGAAGCTATTCAGCGTTTTGGCGACAAAACATGGCTACACAATACGGCAAGTAAACAGTTTGTTACACCCTGGGAATTATGGACTGATGTAGTGAGTGAGGCTGCACCGGAGAATGTCCCCAAGTGCCAGCTTGGTGTTTCCAGGGAATTCTTTGCTAAAGTACAACCTCCTAAACAAGATCGCCCACGTGACAAAAGGCGTTCCCGAAAGTCTTCTGATTCTCAGCAGAAACATGCTAAGGGTGGTGAAAACGAAAAGAAAACGAAGTCGAAAGCTCGTGGCAAGAGAAGAAAAAAGACAAAAGCTGATGATGAATCAGATGTAAGCGCCAACGAGGACTTGAGTGGCGACGATGACTTTACTAGAGCTGACAGAAGGTTCCCAATGGAGGAAGAGTTTATGGAATATATCACACCCATCATTGGAAGAAAGTTTTCTCGGGTAGATGAAGCCGTGGCTTTTTGCAGGAAATCAGAGAACATAATTGCTATTGCTCTGGAGAGAGGAATGACCGTTAGAAGGTACGCACTAGCTGAATTAATCATGCGCACACATCCTGATAAAGTGCCTGGATGCACTCCTGGCGACCCTAAAGGCCTCTGGGATGTAGTGCAACATTTTTCTGGGCTTACAGCACACAGGCTTACTGTAATTGCTGAAATGGAACTGCGGAACGATTCCAGTCATAAAACAACTCTGAACAGTTCGAGTGCCTCCAACGACGTCAACGAAGAGGTCAACCAACAAGGTTCAGAGCCAGTGAGCGCAGGGAATGCACCACCGGAAACGTTTTCGCAGTGCTTTGGTCGCAATGAAAGCAGCATTACATTATCTGCGAGCCTACCGAATGCTGAGAATGTGGTTGAACATAATCCACCGTTGAAACTCCAGACGGTAACGCTCATGTCGAGCCAGTTTCTGGTTTCTGGTGTGGCCTGCTGCAACACTGATCATATGCGTAGTTTTGGAGACGAGGTTAGAGGACCTGTTCTCTACTCTACGCTTACATTACCACGTCCTTTAACCGCAAGAACACTGAACTTTTCTGATAGCGAACCGTTGACTTCAGAACAAGAGGTATCACCTGTTAATATTGGTTGTGCATTACACACTTCTACTATTATAACCACTGGAGCACCTCCAACTCCTGCCAAGTCCTTTACAGCATCCGAAATGGTTGACGAAATTTCAAATCTTGACGCATATGTTGGTGATGACGTGGTGGAGTTTTTGCTACGCCGACTTAAAGCAATGTACTCCTTGATGCCTTTTGCTTGGATGTCACCGGTAGAAGTAATTGGAGCCCTTGCAACCGGAGAGCATGAAGTATTTAATAATACTGCGGCAACGAAAATCATTGCCGTGGTTCCAAACAGCGTCGAAAGCAGCGCGAGGGTCTTTCATTACGCCGCATTGCTTGTGGATGTGAAGAACAAAGAAGCTCTTTACATGGATTCCATTTCGAGCAAAAACTATTGTCTTCACACTGCTGAGCAGCTGGTTTCTGCACTTAGCTCAGCGTTTAATTGTGACCACATTCCAATAATACAACAGGCTTGCCCTAGGCAGAGTGGGCCTCATTGCGCTTTCTACTCCACGTTATTTCTGTTTGGGATGCTGCAAAATGTTAAACCTTTATGGGTTACTAATGCTATTGCCGTCTCATTCCGCTTGCACGTTGCTAACTTCCTTTTGAGTAACAAACACGAGGACACCTTCGATTGGTTTGAAGATTCTGACGCTTTTCCTCATTGTGGCGATGAGTGCGTTGGAGAGAGCCAAACGGAGAGCCAGGAAACAGTACTCCCAGGTCAGCCTGAGACGCAGTCGCAAGGTGTGGAAGCTACATGCGGAACGGCTGAATTCAACACAGCTTGCGTAGCTGACAAAGGAGATTACGCTCACTTTCGTGGACCTCCTGGCATCACTGGGGTTACGGGGAAAGTTAAAACTCAAAGCCGAAGATATGAAGCCTACATGCTAGGTTTACCTGAAGAAGAGTGGCCAGAGTTTACACCACCTGCTTCCCCAAGAAGTTCCACTGAGGTACCTGCCCCCGACTACGACATTGGAAACCACTGTGTTGAAAGCTTTGACGCCAACACTTACCGTGATTTAGATGTTTTAAAAATGTTTCACGGCAAATCGTCACCATGGAAACCTTCGGGTATTCGTACGCAAACAAAGAGATACGAAGATTGGGTGTTGCAAAGGCCGGAAGAAGAATGGCGCTCTGAGTCTGAAACTAGCGAGCCTTCTTTGATATCTGGTTGTGCAGGTGAAAAGACTCCGGTAAAACTATGTTGTCGTTCTAGAGCTACTCTTCACGGAGGTCTTTCCCCCATTCGAGCAACCGACAATAAAAAGCGAAAGAGAAACGGATGCGGAGGACCATCTTACTCTACATTGCAAAGGTTAAAGAGGTTGAAAGCTGAGAGCAGCCGGAAGAAGTATGATAATTACAAGGCCAAAAGACAAGGAAACCCTCAGCCACCAGATGGGAATTCTAAAGCAGACACATGTCGCTCCCCGAAAAATCAGTTTTCTACAAAACAAGCTACAGCACAGCCGTTCCGTGTTAAGTTTGGAGCAATATGCAAGCATTGTGGTCTCAAGATTACAGCGGACGAATCTGAATGGTGCTGTGCAGGAGGGACAAAAATTATCAGACCACTGGATATTCCCGGAGAGCTTCTGGAGCTTGCGAAGGACCCTTCTTGGTCGCTACATTCCCGGAAAATCAACTTGACGTTTTCGCTTGGAGCTCTGACAACAAAAACTGCTGACAATGTTGCTGGTATGTTTGAATATCCTGCTCCTTCGAACATTGTTGTCAATGGAATGCTCTACGCTAGGTGCGTTGCTGCGAGCAAGCCATCCAATGGTAGTTGGTGGTTTGTGCATGAAGGTGGCTCTATTGACAGCGCGCTTTCACGACTTCGTAAGAACGCCGAATACGTGAAGCTCTCCGAACTGTGCCAGAAGGTTGAAAAGTTGCTGCGCTGCCATCACAAATTGATGAAGGAGTTCAAGAAGCCCCTTAAAACAAAGAAGGAATGGATAATCGATGTCGGCAAGGTTAAGGACACGATGTTTCTTGTGTGGAGAGGAGACGGACTTCTTCCACCAGAGCGTGCAGCTCTCGTCCTTCGAGCTTCTGATGGAAAGCAGGACATGATAGGAGAGCTGGATGACCGCTGGGAGCCACTTCTTTATCCTGTGTTCTTTCCGACTGGTCAGACAGGTTGGGGGCCTGCCTTTCGAAGTTTAGATGGACTGCGTAAGATTACGCTTGCAGATTACGCCAGAGCAACTGTGCTGAGGGAGCCAATACTCCACTATTCTGGGAGGCTTCTAAACCAGTACGTCCTGGATATTCATTCAAGGGAAGAAGCTTCTAGGTTTCAGTACTACCGGACACACCAGTCAATTCTTAGAGTGTCTGATGAGTACCTGAACCACGAAGAAAAAGACAAAGTTATTCTGCCTTCTACGCACCCCGGAAGCCGAAAATACCAAACAAGGCTTATGCATGAAGGACTTGCTTTGGTAGCTAAGTTTGGCTACCCTGACTTTTTTATTACAATGACATGCAACCCTGACTGGAAGGATATCAAGGAAAATCTCCTTCCAGGACAAATGGCTTCGGATCGCCCTGACGTAGTCTGCCGGGTATTTCACGCCAAGGTATTGCAGCTGCTCAAGGACATGAAAGACGGCGTTTTCTTTGGGTCGCCAGCAGTTTACTACTGTGGGTCCATTGAGTTCCAAAAAAGGGGGCTTCCACACCTTCACCTTGCTGTAAGGACGCAGCACAAAGAGCTAGAATCTGAAGCTGAAAGAGCAGCGTTTGTTGACCAGTACATTTCCGCCGTTATTCCGGAAGACACCGACGATGCCTTGGTTGTTGAAACGTTTATGATTCATCGTTGCAAGAGACCCAACTGCACCACGGAGAGCTGCAGTGGCAAATTTCCAAAGCACGTGCGAGCATCCACGTGGTTCGACAGCGCAGGGTATCCGATGTATAAGAGAGGATACGCTGACACGTTTGTTGTACCCCACAACCTGGAAATGCTAAAAAAGTTTGATTGTCATATTAACGTGGAGTATGCAGCAGGCGTGAACTCTATAGGCTACCTGTACGCGTACATCACGAAAGGGTTGGACAGAGCCAATGTTAAGATTTCCAGTGGAAACGAAATTGCAGACTTTTGCAAGGTAAGGTACGTTTCTGCTACTGAGGCAACATGGAAAGCAGTATTTCAGTACAGGTCTAACATGAGATCACCAAGCGTCAAGAGTTTTTACGTTTTCTTTAGGCCTGGTTCTGCTGCTCCTCCTCCTCAGACAGATGTTGCAAAATATTTTTCCAGACCGTCTGGCGATCGTTTCGAAACTTTGACTATGGTTCAGTACTTTGAACGGTACATAGCCACGAAAGATAAACCTCGGAAAAGGGAAGTCGAAGTATGGCTGGATTTGCAGGGAAACTGGGTTCATTCCAGGACTGAAGCCTTTGTTGGCAGATTAGTGTGGATTGACCCCAGAGCAGGTGAAGCTTATTTTCTCCGAGCTCTAGTGCAAAAGCTTCCAGCACGGAATTACACAGAATTGAAGAACGGTAAAGCTACATTTCGTGAGTCTTGTGTGGCTTACGGGTTTGTAACGGATGACACGGAGTGGTATCTGGCCTTCAAAGAAGCTGTTGACACACTCAATACCGCAAAAATGCTCCGCAAACTGTTCATTACATGCTGCATTTTTGGAACCGGAGCTTTGCGCATTTTTGAAGACTTCAACCGAAATATGTCCTCCGATGTTATCAAAAAAGGGCAGGTTCTAGAGTGCTCAGTAGACGAGATTGAAACTTACCGCAGACAAAAGTTACTTTTGGAACTTCGAACGTCACTCAGAGGACATGGCAGGACTCTCTCTGAGTTTGGCCTACCAGAGCCATCGGCAGAAGAAGTCACAGACACCGTGGTTTCGGAACAAAGCATTCGATTTCCTCCATCTGGGCAGGCAGCTATGTTTACCGCCATGGTATGTCAGCTTAACGATGAGCAAAAGAGTATCTTTGACACTGTCAGAGAGGCCTTAGAGGCATCCACTCCGTTGATTATACTCCTTCAGGCCCCAGCAGGAACAGGCAAAAGCTTTTTGCTGAAGTGTCTTTCTTCTATGGTCAGAAGCAAGGGCCAGATTTGTTGCGTATGCGCAAGTAGCGGCATTGCTGCGAAGCAGCTACCTGGGGGCCAAACAGCACATATGCTCTTTATGCTACCCATTGAAACAGAGGTTCTGCCTGGTCAGAAACTCACTTCAAAGTTACTGGAAAAAATTAACAGGGGTGAAGTAGATGGTGCGGCGTCCGAGCACATTGAGCTCCTCCGGTCAGCCAGATTATTTATCTGGGATGAGGTGACAATGGTAAAGCGTCAAGTTATTGAAGCCGTGGACAAGCTTCTTCGGTTAATAAAGTCTTCCGACAGGCCTTTTGGCGGTTCTGTGTTTATGCTAAGTGGAGATGTCCGGCAAATACCTCCAATTGTTCCAGAAGGCAGGGGAGCGGATCTGTTGGACGCTTGCCTTCCAATGTCGCCGCTGTTTGCCTCGGTTAACGTGAAGAAGCTTACAAAGTCACAACGACAATCAGAAGACACTACTTTTTTTGAATGGCTTAACTGTCTCGGTGGATCATCTGCGGATGTTTCCGATACAGCTGTCATTACACCAATTAACGGTATTAGCGTTTTCTACAATGACGACCAAGCTATGAAATGGATGTCAATTGAAAACTTCCCTGATGAAAACAGGGTGTTTTTGGCATGCAGAAACAAGGACGTGGACGCGATGAATGACAAGTGCATTGCCAACCTTTTCCCTGGAAAAGTCATGCGAACGTACCTTAGTGTTGATACTACACACGACGGCAGCATTGGCGACGAGAGCAGCGACCTTGTGGAAGTAAACCAGGAAACTTTGAACAAAATTCGACGTGGAGGAGTCCCTCCACATAAGCTTGAGTTATGCAATGGCATGAAAGTAATTGTTCTGCGCAACCTCTCGCCTGAAAATGGAATTGTAAATGGATCCACTGGTGTAATTACAAGACTATCTGACCGCTTGGTTTATGTTCTCTTTGGAAAGGAAATATTCCCACTACCAAGAATAAACTTTACTATTGCTTTGGGGTCTACTGGACTGCAGGTGTCTCGACGACAGTTCCCAATTCAGCCAGCCTACGCACTTACAGTCCATAAAAGCCAGGGACAGACGCTAGACCGGGTATGTTATACTGCCAGTTCTGTAATTAAACTGCTGCATTTTTACTGTATGTGTCCTGCTTTTCAGAGATTTGTAGAGTGTATAATCCAGGCTTTATTCAACATGATGGTTTTAGTGTTGGGTACTTTGGTGCCAAGCAGTTTTTTTATGTCGTTTGTATGGTTTTCCGTTGGCTAAACAGCAGGCGCCGAAGGCTCCTGCGGTGCCACTGGATGGCCCACACCAGATAATAACACATGGTCTGTGCAGATAAGCACCGTTTCCTGTTCTTTGCTTTTTAGGTTACCCTGGATCTCAGATCCCCTGCATTTGAAGCCGGAATGGTTTACGTTGCTTGCAGCCGTGTGCGCAATGCTGAGTCACTTGGAATTATTTTAACTGATGGGCAAACCACGTTTGAGAACAAAATCAATAGGAAACTATTCCGTATGGTTGGCCTGTAGTGCTTAAGCGTCTTTACCCCTTCGGTAATACAGAAAACTCTGAACTGTACATAATTGGCTTAACTCCAGCTGAATTGGTCCTGGAGAATGCAATGTGAAAAGTAAGTTTCTATCTTTTAGCACTGTGAAGACAATTGTATTTTCTCGCAAGGGCCGTGTACATACTTGGTTACAGAATTGCCCCTGTAACTGCACCACATTTCGTGTATCGAACCGACCGCAATGTTGTTAGCTTCATTGATTTACCTTACAATGGCATGATATAAAGAGGTCTCTGTATCTGATAAAACAGTTCCGTTCCCTTACTAGAGATAATGTCGCAAAGTACCTATATGTTTTACATTAATTGTCGGTCATCCTATACATTCGATATCAGCTATACGGGACCGTTGTCATGTGCCATTTACAATTTCCATTCTCAATACGTACCGTTTCAGATAGTGACAACACTGTATCTGGTAAAGTCGCAGTGTTAATAACTCACATTGCTCCAAACTGTTTACATAAACGGAATGTTTCTGATTTTCGCCGTACAAATTGCTGGTGTACTACCTGGACAGTAGATCAGTTCCAATATTCGAGCAATAACCCAACATGATGCAAAGAGAGTTTCACGTAACGCGTGTTAGAGCTCTTAGATTGCAGCTCCAAGTGGTACCCTTTCCAATTAATGTAGCCCACTTGCACGTTAAAAGCTTCTTAACACACTTGGCTTTATGTGAATACACCTTCATATGTGTCCTCTTGGAAACGTTAAGAAATGTACCGCGTACTCTTGTGCTCCGCAATTTCTTTGTTATTATTTGTTATACAGACCTTTCATTTTCTAATGTCTGTTCCAGACACTTACATGGCTAACGAAAAACAAGTTGTGTTGCAAGATGTGGAGCGTGTAGCAACGGCCGAGGCAGAGGGGAAGGAGTATGAACACGACTCTTCTAGCGAAGCGCAATGCCTTGATTATGGATGCAGCGCTGAGGCAGGACTTGACGCCTACAACGAAATCGCGAGAGAGGTTATTGTGCCGAAGAGTTTAGTGTATTGAAAAACAACATATGTAACAGATGTAATTGGCTTATGTGTTTTGGGTCGATAACAAGTAACCAGATTAATTACCTAGTCATGCTTGTGTGTTTCTGCGCTTCAGACCATTTACAGATCTACTAAGCACGGCTGAGGTGCACGCATCGATAGCAACGGTGACGCTGGCGCCCCGCAGGCGCCGAAGGCGCCTGCGCTCCATTATATTGTCCCATCCAGCATATTGAATTCTATACATTATATTGGCCCCTCCCGTAAATTGGATTATAAGCGTCCCCGTGTTTCTATCTTCGATTTAATGCTGCATTATGTAAAACGTATACTTTTCTCGCAGCGTGATCTCACAGAAGAGGAGAACAAAGACCTTGCTCGGATGATGCAGCGCTACAGCATGTACAAGTATGGCTACGGGATGTACGGCGAAGGTGATTCTGAGCTTGCTGCTGACGCTGTACCCCAACCTGAGATATCGACGTCATCTTCAAGCAACGAGCGATAAAACAAAGACAAGGGGACCTTACGCGAAACATACTACGTGTTTGTGTTGTGCTTACCATTGCACTTTTGTGCAAATCTTGCTGCAGACCTAGCTAAGGTAAACACGGTGCTTATATTGTTCTACATGTCTGTTTTGCGTAGTATTATTGTTATTGCTAAACGCTTCAACTAATTCGTTGTTTGAATGTATTTTTGATTGGAGGCATCCTAATTTCATTTCTGCTTCTTTTAATGTAGTAAATTGGTGAAGTAAAGCTGCATATCGATTTACATTCATCCCAGTGATCACTTAGAGCTGAGGAATATAAACCACCGTGTTTAAGATCATGTTTGACTGTCAGTGAACCACACGAACCGATAACTCTCCATATTGCATTTGTATTTGCAAAGATTTGGCTGCTACCGTACCCCAACGATGTTACAGATTTTCGGAACGTGTAACACTCGCATCACAACTTAGTATTTGGCACACACAAATGTAACCTCACTCATTTTAGAAACCCTCCGCTTTGCTTTTGATTAAACCTATTTATGTCTTCTGAAAGTGGTTTCCAGTTTACGCAAGAACGCATAGATGAGGAGATCGAGAACCAGCGGAAGACAGAGGAGTGGCTGGCGGAATACGTAGAGCGCCAAGAACTAAAAGAGGAGCAGCGTCTCATCGACTACAAGGAAAGCGGTGAAGACGAGCTTGGTTACTGGCAGGAGCTAGAGCAGCAGGTATATGTATCGCTTTGTGATCAAACTATTTTCCACTACTTTGTTGGTTAGGTAAAGTGTTTATTCGTTCATACGCATTAATTACTTTGTGGTAGTTACAACGGATGCCGTTTTGCAACGTGGTCATGGTCCGTGGTTTCTATCGCAGGCTTGAGTTATCATTTGTCCTCGAATTATACTGGTGTCTTGCTGTAAACCTTTAATTGGTTGCTTTTATTACGGATGCCGCGCGCATGTGTTAGAGAGCTCTCAGTTCGGATGAGAGACTGAAAAGAGACGACGCCTTCCATAAGTGGCACGCCTACACCTTCGCACAAGGCCAACCTCCACATTCCGAGGACACGAGTGCTGATGACTACGTCGACG
>Ga0247840_10010742_pt1 | contig 11354 bp, 7 predicted proteins | sample LaCruzMarch2015__FD_192404 | JGI IMG/M metagenome (GOLD analysis project Ga0247840, IMG submission 192404) | Freshwater microbial communities from meromictic Lake La Cruz, Castile-La Mancha, Spain - LaCruzMarch2015_17m | ecosystem: Environmental > Aquatic > Freshwater > Lake | place: Spain...
CGCAATTCGAAATTTCGTTTTCTCTGGAAGCAGATTAGGGTCATATTTGGAAGTTGTGATTGAGCCAACCCACAGCAATACTGAAGTATTGCGAGGATTGGCGATTGAGTAACTTTCAAATATGGCCTTAAGATGTTTTCAGAAAGACGAAATTTTGAATTGTGATCGGTATATACCCATCGCGAATGGGAATTCCCGAATTTATGGAAGTAGCTTGGGGTCATATTTGGAAGTTACGATTGAGGCAAACCGCAAGCGATACGCAAAGTATCGCGAGCCCCCAATATTTTAATAACGGGCCGATTGAATAACTTTCAAAGATGGCCACAAGATGCTTTCAGAAAACGGAAATTCTCATTCGTGATGGGTATAAAACTCAACATACAGTAAAAACACATGTCCGAACTCAACAAGCTCCAGGCTCTTCTCAAACAAAGGATTCTACTTCTCGATGGTGCTATGGGCACTATGGTGCAGGGCTATGGTCTCGATGAAGGAGCATTTCGTTCTACTCGATTTGCCGATCATCCAAGAGACTTGAAAGGCAACAACGATCTGCTGGTAATTACGGCACCGGACGTGATCTCTGAGATCCATAGGGCGTTCCTTCTTGCTGGTTCGGACATCATTGAAACCAACACTTTTTCCTCGAACAAGTTTGGTCAGGCGGATTACGGCTTGGAACATTTGGTGAGCGAGCTCAACGAGAGCGCTGCGCGTTTAGCTCGAGCTGTCGCAGACGAAATAACAGCACAGAACCCGTCTAAGCCGAGATTCGTCGCTGGGGCCGTTGGCCCTACAAACCGCACGGCCTCTATTTCTCCAGATGTGAACAACCCCGCTTATAGGGGTGTGACATTTGATGAACTTGTTGAGGCATATACTGAGCAAGTTCGGGCCTTACTCAAAGGCGGGGTGGATATACTCCTAGTCGAAACGATCTTTGATACGCTCAATGCAAAGGCCGCTATTTACGCAATCTCAAAACACTTCAAGCAATCAGGCATGCGCGTCCCCGTCATGATTTCGGGGACGATAACAGATGCCAGCGGAAGAACTCTCTCTGGACAAACTGCAGAGGCGTTCTATTACTCCATAGCTCACGCTCCGGAGTTGCTAAGCGTTGGACTCAACTGCGCTTTGGGCGCTAAAGATTTAAGGCCGCACTTAGAGTCTCTCTCTGCAATTGCTTCCACGGCCATGAGCGCTTACCCGAATGCAGGACTACCCAACGAATTTGGCGGTTACGACGAGACAGCAGAAGAGTTCGCCAAAGTCGTCACCGGTTTTGCGCAAGAAGGGCTGCTCAATATAGTAGGTGGGTGTTGTGGAACAATGCCACTGCATATTCAGCGATTGGCAGAGAGCTTGGCTGGGTATGCTCCTCGCAAAATACCTCAAAGCAAGCCTGGTCTTTACTTGGCTGGGCTAGAGACGCTCGGCGTTAATAAGCTCACTAACTTTGTAAATGTAGGCGAACGCTGCAACGTCACGGGGTCTAAAAAATTCGCAAACCTTGTGCGAGCAAAAGACTACGATGGCGCTATGCGTGTGGCCCAGCAACAAGTAGAAGCCGGTGCTCAAATCCTCGATATAAACGTAGACGAGGGCATGCTCGATTCTGAAGAAGTCATGAAGACTTTGCTCAACCTCATGGCTTCAGAGCCAGACATTTGCAAAGTGCCGTTCATGGTCGACTCTTCTAAGTGGTCGGTCATAGCTCAAGGGCTAAGGTGCATTCAGGGCAAAGCAGTCGTTAACTCCATAAGCCTCAAAGAGGGAGAAGAGATTTTTTGTGAACGCGCGGAGGAGATTCTTAGGTTCGGCGCGGCAATGGTCGTCATGGCTTTTGATGAAGATGGTCAAGCCGACAGCACTCAAAGACGCCAAGAGATATGTTCGAGAGCCTACCACATTCTAACCGAAAGAGTCGGCGTAAACCCGGAAGACATAATCTTTGACCCAAACATTCTCACGGTCGCTACTGGTATAGAAGAGCACAACAACCAAGCAGTCTCCTTCATAGAGACTGTGCGCTGGATCAAAGAAAATCTTCCAGGTGCTAAGGTCAGCGGCGGCATAAGCAATGTCTCGTTTTCCTTTCAGGGCAATAATAAAGTTCGAGAAGCTATGCACTCGGCTTTCCTCTACCACGCGATTAGGGCCGGTTTGGATATGGGCATAGTCAATGCCGGTCAGATAGAAGTCTACGAAGAGATCGATCCCCAGCTCTTAGAGAGAGTCGAAGATGTCCTGCTAAATAGGCGCTCCGACGCAACTGAGCGCTTGATAGAGGCCGCCGAGCAAGTCAGAGATATTAAAGGCAAAGAAGCCCAAGGAAGCGCCGGGGATTCTTGGAGAGACTTGGCCGTTGCCGATAGGATTAAGCACGCCTTGGTCAAAGGCCTCACAGAGTTTATAGAGCAGGACATCGAAGAGATACGCCAGTGCTATGATACGTCTCTTATGATCATCGAAGGCCCGTTGATGGACGCGATGAATCTTGTGGGGGACCTGTTCGGGGAAGGTAAGATGTTCCTGCCTCAGGTCGTAAAGAGTGCCCGCGTAATGAAGCGGGCGGTCGCTCACCTCACCCCTTACTTAGAAGCCGAGAAAGGAGATTCCAAGAGCCGATCTGCGGGCAAAATAATAATGGCCACTGTCAAAGGCGATGTGCACGATATCGGCAAGAACATCGTGGGCGTGGTTCTCTCCTGCAATAATTTTGAGATCATAGACCTGGGCGTGATGGTGCCTGCCCAGCGCATCATACAAGCCGCGAAAGAACACAACGCGCACATAATCGGCCTTAGCGGCTTAATCACACCGTCTTTGGATGAGATGGTTCATGTCGCCAAAGAGATGGAGAGAGAGGGCATGGATTTGCCACTACTCATCGGTGGAGCAACTACATCTTCAACGCACACCGCTGTGAAAATAGCACCCGCATACAGTGGCCCCGTAGTCTACGTAAAGGATGCATCGAGATCTGTCCCTGTAGCGAGCAAGCTTTTGAGCGTGGCCGAGAGTGTAAACTTTCGCCAAGAGATGAGAGACGCCTACCAAGAAATTAGACAACAAAGAGAAGCCCTGGGCAGGGATTCTCAGATCCTCTCTTTTGCTCAAGCTAAGGACAATAAACCAGAACTCGATTGGTTAAACTATAGAGCTTCTGAGCCGCGACACCTTGGAACTTGCGTCTTCAAAGACTTTCCTCTCGAGACTCTGCGGGACTACATTGACTGGACTCCTTTTTTTCTCACATGGGAATTAAAAGGGCAGTTCCCGTCAATATTCTCTTCGAACAAGATCGGGGAGGAGGCCCGCTCGCTATACAGCGATGCTCAAAAAATGCTCGATAGAATCATCGAGCAAAAACTGCTTAAAGCCAATGGCGTCTGCTCTCTGCTCCCAGCAAACTCCATCGATGGGGAGGACATACTCGTCTACGACAAGAAGGATCATAATGTTGTGATTGAAAGATTGCCTATGCTGCGCCAGCAAAAAGTTTTGCCGGTGCAAAAGCCAAGCATGTCTCTTGCTGACTTCATAGCTCCTGCAGAATTGGGTATCACGGACTACCTCGGATTTTTTGCAGTAACTGCTGGCGTAGGTCTAGAAGATCTCGTAGCTGAATATGAATCTAGTTACGATGATTACCATTCGATCATGGCCAAGGCCTTAGCCGACCGCTTAGCAGAGGCCTTTGCCGAATGTCTGCACCTAAAAATCAGGCAGGAGATCTGGGGCTACTCTCCAAGCGAGAATCTAAACAACGAGCAGTTGGTCGCTGAAAGCTACAGAGGGATTCGGCCTGCGCCTGGTTACCCTTCTTGCCCAGACCACACTCTCAAGCAGGGCATATTCAGAATCCTAGAAGCGGAAAAAAACACTGGCATAACTCTCACGGAATCCCTAGCGATGTATCCCAGCGCGTCTGTTTCAGGATTCTACTTCGCGCACCCAGAAGCAAAATACTTTGCGCTTGGGAAGATCGGTAGGGACCAACTCGAAGATTATGCAAAACGCGCGGGAGTCAGTGTTGAAGAAGCTCAGCGTTGGTTATCGCCTTGTTTGGATTAACGAAGCTCAATCCGCGATTGTGCGAAACTCTGAGTTAACCAGGGTCGGTCTGATTTCTCCTACTAGAAAAATAGAACCTGTCACCAACACCAAACCGGAGTCACCGGCAATCTCTCTCGCGAGCTTTAGCGACTGTACGGGATCGTCTTCGACGAGAGATTCGCCGGTGTATGCAGCCTCTAGCTCATGTGCGGGCACTGCTCTTTCATTGTGACAAGTAGTGAATATGAAAATAGGTGAAGCATCTTTTTCTAGTTGATACCAACTGGAAAACTCACTCAACTGTTTGAGCATAGTCCCCCAGTCTTTCCGATCGAGGACGGAAAAAACTATAACAAGAGGACCTGAGACATTCGACCACTCGTGCTTGAGGTAGTCGAGCAAAACAGTTAGCCCGTCAGGGTTGTGTGCGACATCAAACAAGACTTTGTTGGCCGATCCAGAGGAGTCCAAATCTGCCAACTCAACAAGTTCCAATCTGCCTGGCCAACGCACTTGTCTTAAGCCTTGGTTGATCGCCTCTTCTGAAATGCCGAGAAAACTAGCAACGGCTCCAGCTAGTCGAGCATTGCCCTTTTGATGCTCTCCCCATAGAGCGAACCGTTCCCAGTCTATGCCTACTTTTGTAGAAGTAGAAATTATGTTGATTCCATCGTCGAGACTTATTAAATCTCTCCCAAAGAAATAAACTGGCGCATCATTTTCTAAAGCAACTTCTTGAATAACGTCTCTGCAATCCCGACCTACATTCGCGACAAACATGGGACTGCCGGATTTAGCGATCAATGCTTTTTCTCTTGCGATTTTGGGCAACGTCTCCCCCAAAAGCTGCATGTGGTCATATGCGACCCCCGTTATCACACAGGCCTTTGGATGCCTGAGTACATTCGTCGCATCTAATCGGCCACCCAGACCGACCTCTATCACTGCCCAGTCAATCTCCTCCTCTGCGAAAACCAGAAAAGAGGCCGCAGTCACATATTCAAAGTAAGACGGCGATATGCTGAGGCCCTCTGCCAATCGGCGCACAGTTGCTATGCTCCTTAGAAATCGCTCAATAGGGACAGGGCGACCGCCGAGAAGGCAGCGTTGATTGACCGAAGATAAATGAGGGGAAGCGAACTGACCGACTCTGTATCCAGAGGCATGTAGGATCGAAGCCAGCATCGCACTAACAGATCCTTTTCCGTTTGTGCCCGTCACATGAATCGTCTTTATACGGTCTTGTGGATTGCCCAAACCATCACAAAGTGCCCTAGGCACATCTAGGTTAAAATCCGGTTCACCGGTCCAAAGCGGCAGGCTATCGAGAAACGCTTGCTCGCACTCTAAGGAGCTACTTGTTTTCATAAGTGAATTGTCGACTTATATAGTGGCGGATCTTAACCTCTGCAGGACAAAGACTCCAAAGTTTTTTGTGTGTGGTTAAAAAGCCACTACTAGATTTGCCATTATCCGCGATAAAAATCTATCGTTTTTAGGCTAAGTCAACAGATACCTCTTGCTAGGCGTTTTGTATTTCATGTAAGAACATACTTCCTCCTTATTTATACATTGCTGCATCGCAACTCATGCCAACCTTGCTCTGGTGTTAAAGTGTGGGGTGGGGCAGGCTTGGATTGCAAGAAAAAGGGCTGGTGAGTCGATGTACTCTATCGTTCAAACACCGAACCTAAGACTTAAAGTTATCCTTCGAGAGACTGAGCTATCTTCTGTTTTGGCCGATCCGCTAAGAATAAGCAGTGAAGATCTTGCCAGCTCAAAGGCATCTGTCAATGAGGGTCTTATCCCGATATCGGGCAAAGACCCTCATCCTCGGCGTTCCCGTGGAGGCGAATTAGTAGCCGAGTATTCTACTGCCGAAGACACAATTACACTTTCTGGGAACTTGCATCGGCGCCTCCCCATTTACGTAGTTCTCAAGTCACACACCAAAACATACAAGAATTTTTTGCGACTTATAGTTAGGGAGTTGGTCCAATCTCAAGCAACGACAGATCACCAATCCGAGGAGATGGAGGGTCTTACTCGTCTTCAAGAGTATTTCCAGCGTAAGCTGACCGAAAATTCTTCGGGGGAGGAAATCTCAGCTGGTAGCGAGACGAGCATAGACGTAATCGAGAACACAGAGTTCATTGATATTTTCGGGGAGGACTTTGAATCGGGGTATGGTGACGTTTCGAATCTCTCTAGGCAAGATTCGCATCAGGACGATCCGGCTGAGGCGATTACTTCATCCTCATCCTTCCTCTCACAAGCTGTGGCTCAAAGCCACAGAAGGTTTCGCTTATTTGACAGGACTCGCGTTGAGCCTGTCTTTATCTCTGGTTTCTTCAGCTTAGAAGTTCAAGAGGTAGCCGATGCTGGCCTCATTCAAGAAGAAGGAGGTCTTGCCCCAGTATTTGAGGATTTAGAGAAATCTCTGCAGATTCTTTCCCAACTGGCTGTGGTTAGACAATCCGGTCGCTTAAGAGCAGAAGTAAATTTGCGCCTTGGACAAGAGATCCTCCCTGAAACAGAGTTTTTCCTTCACTGGGGAAGAACAGACTCCTCATCTTCGATCTGGGTCGACGAAGAAATTATACCTGGCGAAATCACAAAAAATCCTGATGACACACTGACCATTAGAAAGGCTCTTGACCTCGAGGCCGACGGTCACTACGCGATGACTCTTTTCGCCCGGCTGGCTGGCGACCCGCGCAAGATATGGGCGAATAGCTTCGGCTTTCCCGATACTCGTTTTTACGTAAGCCCAAAAGATTTATTTCCACGGCAGACCGAAGCCATTGCCGACTCAAGAATTCATTTGAGGCGAAAGTTGGAACGGTCCGGGATTATCATGCAGGGACTTGCCAACTATCAGAGTTTTTTAAGCACGATCAATTCTTTTGCCCGAAGCGGGAAAACTGCACTACTCCAACAGGAGATATGGGAAGTCTCCAAAAACCTACCTGAGTTCCGCGAGCTGATCTGCGAATACTACGAGATCCTCGGGGAGGAGCTGCAACACCCACTCAATGGCCTCAGTCGCAAGACCCGCAAGTTGGCCCAGCTTGTTCTTGGCAATCTAGGTTTGGGCGGAGTCATCATGGTGGCACCCGAAGGTCCTCATGCAATCGCTGGAGGTATGGCTCAAGCTGTTGTCGGTATGATGAACGGACTGGCCCAGACGGGCGTTCCGGTTACTCTGATCACGCCCCTTTACGAGAAGAGCCAAGGCAGCAAGCACAAGTCCGCAGAGGATATGCTACGGGATGGTGTTACTCTCGGTGACAAGCAAGTGCCTATTGAATATAGAGGTCAAATCTCTATACCTTTTGGGCCTCTCTATTCTGAAAAAACCGGCGAGATATCGAGAGCACCTCAGCGAATGGCTACGGGCGTCTACTCAGCCTCGAGTGGAAGTGTAAACGTAGTATTCTTGAGGCACAGGCGCTTAGCCGACAAGCTATACCCGAGTGTATGGTCAGATGAGCTGCTTCGCAGATGTGCATTTCTAGCTCGTGGTTCTTTAGAGGTAATCCGCAAAAACTTGATCGACATCCCGGGCAACGTTTTGGTCACGAATGACTGGACCACTGGCCTGATTCACTTATTGCTCAAGGCAGACGAGACATATCAAAACTGCGAGCAGCTAAAGTCCCTTCGAACCTTCCACATAATTCACAACGGCGGCCGCGCATATCAAGGGAAGATGCTCTCTCAGCAATTCGGGGAGACTCTCTGGCCCTTGCTCGGGTTAGGCTCCGAGCATATCCCCAGCGTGGAAGATCCTATAGAGCAGGGCGCATTAAATCTTAGCAAAGCGGCAGTATTCCACGTAGCAGATGGCCTCTTGGCCGTTAGCCGCCATTACGCTGAGCAACTGCTCTATACGTCAGGTGGCGAGGGGCTCGAGGGTTGTTACCGAATGAAGAAAGACATTCTCTTCGGCATTAGCAATGGGATAGATTCGTATGCCTTGAGAAAGGTGTTCTGGTCGGTGGGCGAGCAAGCTCGTATAGAGTTGGGCATTCCCGCCTTGGTGTCTAAATTTAGCGAGAGGCGTTTGCTCAACCAGCTCCAATCATACAAGCAGATAAGCAAGGTCTACCTCCAGAGAAAATATGGATTAGTTGAGAACTCGAATGCTATCTTCATGTGCTTTATCGGGCGCCTGGCTGAGCAAAAAGGAATTCAGCTTTTCTCTAAACCGGTGGATGGAAAGAGCTCATTGCAGGTCCTACTTGAGAGCGACCCCAATGTTCAAATTTTCATCGGGGGGCCACCCTCCCTTGGCGACATTACAGTTGAAGAGTTAATTGTCTTGCTAGCTCTGCTCAAGCGGCGATTCCCTGGGAGGGTCGCGAGCGTGCTCGACTTCATACCTCATCGAGAGGCTTTGCATGTGACGCTAGCGAGCGATCTATTCCTGATGCCTTCGCGCTTTGAACCAGGCGGCATCACCCAACTAGAAGCATTGGCGGCAGGCACTCCTGTGATAGCCAGAAATGTAGGTGGTATCGCTGCGACTCTGGAGAATTTCGATGCGAGAACAAAAACAGGTAATGCTTTCCTCTTCCAAGATTACTCAGCTATAGCCTTTTGCGATGCGGCTCTCATTGCACTCGATTACCTTTCTGACCCAGAACATCGCCAGGAGCTAAGCAGGCAGGCGGCCCAAGCTCAACACGACTGGGCAGATCGTGTGCCAAAATACACAGCCCTATTTCAGAATTCACTCGGCGCTCTTTGTCCGCGTGACGGTTACAGGTATCTTTCTACAAAGCGCTCCCTCGTTGATTCCGCACGCCCGAGGTTCGGTGCGGGAACAAGTTAGAGAGAAAAAAACTCAACTCTCATCACCACGAACAAGGGACTATCTCTATGGCAGCTACCGAATCGTCAATGGTTCCTTTGGGGACAACAGCTCCGAGTTTCAAACTAGAAGACACAGCCACAGGTCAGCTCCTTTCTTTGGACTCTCTCGAGAAATCCAAGGGTCTGCTAATCATGTTCATCTGCAACCATTGCCCGTTTGTAAAGCATGTCCTACCGGAGCTGGTTCGCATAGGGTGCGACTTTAAGTCGCGAGGCCTTAAGTGCCTGGCTATAAGTTCCAATGACGCACTCAAGTATCCGGAAGATTCTCCCGCAAAAATGAAACAGTTGTCAGAACAGCTTTGTTTGCCCTTCCCGTATCTCCATGACGAGAGTCAGGAAGTCGCAATCGCCTACGGCGCAACATGCACGCCCGATTTTTTCCTTTTTGACGAAGAGCGCCGTCTTGTTTATCGTGGCCAACTCGATGACTCGAGGCCAGGGTCGAGTATCACCGTAAGCGGATCCGACTTGAGGGAGGCCATTGAGTGTTTGCTAAGTGGCATGGACATATCTAAGAAACAAAAGCCTAGCTTGGGCTGTAATATAAAGTGGAAGACGTAATCCAAATGAGCGACACCCTAGAAACAAAAGAACGAAGAGATCCGCGAATTCGCGTTGTGATGTTCCCTAGAGATACAAACCGCTTGGGGAGTATTTTTGGGGGAGTCATACTGAGCCAGATCGACTTAGCTGCAGTAGAACACGCTAGAGACTGCGCACCAAGAAAGTATGTGACTAAGATCATGAAAGAGGTTGACTTTATCGCTCCCGTGCAAGTTGGGGACACCGTCAGCTTCTATACAAAAACAACGAAGATGGGCAGAACCTCAATTAGTGTAAAGGTCCTCGTCGAGGTCCAACGCGGCTTCGAACGAGAGAAGACAATTAAAGTCACCGAAGCAGAAGTAGTATTGGTCTCTGTAGATGACGAAGGCTCCCCTCGCCCGATCCGAGACGACTGAAACCGAGCCTCTCCATGTGGTTCCAGCGTGATTGCGTAATTGCTCATTAAGTGTGGGCAAGGTCGCTATATTGGAAGACGGGCGGTTCTTGCAACCGCCCCTACGGTTTTGTGATTTTGGAGATTAGCGCAGGATTGTTTGATTGCTTATTTTTCGGGTAATAACTCACGTCATCACAAGCGCAATTACCTCGAGGATTTCGTAGGGGCGGTTGCAAGAACCGCCCGATTTTACCTCTAATGTGTAACACCTTGCCCATACTTAATGAGTAGTTACGTTCAAGCTTTCAAGCTTAGTATGGTTCCAGATTAGTTGACTCGGCGCCTCTTCCTCCGTAGAGTCTGCGGGCTTGGCGCCCTCCTCGAGCGGGAGTAATTCAGTGGTAGAATGTCAGCTTCCCAAGCTGAACGTCGCGGGTTCAATTCCCGTCTCCCGCTCCATCCTTCGCCGCATAAAATGCTGCGGTCGGTAACACAATTGATAGGGCGCTTACGTTCGATCCCGCTTACCCTGAGGCTCTCTTATGACGACCCCCTTAAAAATCCTGCCATGCCCATCTTGTAAAGCTAACGAATCTTCGCCTGATCGCTCGATATGGCCATTCTGCTCTGAGCGCTGCAAAGAGAGGGACCTCGGTGCTTGGGCGATGGAAAAGTATTTCATCGCAGGCCCTGCGGCAGAGGATGAGCAGAACGATGAAAGTGAATCTGATCTCGTCAGCACTCATTAATAATACGATTGCCTGAATCCTTCCTTGCGAGTTAGAGACTAAGATGATCGCGTGTCGGTGTCCCGTCAATGACTACTAACTAAACAACACAGGTGGATTATGGCAAAGGCCAATGAGCATTTTATGTTTGCTAGTTGTGAGGCAAGTAGTCGAATTCGGAAGCCAGTGTTTATTGCAGCCTTGCTGGCAGCTCTGAATGTCGGTCTATTCTGCAATGCAGCTTTCGCTCTTACGAGCGACAAAGAGATCCGGACTGACGATAATGACGGCGACTCGCCTGGGTTTGTTTCTATAGACGGAAGCGATCAGGAACTTAGGGTTCAGAAGCTAGACGGCAATGGCGGTGTGATCAGCTCGAGTCAGGGGCCGATTGCTATTAAGCCGTCGGGGGTCACGAACCGCTCCCTCTCTGTAGATACCTCGAGTTCCAATGTGACTGTGAGTTTCTCCAACGCCCTAACCAACAAGCCAGGGCTGAGGCTTAACGATTCCAGCGGAAGGCTTGAATTGCGGGATCAAAACGCAACGACCTGGAATGCGCTCGGCTGGTCTATCTCCACCAAGACTTCAGACTTCACAATCACAGCCGCAGATGACAAGAAGTTCTTTGTGGTCAACAACACCAGCACGGTAACCGCAACTCTTCCATCTGCTGCAACAGTTGGGGCCAACTATCAGGTGTCCATCGCGCGAATGGGTGCAAATGGAGATGTTGT
>Ga0247840_10010744_pt1 | contig 11354 bp, 16 predicted proteins | sample LaCruzMarch2015__FD_192404 | JGI IMG/M metagenome (GOLD analysis project Ga0247840, IMG submission 192404) | Freshwater microbial communities from meromictic Lake La Cruz, Castile-La Mancha, Spain - LaCruzMarch2015_17m | ecosystem: Environmental > Aquatic > Freshwater > Lake | place: Spain...
GTCATGGTTATTATTTTCATTATTCCTCAGTATTCCAGATTTTACTGGTATTTCCGAGGGGGGGGGTGACATTTCTATCTTGCTGGGGGTGACATTTTCATTTTGCTCCGACAGGGGCAATCAGGTGGTTTACAAAACATAAACCTTTTGATATGATTCTTTACATCAAGTAGGTAAGCCAATATGAGGCGGCTTGAGTAAACATTCCGCGGTAGCTCAGTGGTAGAGCAGTTCGCTGTTAACGAATTGGTCGTAGGTTCGAATCCTACCCGCGGAGCCAGTTAGGACAACTAGATAGTGCTAGTTCAAATTCAAAAACTATTTATCCAGATTATAAGCAAAATCTTCCGCTATCTTCCAAACACCTTTTTCTCTAAATGCTGGGATGTTTTGTCTACGAGCGGCGTTAGAAAGAGCAGAGGCAGATGTGTTGTTACTCTTTGAATATTCAGACAGTGTTACTATTTTTTTACCTTTAAGATATGTAAGTCTTTTGTGTAATGATTCAATTAAAGAAAGGGCTAAAATTTTCTCCATCTTTTTAGATGTTTTATTTTCTCTATACTCGGTAAATGTACGATAATAATATTTTTTCTCTTTGTCTCTTATTATTATCCCAGGAAAACCAAGTCTTTGAAGTTGGTAATTTATAAGGACACGACCAATACGGCCATTACCATCACAAAATGGATGAATAGTTTCAAAATCAAGATGAAATCTTGCAATCTTATCGATAAAAAAACTGTTTATATTTCCGGTGTAGTCAGATAGGGTATAATTGATCATTTCTTCCACATGTTCCGGAGCGGGGGCAATATGAGTGCCAACTCTGACGTATTCTCCGATTTTTCTAAAACGTCCCGCAATATTGTCATTAATATTATTAATTAACATTTGATGAAGAAACAATATTATTTCCTTATTAATCTCTGTTTCTTGAGATTTATTTCTAATATACTCAACAACCTTAGCTAGATTTTTTGCTTCAAACACCTCTCTAATAGACACGTCTCTAGACACTTCCATTTCAAGAAGTATCCTCTCTGTTTCCTTAAGGGTGAGGGTGGAGTTTTCTATAGCATTCGAGTTGTACACTGCCTCAGCAACTTCTGCTTCATCAACCATGATCAAAAGAGACTCCTTTCCTTTTTTAAGAGTTTCGTACTCAGTCTTTAGCGTTTGAAGCTTGTTGATTATTGGTTTGGTTGTTGTCATATTTTTAGTGAATTTATACCAATACTATAGTCTATTCACGCTTTATTGTCAATATTTAGTGAATATGGGCTAAAAACAGCTAATATTCACTAGTTTTTATTGTAAGATAGAAGATTTTAGTTTTTTTGTTTACATCTCATTCGAACCCCCTAAAGAGGGGACTGCTATTTGTATTCAATCGCTATGCTCTTGAACAAATAGGGAGCATCGTCCCAAGTTCGGAGCCAATGAGTATATATATCAATATAGTAGTATAATACTTATAATGAGAAACTTTCTGCAAGTCACGTTTGGTATTATGGCTATATGTATTATTGTTTTTGTACCTGTCTTTGTAATAAAAGAAGATCAGTTGAATGGTGCTCAAGATGCGATAAGAAATTTGACACAAGGCACGGCGTTAGACGCAGCACCACAAGCCTCCACTAGCACATCCACTGCTAACGCTATTATCACCAATACCACTATCCCCATTGAACTTACAATTGAAAGACTTGGTATACACGCACCAATTGAACCGGTAGGTGTTTTGGATAATGCGATGGCGGTTCCAACCAAGGCAGAAGATGTAGGTTGGTATGAGAATGGTCCTCGACCTGGCGATGAAGGAAGTGCTGTACTTGCGGGGCATGTAAATTGGACTGGTGGGCAAGATGCGGTGTTTGCATTATTACATACCATGAAAATTGGGGATACCGTGAAAGTATTAAACAGTAATGGTGTCACTGATACTTTTGTTGTAACACTCATTAAAGATTACCCCATGGATAGTGACACTGCAGAAGTCTTTTCATCGTCAGATGGATCGCAACGACTCAATCTCATTACTTGTGATGGCGTTTGGGACAAGATTCTTAAAACACATCAATCAAGACTTGTTGTTTTTGCAGAAAAGATATAAAAAGCATAACAAAAAACACCCTAATAAAATGGTGCTTTTGCATAATTAGTATCTTTATAAATTACTTAGGTTCAAATCCAGTTTCTGGAAACGATGGGTTGGCTGTGATGTCCGTAGTAGAAGACGCAACAGGGGTAGGGCGTACAACTTCAGTTGATGTCGCAGTCTCAATTACTATGTCTGATGGTATGCTGGTTGTGGCGTTTGGTGCTTTTGTGTTATCTATTTCTATGTTTTTATTCATAAAAAGGATAGCAATTGCAATTGCAACAAAAACTATAACTACAAGTGAAGTGATTAGTGTCTTATTTTTCATATACATAATTATACGCTAATATTGACAATATGATACTTGAATTGTGTTATGACACACATGTGCATTTAACCCTAATGTATATTTCAAAATTGACGTCAGAATAATACCCGAAGTTCGGAGCCCTCAAAAATAACCCTATGTATATAGGGTTATTTTTATACCAATGTGGATAGTTCGAATCTGTAGTATAATTTAAATTATGAAATTACTTCTTACATCAAACGGTATTACAAGTCCTGAAATCGAAGAAGCATTAGATAAATTTATTGATAATAGAAACAATCTCACTGTAGCCATAATACTTACAGCCAGTGATCCGATAGAATGGGTCTTAGAAAAAGAAGGTGATGTTGCTCCATATGATAGTGTTGCGCGGTTGACAAAAATACGAGAGTTAAATGAAGACGATGGAGACTACAAATATTTTAAAGATAAAGGGCATAAACCAATTTGGGTAGACTTGAAAGATGATCCAAAGATCATTAGAGAAAAACTTCAGAAGGTAGATATAATTGATGTCCCTGGGGGTGACGCAAACTGGTTGCTTGATTGGGCAAAGAGAGCTGAACTTGGAGACTACCTTAAAGACTTACTTGATAAAGGAGTTATATATACAGCTTCAAGTGCTGGGAATGGATTACTTATGCCAGACATAGGTTTAAGTTGGTGGAATAGAAGATGGAAGTTAGATCATATAGGATTTGGAATAATAAATTTCTGTCTTTCGGTTCATCAAAATGAAGAAAAACGGGAAGAGTCTATTAATAAGATTGCTGAACTCAAAGAGAATTATGAAGCAGAGTTTCCGTGGAAAATATATTTAGTTCAAGATGGTCAGGCAATTGTGGTAGATGGAGATAGTGTCGAACATATTGGTCCAGGAACCAAGAGGTGTATTTAGAAATATGGATAGTAGGTTCTAACTATATCTCTACTATCCCGAGCCGAACATCGTCCCACGTTCGGAGCTGAGTGTGAACATTGTGAAATATTTTGATATAATAAGCCTATGAAAATAAGGAATTTTATTTTATTAATCATAGTGATATTTATTTGTGGTTTTGTTCTATTATCTTTTTTAAATTGGAAAAAAGAAGTTAAATATAGACTTATAATGGGGAGTCTTATGCCCAAAATGGAAGAGGCGTGGGTTAATCTAGATTACAATATTAGAAACTTAGAAAATCAAAGATTTATTGAATATTGCAATACAAATCAAACAAAATTTGAAGAGATAGTAGGATTATTAAATGTGTTGGAAGTTCCTAAAAAATATAGAAATTCTCATAAATATAAGGTAGAAGGAATTGTAAATTTGGACAAATGTAATCAGGACTTGTGTCGAATGTCCAAAGATAGAAATTATACATATCAAAAGGAGGATGTTCAAGAATCGATAGACATATGTTTTAAGGGAATTGAAGATTTAATAACTTCAACAAAAATATTGGAGTCAGAGTCACAGAATAAAAGTTTTTTTGAGAGAATTTATACAGAATAAAAAGAAAAAAGGGTAGGCACTATCTACGATATAGGTTTGAAACCCCTAAAGGGGACTGCTATTTGTATTCAATCGCTACGCTATTGATTCTGGTGACGATTCAGCAGAATCGCCACAGGGCTCACCTACTGGGTGAACAAATAGGGAGCATCGTCTCAAGTTCGGAGCAAATTAAAGGGCTTGATTAGCACACCTCTCAAATGCAGGCAGATGTTTATCTTGAGAAGCATTCATCAGATTTGTAAATACAAATACTATATCTTCATAAGCAGAAACATTTGGTAGTAATTCTTCCTTATACAGTTTTGCATTATCAATTTCTGCTTGGACTCCGATTGCACACACTTCACTCAAGGTGCCGGGCAAGACGATTTGCTGTTTTTTCTCTTCTGGTATATCTATTCCATATTTATCATAAATAGTCTTTAATGAGTTTATATGTTGTTCTTCCGCTCTAATTATCATTGAGAAAGGTCTAACGGGGCCAAACTTAGCAATTACCGCTTCATATGTTGATCTTGCTTTATATTCATCTTGAATGGCCTTATCCAATGAACTTTTTACACTATCACTCAATTTTCCAGCTGGATAATTCAAATCAGTAACCAATAAACAATCATCGGCTAAACAATTTGCTTTATTTGTATTTTTGTTTTGGTTGGTAGTTTGTAAACCTAATACGGGTTCATTTGATTTTTCTTTATTATAATTTAATGCGATATTTATTGAAAAAACTCCAATTAAAATTCCAACAATCAAAGTTATTATTATTTTTTTATTCATGTTTATATTTTATCATTTTTCGCTCTTTTCTGCTAAATATAGTCATTGATTTTATCTCTCTAAAATTATATGCTTATCTCATGAAGAAATTTGCACTGCTAATACTCGTTGTCTTGGGGATAATAATTTTGTCTATATTTTCGTATATAGTTATTCCCAAGAACATTTCTGGAAATAAATACTCTGGGCAAGCGGCGGTGATCCAAGCCTTAGAATATAACCCTCATTTACCAACTAATGTGTTCTTGGATAGGATAAAAGAACCAAATGTGACTATAATAGATATCAGGACGCCAGAAGAATATGCTTCCGGACACATAGATAAAGCTATCAATATAGATTTCTATGCTACTGATTTTAAAGATCAGCTTGAAAAAATGAACAAGTCAGAAGCGTATTCTATATACTGCCGATCTGGTTCACGTAGCGGAAAAGCGCTCGGTATCATGAGAGATTTAGGATTTACAGATGTCGTAGACCTGCAAGAGGGCTATTCTTCTCTTTCAAAATAGACGCTCTAGCCAAACATCAACCATTCAGGCTTGAATATAAGCAGGATGCCGATGGCGAGCATTATTATTCCACCAACCAAGCGAGATACTCGTGCGTATTTTGTCGTTATACCTGTCATCTCCAGTGTATACATAGCCACAAAAAATACGAACAAATCGTCGAGCATGAAGAAGAAAACATACAATAGTATATATATGTAATATTGCCAGATCGATAAGTCATTCAAAGCTAATACTTGAGTATAAACCGCAGGTAGCCCAGCCGAACATATAAGCTCTACCAAGTTTACTGCAAACGCCAATACGATAATTCCGCCAAGAGCTAGCCACAAACTATTTTGTTGCACTGCTGATTTCAGTCTTTCAAATACCCTCTGCCTTCCTTCACTTCCTGTTACCTTACATCCGCTATTTTTATTAAAAATTAACTCTTTCAAACTGTATCCACCACCAACAAGAGCTAGAATTCCAATTAATATTCTGATCCAGATCACAAATCCCAGGAACAGAATCAGGTTCAACCACGCAGCCATGAATATAAAATATACAGATGCTGAAGCAACTATGAAGGTTGCACCGAGTATCCACATTCTCCTCCTATCTTTCATGCCCAGCAGTAAACTTATTAAAAATAACAAAGTCCACATTGCACAGGGATTAAATCCATCTAGCAATCCAATAACTACAGTTAGCGCCGGCAAAGAATACTTAAGTGCATCCACTTTACCAATGAATGGCAAGTCAATAATCTTTTCTTCTTTCTGAGTCTCATCTGGTATACTATTGTCATTCGTACTTATATTCTTAGTTGAGCTAACCCCCATAATTGAGGCAACTGAATCTGGACAATTTCTGACAGAACATTCCTTTACACGCTGCTCTATTTCAGCAGGACTAATACTATCTGAGTAACCAACAAAATATTGATCTCCTATAACTAGAAATGGCACTCCGCTTGCATCGGATTTTAACTTTGTTGCAACTTTTTCAAATAGAGAAACATTCTTACTATTATAATAGACCTCGTACTCATGGATCTTTAAACCAGAATACTTTTTTATGAGTACATCTGATAAAAACTGTCTTTCTTTGGCACAGTGAGGGCAACCGTTACCATAAAATAAATAGGCGTTGACTGTATTTGTATCAGCATGAATAAATTGAGCCGAGAGACCGAAGATAAATAATAAACTAAATATTGTTATAAGGATTTTTTTCATAGCAAATTTAATAACAAATTATTTATCTTTATTTTGCTCGATTATCTTTAATAACTCAGTTTTATCCACTTCTCCATTCAAACGTAATATTTCTTTTTCATCTTTATCGAGAAAAACAAAAGTTGGTAATGTATCATTGACACTATATTTTTGAACAGCGTCTTTATCTTGGTCAAAGTCATGATATTCCGTCTTTAACCATGGATTCTTTTCCTCAATTTCTTTCCATCTAGGCTTCATAACTAGACATCCCGCACACCACACTGCACCAAATTTTAGTATTTTCATATATTTTAATGGTTAATTATTTTAACTAAATACATTAATAGAATTCCAATAATAAAAACCAAGAAAGACAGCATTGATTTTTTCATATTCTTTTCTTTTTTTATCTCCGGCATTAAGTCCGATGCGGCAATATAAACAAAACCACCAGCTGCAAATGGTAATAGGTATGGCAAAATATTCTCAAGATGTTGGAACATAAAATATCCTACGACACCTCCCAATACCACAGTAAGAGACACGATGTAATTCAAGATAAGTGCTGTCTTACTCTTAAAACCGGCATATATAAGCACACCATAATCACCAATCTCTTGTGGAATCTCATGTATGGCAACAGCCAGAGTAGTTGCAACTCCAAGCTTGAAATCAACCATAAAAGCTGCGGCGATAACCAAGCCGTCAATGAAGTTGTGTATACTATCGCCAAAAAGGTTCATATAGCCAAACGTATGAATTGCACATTCTGCTTTATGGCAATGTCTCCAATGAAGAACTTTCTCAAGCAAAAAGAAACCAGCAAAGGAAAGTAGAAATATACCAAACAATGTATTTGCTTCTAATATTTCGGATGCTTCTGGCAGAAGGTGTAGAAAAGCCCCACCCATAAGAGAACCAGCAGAGAGTGATACTAAGAAAATCACTGTTTTGTCTAGAGATTCCTTCTTGAAGAATACAAACAAGACACCTACCCAGACACACAGAGTGATTAAGAATGTAAATAAAACTATGAATAATAATGAAGTCATTTTAAATGTTTATATATGTTTAATAATTTTTATTGCCTTACCGTTAATTAGCGCATCGGCAATTTTCTCGTAAGCTGAAGTGAGCACTCTTTGATAAGTACTGGTTGATGTATGCATTTTAATCGCCGCATCTTTTTGTTCAAGATTATCAATATGACGCAATCTGTATGCTTCAATCTCTTCCAAAGAAAGTTCGACAATCTGTAAGTCAGCCATCAAGATGCCCTGTGGCTTGAAATACACCGTATTAGGTTTAAACTTTATTTCTTTACAAAAACATAACGATGGTCTAGGCATAATTTTTATTTATATTTATTAATTTGAAGAAAATCTATACAGTTCTTTTGCCTTATCAGTAAAAAGCACCCCCTCAAGATGGTCTGTCTCATGTTGAAAGATCTGTGCTAATAACCCACTAGCGCCCCTTGAGAATCTTTTTCCATTCTCATCATAGGCCTCAATTGTAGCCTTATTGGCCCTAAGTACTTTGCCGTAAATTGGACGGACTGAAAGACATCCTTCTTCTAAATATTTGCTATCTTTTGATATTTTTATTAATTTGGGGTTAATAAAAGTTAGATTTGGATGAGAATCTTTTTTATCCACACCCCCTTTAGTTATTTTGTCGCCGTTCATAAAATCTTTATCAAAAATCTTTCCAGAAACCATAAAAATCCGTAAAGATACAGCTATTTGTGGTGCAGCAATAGCAACACCATCTTCTTGGCCATCAAGCGCTTCACTCATATCTTTAAGAAGTTTTTGCATCTTCGGGCTTCTTATCTCAGAGACAGGAACCTCCTTTGCAATTTTTCTTAAGACAACGTTGTCATTTTGAACTATCTCAATCATGTAGTGAGTATATACTCACTACGATAATTTGTCAAAAAAATAATTACCTAATTTCGATTTCATCAGGTTTTTTTATTTATACTTTACCATTTTTTCAGCTGTTGACCTCGTAATTCCAAAGGACCCTTGCTTGATATTCGTGATCCAAGCATACTTTTTGTTGTAATTCCAGAAGGTTTTGTGTTTCTCGGGAATAATATGAAAAAGTTAATTCTCTCTATTCCTACCCCAACCAGCAGGGCTACACCTTTGTCCTCCTTGTGTATTATTATCCTGCATGCACTGTCGCATTATGCCCTGCAGTGGCCCACGACGAATTAGAGCATCATTTAGTCCAATACTATCGATAATCCAACCGCCGACAACAATAGCTAGGACGAATCCTATAATAACCATTTTAAAATTGACCTTGAATGAGAAGTCATACTTACGTAGCAACCAGATGCCGGCTATCAATCCTATAATAGCAAGTATTGGTATCCACCATGGGAAACTGGAAAGTATTTGATCTAGTTTATAGCTCGCCATTGGACCGTGTGATCGCATAGAAAATCTTATAAGTCCAACCAAGAAAACAGAGGCAACTACTGAGGAAACAAGTCCCATAAAAGTAAGTATGGACCCAGCTATAAAATATGCTCTGGGTTTCATTTTTATCTTCTTCTCATGGATTTGATCCATGATATTGTTGGTGATGTTTTTTAATTCTTTTGACATATATGTTTCATTAATTTCTTTGCTCGACTAATTCGTGTTGCGACCGTACCCATGGGGATTCTTAGAATATCACTAATCTCATCGTATGACTTCTTGTCTAAATAGTACAGACTCAGGGGTTCAGAATATATAAGAGGTATTGATTTCAAACATTTCTCTACATGCTCGGTTGTTTCTTTCTGTTCAAAATCCTTAGCAATATCTTCATCGCTTTCAAAATCAAAGTCATCTAGTATCGGTATTTCCTTTTGGTATTTCTTTATTACATTCATCGCTTCGTTGTGTACGATGCGATATATCCAACTTGAAAATTTTTTCTTTGTATTAAAACCATTGAGGTTTATGTATGCTTTTACTAGTGAATCTTGAACGACATGACTAGCTCTGTCATCATCATATACTAAATTGGTAGCATATCTTAAGAGTTTGTTTTTATATCTCTCAATTATGACAGCATAAAGATCTCGATCGTCTGAGCGAACTTTTGCTACTATTTCTTCGTCGGTTAATTTTAGGGTATCGCTCATACTTGTATTTTATCCTATATCTTAAATTTATACATCAAACTCCGACAGAAGCCGGAGTTTGATGTAGAGCCTGTATTATCTTAATGATTGAAATTTTTACCCATTCCCATACCTCCACCAGTTTTACCAGAGCCATTTCGTAGACCTAGTCCAAGTTCTTGGTGAATCTTTTGTGCCTCAACTGTTTTACCTTGCAGTGCAAGATTGTGTGCTTCTACAAATTTTGCAAAATTTGCCTCTGTAATAACTTTTGTTGCCATACCTCTATTTTGCATAAGGTTTTTCCAAGCAGTGTAGTCTTTGTTCTCAAATGCTTTTAACATTGCTGTATGACGTTCTGCTGAATAATTTGGGCCATGAACTGTTGGATCACCTCTGTAGGCAAGGGCTGAACCAGTTGAAATAGCTGTTATTCCTAGTACAAGTGCCAAAACTCCTAAACTTAATGTTACTTTTTTCATATTGTTTTAAATTAAAGATTAATAAAGAAAGATTGATTTTACGTGTTCTTCAGTCCTTCACCTCTAATACAATACAAACGCTGTTTTTCTTTCCTTATCCTCTTTTAAGATATACTTTCACAAAAGCACTCTTGAGTTCAGCGGCCTTTGCGGATAACAAATCTGCTTGTCCAGTTTTTGCTAAAGCTACGACTTCTTCTAATTTTGTACGAATAGCTTGTATCTCTGAATCATTCGCAATTTCCTCAACAGCTTTTAGCTTAGTGTCTACTTCAGGATATACAGCGAGTAATTGTGTTGGATCTTTCTCATCTGCTGCTGCAATTATCTTTTCCATAGCATCATGGAAGTCTACAAGTGTAACGGCAAGCATTGAGAAATTATTTCTCTTCAATATATCTTGGAATATTGGGCGCGCCGCTTCAAAGCTCGTGTGTGACTGTTTCAAATCTCCCGTATATACATTGTCCTTTAGTGAATTAATTATTCCTGATACTTTTTCTATATCGGCATTGAATTGTTCATCTAATTTAATGGCGTAAGGGTGATATGTTGTGTATTTTGACAAAAAAGTTGAATACTCAGCAATGAGCTGATCATAATTTGCTATAGCCTCGGCTCTTTTATCTTGTCCTGTATAAAAGAGAGTTTGTTTATAATAATTATTCATACGGCTGTAATCATCTAGGAAGAACTTTTTTGTGAAGAATGCACTATAATAACTTCCGGCTACAGCTATGGCTATAAATAGAATCGCAAAAATAACCCTAATATAAATAGATGTTGGTTTCGATCCAGCTTTAAATGTATTTATTCCAACTACTTTATATAGTGTGCAAAATCCAGTAAGAGAAGTGAATAAACTAATTCCACCAAGAATATACAATATTACCTGCCATACTCCACCTAACCAGAAATACGCTCCGAGAATAAGAACTTCAGCCACAAGCAAGCGTAATAATCGATCCATAGAACCCTCGTTTTTGTGTACCTTTGATTTCATAAATTTATTGTTAAGTCTAATGCTAGCAAGTTGCTATAAATTACTTTTAATAACTTAAGTATATCACGCTTAAAGAGAAAGGGTCTGATACCTTTTTTTCAAAATAGGTTATTTAGCACTTTATCTAATGAAGTCCTTAAAAAGTCTTATTAAGATTTAGAATGAATAAATAAATTAAATATCTCTTTTGATATGGGTGGGGTGGGGAATATTTCACACTCCCCTAAATAAATTCACAACTTGTAACTTCAGGCGAGCCTCGTAAAATATCCTTATCTTGTAATATTATTTCTTATATAATTGAATCGTTGG
>Ga0247840_10010747_pt1 | contig 11352 bp, 5 predicted proteins | sample LaCruzMarch2015__FD_192404 | JGI IMG/M metagenome (GOLD analysis project Ga0247840, IMG submission 192404) | Freshwater microbial communities from meromictic Lake La Cruz, Castile-La Mancha, Spain - LaCruzMarch2015_17m | ecosystem: Environmental > Aquatic > Freshwater > Lake | place: Spain...
CAGGAGAAAACAGATATGGGTCGCTACCTGTAATTGTCATATTAAAAACCCCATTAGCAATAGAACCAGTGAGATTATTTCCCAAAACCCAGCTTTCGGTACTTGTATTAAATGTCCACTGTTTTTGACTAAAAGCAGTGGCACTAAGTAATACAGAAAGGAATATTAATGCTATTTTCTTTACTTTCATATTATAGAGACTTAAAGTTGTTATTTATTTGTCAATGGAATTGAAAATTGATAATTACCTGAACCTATATTTATTGTGATTGATTTCTCATTTGTAATCGTATTTCTCCTAATTTTGTCATCAATTGGTTTATTATTTATCTTCAGTTGATCTACCAGTATAAAAGGAAGAATGACAGTAGCAGAGGTATTTGAAGGAACTTCTACAGCATATTGGAATTCATTTCCATTGACTTTCCATGCTGACTTTATAAGGCCATACAGGCTTTGGTATTCGGCATTGGCATGTGTTAAGCCACCACCAACATGAGGTTTTAAAATGATATTTTTAAAACCAGGAACTTCAGGATCTATATTGATTCCAGCTACATAACCATACAGCCATTCGCCAATTGCACCGTAGGCATAATGATTGAAACTGTTCATTTCCTTGTCCTGAAATGTACTATCGGGCTTAATTCCATCCCATCGTTCCCAGATAGTAGTTGCTCCCATAGTAACAGGGTATAACCACGAAGGATATTGTTTGCGGTTTAATAACATAAAAGCCACATCGTCGCGACCAAAATCGGAAAGAGCATTACAAAGTAGTGGAGTTCCAACAAAACCAGTTGTTAGATGTCCCATCTTTTCAACATCGGCCGCTAAATGCTGTGCTGCTTTTACATATAAATCTTCAGGCAATAAACCAAATTTCAAAGCTAATGCATAAGCTGTTTGCGTGTTGGATAAAACTCTTCCAGTGGGAGTTACATACTCCGAAATAAAAGCGTCTTTTATTTTTGAAGCTAATTGATTATACTTTGCAGCATCTTCGGTTTTCCCAATGATTGCTGCAGTTTTAGCTAAAAGATGACATGAATAATAATAGTAGGCTGTTGCAATCAAGTCTTTATCAGTATATGCCCCAGGGTAATCGGGCTTAGTTGTACTAAACGAGAGCCAATCACCAAAATGAAAATCACCCGTCCAGATGTGATCCTCTCCGGCACGGGAGTGCATATAATCGACCCAAGCTTTCATGCTTGAGTACTGTTCGGAAAGAATACGTTTATCGCCATAAGTAAGGTAAATAGTCCAGGGGATAATAGTCGCTACATCTCCCCAAGCAGCAACACCTCCGGCTCCGGGAATAACATCGGGAACCACCCAGGGAATTCGTCCATCTTTACTTTGATCGACAGCTACATCTTTCATCCATTTTGTGAAAAATGGTGCCACATTGTAATTGAACGCAGCGGTTTTGCAAAACACCTGAGCATCGCCAGTCCAGCCTAAACGTTCATCGCGTTGTGGGCAGTCAGTTGGAACATCAAGGAAATTACCTTTTTGCCCCCACTGAATATTATGTTGAAGTTGATTTATTAAAGGTTCGGAGCACGAGAATGTACCTGTTGGTTTCATTTTCGTATGTATAACAATACCTTTTAGTTGTTGAATATCAGCTTTTGTTTTTAAGCCTTCGATCTTCACATATCGAAAGCCATGAAAGGTAAAATGTGGTTCATAAACTTCCTCGCCCTTACCATTTAGAATGTAAACATCGGTTGATTGAGCTGTACGTAAATTGTCGGCATAGAAATTACCCTGTTTATCTAACACTTCAGCATATTTTATCGTCAGTTTATCGCCTGAATTTCCGCTCACATTCAAACGCACCCAACCTACCATGTTTTGGCCCATATCAAATACTGTTTCACCAGCAGCTGTGGTTAGCAGTGCTTTTGGAGTGATTTCTTCAATAGCTTCCACTGCCTCGGCTTGTGGAGCAATTAAAGTTGATGTAGGATGGTTGACGGTTTGAGCGAGCTGCCATTCTTTGTCGTTAAATTCAACTGATGACCAACCGTCCATCTCCAACCGTGCATCGTAAGTTTCACCATTGTAAATATCCGATTTTAGGATAGGGCCATACGAAACTTTCCAAGTTTCATCGGTTGTTATTTCTTGGGTAGTTCCATCTGAGAAATTTAATTTTAACATGCAAATCAATGCTAATTGATTGCCATAAAAACCAGTTTCAGCAGCCCAGCCTATTCTTCCACGATACCAACCATCGCCAACTATTGCTCCGATTACATTTTGGTTTTTAATAAGCGATGTGACATCGTAGGTTTGGTACTGTATTCTGTTTTTATAACTTGTCCAGCCAGGTGTAAAAAGATCATTGCTAAGCTTTTGTCCGTTAAAAAACAATTGATAGAGTCCGTGTGAACTGACATAAACCCTCGCTGATTGAATTTTTTTTATTGTATTGAATGGTTTCCGAAAATACTGACAAGGCAAAGAAACGTTTTCTTTTTTGTCATTTTTCATGCCTATCCACGAAGCTTTCCAGTCGGTACTATCTAATATTCCCATTTCCCAGAAAGCGGGTTCACTCCATTCACTTAGGTTGTTTTGATTATCCCAGCTACGAACTTGCCAATAAACACGCTGCATAGAGCTAAGTGGAGCTCCTTTATAGTCGACATGTATTGATTGGTTAGAGATTACTTTTCCAGTTGACCAAATGAGTTTCTTTTTATTTTTTAGATTTGCTGGCGACTCTGCTACCCGTATTTCGTATGCTGTTTGAAGCACATTGTTCGCATTGGAAACTATTTGCCACGATAAGCGAGGAGTTTGAATATCAATTCCAATTGGATTGATCTGATATTCACACAAAAGTTTGTTTGCCTGTAAAGCTCCAGCCATGCCATTGGCTGACAGGGAAATACAGGTAATCAGAAAAAGATATCTAAAGGTTTTCATTGAAAAATACATATTTCCTAAAAAAATAAAGTTTCTACTTGTTGTTTTGAACAAAGTCAATAGTTATTGGGCCTATTAACCCTGATTTTTGAAGTGGTGTTTCTGGATTTGGATAGTGAACTGTCCAAGTTGTACGTTCCTTTTCGGGTAATTTGCTGTCGCCTTGAAGTCGGTTCAACCAATTGTTAGCAACTTCAATTTCAATGCTGTTATTTCCTTTTTTAATCGCATCATTAATATTTAAACGGTAAGGAGGTGTCCAAACTCCACCTAAATACTTTCCATTAATTTTCACTTTTGCTAAATTAGGAACTTCGGTGAAATTCAAATAAATAAGCTTGTTTGAAGGTAATTTATCAACTTTAAAAGTAGATTTATAGATGGCTGATCCTGAGTAATATTTAATTTTATGGTCATTGCTTGTTGTCCAATCATATAGTTTATTAAACACTACTGCTTGTTTTGGTCCGCGCAAAGTATCCGTAAAGTTCACCATCCAAGGTGCAGTTAACTGAGTTAACTGTGTTGGTTTAGGAAAATTACTTGTAAACTCATTCATCTTTGTGTTCTCTGATGAGCTTCTGAAAACAATAAACATGGACTCATTTGGCTCCAAAACAAGAGGAACGATGGTACCAGTATTTGTTTGATAAAATACGGGCAATGCTCGGATTTCACCCGTGGTTGGAAGCCAAAGTTCAGGTTTCATTCCTTTTACTCTGAATTCAGGACTAAATTCGATGGTCTTACCCTCCGATTGATTGGTAAGATAATATACATCACCATTTTGGAGTTTTCGATGGCCATAATCCACTTTTACTGTATTTTCGATATTACAATCGGGGCTACAATTTATCAGTTCAAGAGCTTTTGTCATGTCCATGTTAGAAATAACCAGACCTTTGCCGAGTTTACGAGATTGGGTTTTAATTCCATCCATATCACTCCAAATCTCTTTTGCAAGTTTTTCAATTTTAACATCGGCATTTGGGTATCCTTTTAAACTAGGAGAGCGTTTTGGGGCAGGTCCATAAACCACGGCACCTTCTTCGATAAGTTGTTTAATTTTTGCCAATAATTCTGGTCGCATGGTTTCCAACTTTGGTAGTACTAACATACGGTATTGCGTTCCATGTGGTAAAGTTAACATACCATCCTTAACGGATAAACGGTTCATTATTACATCGTAATTGATATAATCGAATTGATATCCTTTGGGTAAAGCAGGGTCGGTAATTCCTGTCATTCTAGGAGCATCTTCGCCTGTAAAATAAGCTACATCAGCCACATTTAACCCTTGTTGCAGCATGTAGTTGGTTCGTTTAAGGTAGCTTATAAACAATTGAATTTCACTTTTATTAAACTCGGTTCCAAACCAAGCATTAATACCGGGCAACTTATCATCGGGTTGTGAGATCCAAACATGTAATAAGGAATTGTTAATGCCTTCGGCAAAGAAGCGATCGCCACGTTGTTTGATCATGGCTGGGTTACGTTCAAAAACTCTACCGGCACATGTATATGATTCTGCTGAGATTTTATTTTTTCCGTAAATATGACCACAGGATGTTGCAATACGGTTTTCGATATTTCCTAAATCGCCTTCAACCCAGAATTCACCTCCAATTTCGTCGGAATAAGCTCCGTATAATAATGACTCGCCGGGGAATCCCCAGTGACCATAGTTTTCGAGCCAGGTTGTTAAGCCGTGTTTGTTGCTAACTTCTTTCATTCCACCCACATATTCGATAGCTATCATATTAGCCACCAAACGGCGCATATCCCAAAGAAAGCGGTCAGACATATCCTGTGAACCAACTGTTCGTCCACTATAAACGGGCAAAAATGGAAGTGCACTATAGCCGAATTCTTTCTCAAAAGCTTCGAAAAAGCGATCAGTAAAGTTTTGTCCGCCCATTTCGTAACTATCCTGAACTACCACTTTAAAGGATTTTCGATCTGCTTCAGGGATTCGTTTCAAGATTTCGCCAATGTGACCATAAAAGTGCATTTGAGTATGCTCTTTACTCATTTTATCCACTTCAAATCCAGTAGCTTCAGGAGCTGCAGGACTGTTCTTCGTTCCTGTAGGAGTCATTCCTGTGCGTTCAATTATCCAATTGCCAGCAGGTACATCCCATGATAAAAGTCCGTCGGCAGTCATGTATTTGGAAATATCCATTATTTGATTCGGCTGAATGATTAAATTTGCGTCATAAATTTGTGATTGAGGTTTCCATAGGTAATCGTGCCATGAAGGGAACGGAGTTTGGAGCATTTTAGCAAATGTTTTTTCGGCATAGCGTTCAACCTTGGCTCCAGCTCCAATATGTACTTCACTTAAACCTTGTTTATCGTTACAGTTACGGATAACAACACAGAATTCATTCGCCACACAAGGTTCAAAAGTTTCAACTACGGCCGAATAGGGCTCAAAACCAACAGCAAGACTTTCGTTATAGCGTTCTACTTTGAACGATTTTAGCAATTGATAGGAATTGCCTTTTTTCACTTGTAATTCGACATCAATAATAGTAGGGCTGTTTGATGTGCGTATGGAAATATAGCGGGCAGTAAATTCTTTTGGCGATTTAAAATAGATTTCAAACTCAGATTTCCCCGAAGGAAAACTGATACTTGTTTGATTGTTTTTATCAACAATATTTTTCAGATTTAAAACTTGAGGTATCGATGTAAGCGTTGCGTTGATGGTATCCAACACGCATTGATCATTCTTTGGTTGTGGGTAAGCAATAAGTTTTACATCGTGAAAGTCAGGAGTTGGTTTATCCAATTTTTGGACTAATTTGATAGGCCCTTGAACCATCATTTGTGAGGATGTCAGGTAACGCATAGCAGCGGTGTTTTTCACCCAAGGTCCGCCCGATTGACTCCATCCTGGTGAATTAAAAATACCAATATCGATACCTAGTTCAGTAGCTTTTTTTAATGCGGTATGTAAAATTTCCCACCATTCGTCGGTTAACATTTTCACTTTTCCATAAGGAACGTCATCTAAGCCGATATTGCCAATAAATGCACGGTTAATTCCTGCTTTTTTCATGGCAATCATGTCTTTTTCAACTCCTTCTTTGGAAATATTATTCGAAAGCCAATACCAATAACAAGAGGTTTGAATGGAATCAGGAGGCGTAATAAATCCTGACGGTAATGCATTTGTTTTATTACTTGTTTTAGCGTTTAACTCATACACATTGAAAACATTTAATAATACAATCAATAGGAAATATGTAACTTTCTTTTTCATCATAATCTTCAACTATGTTTTTTTCTTTATCTTAATTTGCTATGATTTTTGCTATAGTTATTTTTCAAAAGACAATGCTTTAATCGGTTAATAGAAAATCAAAGGGAGTCTTTTTTGCAAATTCAGTTGCTAAAACATAAATATTTAGCATAATATTTAATGCAAATGAGACACCCTTTGAATTTATTGACTATTAGTTTTTAACTATCTTTGAATAAATGTTTTCACCTTCAAAAGTTATTACTTTAACTACATACAAGCCTTTGGCAAGGCTCGATAAATTAGCTTCTGCAATATTAGATAAGTTTTTTACATTTCGACCATTTAAATCTGTGATTCTTATTTCGGCAACCATTCTACTTGTTTTCAAAACATTATCACCATTGAAAATAACTGTAGTATTACTCTTAATAATATCGATTGCACTTGCATTTGTTCCAATTGAAAAATTAGCGACTAATGTTCTGTCGCCATTGGCAGTAAATGTGTAGCTTGCACTTGTCGAAACTTCAACACTATTTTCAGTCCAATTTACAAAACTATTTCCTGCAAGTGGAGTGGCTGTAACAGTAACTTCGGAACCTTCCAATGCATTAACACTTGCCGATACGGTTCCTTTTGTATCGTCATCAGACGAAGTGTTCACTCCGTATAAAGACAAAGAAGTATTATATAATTTAACTTCGTCCATTAAACCCAAATAATCACGCGTAGCATACTGAGCTGCATTTTTGTGTTGTCCAAATCGTAATGCGTCATTAAATACATTTCCACTATAAGCTACACCAGAGAATTCGCTATCCAATACATCGTCAATGTATACTTTCAATTTTCCTCTTTTTTGTTGAAATACCATTACGATATGCATCCATTGGTCGTATGCAGGAGGGGTTGTGAAATAGTAATTTGCACCCATAAAGAAAAAGAATCTTTCTGAAGACTTCTCTATTCCAAGTAGTGTTTTACCACTTCCCATTTGTTGAATAATGGTTGGATTTGCAACGGGATTAGTTCCATCCAATTTTACCCACAGATCAATGGTTATATCATTATCAAACGAAAACATGTTGATAGGTGATTCAAACCAGTTAGCTTGGTTGTCAAACGATGCCGCTTTCCCGGTCTTTCCATTTGCATCATAAGTCACTGCACCTGTACCACCTGCAAGGGCATGATTATCTTTACCCGATACATCGTTTAAATTATCTTCCATTGTATAATTAAACATCAGTGTTTTGGATAGGTCTTGATAGTTTGACAGCTTAATGTTTTTCAATTTTAAATTAACATTTTGAGATAGCCCAAAATCAAAACGGAATGCTTGAGCGTCGAACCAACCGGTTTCCTTACTTAAATCAAGTACAAATGTTCTCCAACCCGTTGCTGAAGTAGGAATTAAATAATTGCCGTGAAATAAGTAATTACCATCAATATCTACAGGTTGACTACCATCGGAAGGTCTGAAGTAAAAAAGGTCAAAGTATCCCCCATCAGTATATTGATAATCAAAACTTAAGTACTTTACATCCTCGGTATAAGGAGTTGTTAAAGGTACTGTATACACACTGGGATCAACGGGGTCGCCTGATCCGATAGCTATTTCCCACTCATTTTGAGCGTTAAATGTTGCTGTAACTTGATTTGTTGAAGTTGACAAAGTAATTGGAATGTCAACATTGGTTGCTGCAACAGATGCAGACAAGCACAAAAGAGAAAAGAGAATTTTTGCTTTCATAATAGAATAATTTAATTGATTTGAAAATATGAGATTTTTTATTAATTGAAAATAATAGCTTTAAAATATTAAAACATATACTAAACTTATTTTTTTATTTCTCAAAATCAACAACATACATAAGAGAAACGACCAATAAGTTGTGATTTGTAAAAACATCAGTACTTGTGATTTTTTCTTTTTAGTCCAAGTACTGATGTTTTCGAATACCTTAAAAACAATAACTATTAAACTAAACTTAATTCTTGTTTAAACGGATTGTTATTATTCATTCTAAAACTTTCTCCCGGAGCAACAGGAGGTGCTGATTCCAATGCCAAAGATATTTCGTTATCTAACTTAATTAGCATTATTGTAGGATTAATATAAGTCCGTTTTTCGGATATTTTTTCTGAATTTTTCATTTTATATTCTTTTTAATAGTTACATTATATTACTACACGAGTTGAAAAGCTTTTACCATTCTCAGAAATTTTCACAACATACATACCTGTTTGGAGTTTGAGGTTAATTGTTGTGCGGTTCGATGATGTTATGCCACTATTTACTATTTGCCCTAAAGCATTAAAAATTGAATAATTGCATTTTTCAGGTGCAAGCATAGTAATCTGTTTTAGATTATTTACAAAAACCTGTACATTTAGTTTTTCAGTTGAATTATCAATTTCAGTTGACACACCAGGTGCACGAAATAATAAGCTGAAACGATTGGTAGTTGGTTCTGTAATTGCAGCATTGAAATTATAGGATGTACCATTAGTAAGATCATTTTGAAGAGTAGGATGTAGTTTGTCTATCAAAATTACACGTGTTCCGGTTTCAAAATTTGAAATTTCATTGGCAGAAATACTGAAATTATTTGCCTGCATAGTACTAAACCCAATTGGAATTTCGGTGTCGTATTTAATTTCTTTCATACCATTAATTACTAATTGTTCAGCCCCTATTTGCGTAAACACCTCAGGAACAGCAAGTTCCTCATTTGTTTGTTTTTGTGCATCGTATTGATCAAATGTATCCAAAGCATTCTCATTAAAATAAAGCACAGTTTCATCGGTGTTGATACCATTCGATATTTGCAAACGCAAAAGTTTTTGTTGGCTTTGATTCGGCGCTTTCATAATATTTCCGTCTACATCTTTATGGTGACGCATAGTGTTATCAACAGCAATACTACCTGTTCCAACCGTATTTACCCGTACCCAAAATGCTTGCATTGGTGGAATTTTATTGGTAACTGAAGCTGGAGAACCTACACCAGCTCCACTGTTTGCGACGTATGTATAGAATTTATATACGCCACCTTCTTTGGTCCGGTACCACATTGTGTTCGATACATTGGTTTTTGTTACCGCGTTCCAGTCTAAATAGGATGGATATGGATTACCAACCAAGTTAAAACCTGTCTTTCCTAAAGTACGAGTCAAACTTATAGAATGTGTACCTGTATTAACAATCCCCGCAAAGTCAACAGTTCCAGTTGTTCCTGTTAATGGTGTTGTAGTTGCAGTTTGAATATATCCTCGCAATTTATGAAGTGTACTTGCTGTAGGAGCTATCCATTCTCCGCTTGGCTCATCATAACAAATCACAGAAGTTCCTCTGCTTAGCAATGAGCTGGACCCCGAAGATAAAGGTATTGATAAATACCAATTACGTCCGGACGTAACATATTGTTGTATAGTCGCTGTTATTTCTTGAGGTGAATCTGTAGTATTATCAACTAAAGTCGCTGTTCCATTTGCATCGCTTCCTAACGTGATACCATTAGAAACAGATAAAGAACCTCCGCTAATTGTAAGTTTTCCGCCAGCTTGAACTGTAACAGATTTTAGCGTTTTATTGGCATTTATTGAAAGTTCGGCGCCTGAAGCTACTGTAACATCGCATGTTGAACAACTAATTCCTGTAGCATTGGTTGTTCCAGAACTAACGCTTACAGTGTTTTGTTCAAAATTTGCCACTAATGTTCTATTTGCAGTTGATGTAAAAGTATAACTTGGATTCGTTGAAACAGATAATCCTCCTTCTGTCCAGTTAACAAAGTGATTACCTCCATTAGGAGTCGCAGTTAATGTTACTTCAGATCCTTCCAATGCTCCAACACTAGCTGATACTGTTCCTTTAGCAATGTCGTTGGACGATGTGTTGATATTGAATAAAGATAAAGAAGTATTATACAATTTTACTTCGTCCATTAAACCCATAAAATCCTTAGCAACATACTGAGCCGCATTTCTGTGCGCTGCAAATCGCAATGCGTCATTTGTAACATTACCTGTATAAGCTACCCCCGAAAATTCACTATCAAACACATCATTAACATACACTTTTAATTTTTGTCTGGTTTGCTGAACTACCATTACTATATGCATCCATTGATTATAGGTTGCGAGAGTAGTAAAGTATTTATTTTCGCCAAAAAATGCAAACAATTTATTTGTTGACTTTTCTAATCCAAGTATCGTCCTGCCTGTTGATCCAAGTTGCTGTATAATAGTTGGATATGTAGCCGTATTATTCTCATCAATTTTAACCCATAAGTCAATGGTAAAATCATTGTCGATGGAAAACATGTTGATAGGAGATTCAAACCAGTTAGCCTGACTATCAAACGATGCTGCTTTCCCTGTCTTACCATTAGCATCATAAGTCACTGCACCTGTACCACCTGCAAGGGCATTATTATCTTTGCCTGACACATCGTTTAAATTATCTTCCATGGTATAATTAAACATAAGTGTTTTGGATAGGTCTTGATAATTCGACAACTTAATGTTTTTCATTTTTAAATTAGCATTTTGTGTCATCCCAAAATCGAATCGAAACATCTGAGAGTCGAACCAACCAGTTTCCTTATATAAATCAATAACCTTTGTTCTCCAACCTGATGCCGAAGTAGGTATTAAATAATTTCCTGGCATATAGTAAGCAGGATCGATATTAGCAGGTGCACTCCCGTTTGAAGGTTTATAGTAAAATATTTCGAAATAACCTCCAACAGTGTACTGATAATCAAAACTTAAATACCTTACATCGTTGGTGTAAGGAGTATTTAAAGGATTAATATATACGTTTGGATCACCTCCTGCTCCAATGGCAATTTCATACTCGTTTTGAGCGTTAAATACAATTGAAGTAAGATGGTTCGTGTTTGTTGACAAAGTTATTGGGATGTCAACATTTGTTGCTGCAATAAATGCTGGCAAACACAAAAGAGAAAAGAGAATTTTTGACTTCATAATAGAATAAAATTTAAAAGATTAATTAACTGAAAATTTATATTTTAAAAAATAACTAAATAATGCGAATCAGTATTTAAAAAATTAGATTAATGAAAGCAATAGATATTTTGCCAAATAAATGAATAAGTAATCCAGCAGTTGATCTAACTTTCATCGCTCTT
>Ga0247840_10010749_pt1 | contig 11351 bp, 13 predicted proteins | sample LaCruzMarch2015__FD_192404 | JGI IMG/M metagenome (GOLD analysis project Ga0247840, IMG submission 192404) | Freshwater microbial communities from meromictic Lake La Cruz, Castile-La Mancha, Spain - LaCruzMarch2015_17m | ecosystem: Environmental > Aquatic > Freshwater > Lake | place: Spain...
GAAAAAAAGCCACGTATATAAAGCACATAGGATTGACATTTAAAAGAAAAAGGATAGAAAAGGAAAAAACATAAAAAAGAAACCATAAAAATAAAAAGTATGAAAACAGGAATCAGAAAAACAGGAGAGATTAAACTCCTAGATACGTTAGCCAACGTAGAAAATATGGCTCATTTCTCGATGGGGATACTCCATACACTAACAGGAAGCGGAATTGTTTTGTTGGACAACAATGAAGAGCAAGAATTGTGCTTGGAAATTAGTAGCATATGGAGTCCAGAAGAAAGTCCACTCAGGTTTCATGATTATGGACAAAGCGTAGAATCAATTGAAAGCCCAACAGACGAACCTGAATTAGATGATGCAATGAATGACTTATTGTATTCTGGAATGATGAATATAGTAAATGGTTTGTTTGAAAACGCTTGGACAATTTTTGGATTTGCTATCATAGAAGAGCAACATCCCATGTCAATAACTATGATATATTTAGCAGATTACGGTATTTGTAAATATCATATAAATACCCAAGAAGATGTTTTTGTACCACAAATCACAAGAATTAACTAAATTCAAAATAAACAGGTCGCTATCTTAGTGATCTGTTTTTTTAAAGTAAGACGCCGGAACTTCCACAAGAAGTTCAACGTCGTTTTATATCGTAGAGATATGTACAACTATTAAAAATCTTTGAAATTCTTATAAGATAAATTTTTAAAAACTGACTCGGACAAACCGAATCAGCTTTTGATGTTTTAATAATTTACAAAGGCAGGTACAAAGAGGTAGTATCTTTAATGAGCAATCTACCTTTAGGCATCTCAGGATTTTGATGTATAGATGGATAAACATCATGATACAACGCTTTTTTCAAAGAAGAACGAATTACTTTTGCACTATAAGTGTAATCATCACCATCCTGAAACAAATAAATACTATCGCCCTTTTGTAAATTCTGGGAAGCAAAGAGATAACTAAGGGAATCTGTTCCTGCCATAAACTTGTTTGAATTCATCTCAACAACAATAAAATATTGCTGTTGGGGGGGTATGGGAGAAACAGTAGCTTTTCGTTGACCAGATTTACTACCACAAGATACCATCATGACCACGGCACATAAAAGTACCAACATTACTTTAATTTTTTTCATTTTATTTCTATTTTTATGTTATCAAAATAATATAACTATTCTACAGAAGAAGTCAAGCAAAACAAAGTCTTGAAAAACAAGCTTACAAGAATATATTCTCACATCACCAAAAGAAATCAGATTTATATCTTATATAAACAACCGTGCATTATCGTACCCTCATAGTATCAGACCTTCATCTTGGCGCACCTGATGCCAAATATAAACAATTAAAGAAATTTTTAAGCCAACATACATGTGATCATTTGATCCTAAATGGGGACATTATCGATGGCTTATATCTCAAATTTTTTAGTGCTCGAAGAGTCAAATATACTCGCTTTTTAGAAAACATCATAAATCTCGCAAATCAAAAATGTAAAATAACATATCTTATGGGAAATCACGATCGTTATCGACACAAAAATCTACCGATTTCTCGAGACTTGATCGACATAAAAATCAATATGATGTACAAATCTGGAGAGAAGACATACTTCATTGCTCACGGACAACAATTGGACGGGAAAACGCCAAAATGGATCGAATATATAGGATTTTTGTGTGGAGTATTTGTATATTGGCTAAATAGAATATACAACAGACGAAGAAAGGAGCAAAGATTTGGCTATCAATCGATAGTTTCAAAGATTAAAGATGCTGCCAAATTTATTATGGTAGGAAGTCCAAACAAAGTTCATGATAAAATCAGACAAATCTGTATCGAAAAGAAGGTCGATGGCTTCATCTGTGGCCATCTTCATCATCCCGTAGATATGTTTATCGACAAATTTCATTATTTGAACAGCTGAGACTGGGTAGAGTCTATGACCGCTCTCGCTGAAACCCCAGATCATCAATGGAGTATCTTATACCTTTAGGAGCATTTTTATCATACGAAAAAAGTCTGGTTCATAAATAAAGAACTAGACTTTTTAAAATACACATTATGAAGCAATTATTTGGAATAATCCTTCACATTAAAAAGGCGTTTGTTATCACGCAATTCACCATAACCATTCAATCTGATGTAATAAACATCACCATTTTTATCAACAACTACAGCAGAAGCTTTGCCGTCTGTACTCGGATAATAAACTGCTTGAGCATTTTTAAATTGCCCATCAATTATTGGTTGTAAATCTTTAGGTGTAGAACCGCCAAAACACGAAGAAAGAAATAGAACCACAAACAACATAGAACCCAAAAAAAGTTTTTTCATATAATTTTATTTTTAAATGATATGTTTTTGAAGAGGATTTTCTGCCCCTTTTTCTATTTGTATAACACATATTATATACAAAAAAGAAAGAATAAGTCAATATGAATTTAAAATATTAAAAATATTTAATTAATAATACATACGTCTCCAAATCCAGCTGGAAGACGTTCGTTGACTAAGCAAACCATGGGAAAATAAACACGCGAATTTATTTTCCCTAGCCTTTTTGCAAACTTTTTCTGCGATGAGAAAAAGTATGTCAGAAGGTCTAAGGAGAATGAAATACCTCCTTAAGTAAAACAAAAGGCAATTATAAAAAACCGATCATTTTAGATCGGTTTTTGAAATTATTTAAGTAAACCAACAACACTAGGATCTCTTCACTGTACCATCAGATCACTTCATCCTCACTTGAGTCCAAGCTTAGCTGCAAGTGTCTTAGCAGAAATTTGTGATGTTCCGAGAAGAGAAAATGTTCCTTCCTTGGTTGCAAGCAAGATAACCTGATCAGCAAATTTTTCTCTAGCTAAATTTAAAGCTAATTTGAAATTCATATCAGATGGAATAGCCAACACAACTTGAAGATCTTCCGTAGAAGAAGGAGTTGAATGAGCTATAAAATCAGCCACTACCTTATGTTCCAAATGCTCTATCTGAGATTTCATAAGATCATATTCTTTGAGTATCTTATCAATCTTTGATTCTATCTGCTTAACTGGAGATTCCAATTTACCAGCAATACTTTCCAAAACAGTATCTCTCTCTACAATTTGTTCAAAGACCTTCGGTCCAACAAGTGCTGAAATTCTCTTAATTCAAGAAGCCACAGCTTCCTGAGAAAGAAAGGCAAATGCTCAGATATCTTTGGTATTCGTCACATGTGTTCCTCCACAAAGTTCAGTAGAGATATCTTGATCTACTTTTACAAGTCTCACAACATCTCCATATTTATCTTCAAAAAATGCTTTAGCTCCAAGTTTTACAGCTTCATCAAAAGATGTTTCTGTCGTAGTTACGGGCAAAGCTGCATAGATGATAGTATTGATATTTGATTGAATTTTGGACAATTCTTCGGATGTCAAAGATCTATCCGCAGCAAAATCAAATCTCAAATAATCCTCATCCACAAAAGATCCCGCTTGCTTTGTCGCAGGAAATATTTTTACAAGTTCAGCATGCAAAAGATGAGCAGCTGTATGTGCTCTCATTTTTGCAAATCTTTGAGCATGATCTACAGTTAATTGCATAATAACAAAATAGATAATAAATTAAGAACCAGTACCAGTAGTTACTGTACCAGATTGAACACCTGAATTAGCAGCATCAAGAGCAGCTTGTGCGGCAGTATCAGCTGATTTAGCTTGCATATCTACAAAATACATTGCAGACATCAACAAAGTAGACAACAAAAACATTCCAAGAATAGTGTATACTCCAATCTTTTTGATTGTTCTGTGAGAAATTTTCATACGTATATAATAATAGAGGTAAATACTAGATTTGACCCGACCAGGAATTGAACCTGGGTTTCAATCTTCGCAGGATTGAGTCCTATCCACTGAACGACCGGATCATTAGAATTGCTAGCTATTTCTAGCAATTTCCTAGTAAAACTCAAATGATTTTAGTTTATGCAAATAAATTAAAATAAGACGCCGGAACTTCCTAAAGAAGTTTAACGTCGTTTTTATCTTAGAGATATATACAACCATTTAAAATCTTTGAAATTCCTATAAGGATATAGAAAAATTTGTTTATAAATATTTAGCGTAATATGTTTGTTTATGTTTTTTATAAAAAATAGTAGCTAAATATTTGCAAAATCATCAGAAACAAATATAATCTTATATCAAATTTTACTCATAATAAAACAAAAACATGACAGAAACAAAAGAAGTAAAGGAAGAAAAAGCCCCTAAAAAGGAAAAAGTAGCAAAGGTATCCAATGAGGAACTTATGCAAAAACACACTCAAACAGTTCAGTTTCTTCAAAACATGGTAGCTGATATTGAGACAGATCTCAAAAGAATCCATTTAGCACTTAGTCAACTTGCTAAATTCGATCTCAATCATCCAGAAACATTTGCAGAAATTATCACAAACAGTGAAATCGCTCACGAACAAGAAAAATCTGAAAATGAAGAAAATATGGAAGTAGTCGAAGGAATTTTCGATGGATACTTCATGACAGGATCTGACCAAAAGAAATACCCTGTTCCAATGAACTATTCAAGCAAGACTAAACTCGTACCAGGAGATAAATTGAAGCTCAAAATTCTTGAAGACGGTAAATTCATCTACAAATTGATTGAACCCGTTGAAAGAAAACACATTAGAGCAGTCCTTACTAAGACAGAAGACAACAAATTTGTGGCTATCACAGATGAAAGAAAATCATACTTCTTGAATCAAGCCGCTGTTACTTTCTTCAAAGGGAAACCAGGTGATGAACTATACATTCTTGTCAATGACAAAGAAGAAATGGCCTTCGCAGCAATAGAAGCCATCATCAAAAAATAAAACAATTTACTAATATATCTAAGAAGACAGCAATTGCTGTCTTTTTTCGTATTTTTTCTTGCAAGTCAACTAAAATTCATTATTATTCAAATACGATGAAACTAACCGAAAGAATAGTTGAATTTCTTTTTCCAAAAACTTGTGTGCTTTGCGGGGCCACAGGTGCCTATTTGTGTAGTGAATGCAAAAAAGTTTTAGAGCCGCACCCAGAGGTTTGTCCATATTGTCACAGACCATCTGAAGACTACCGTACTTGTTTCAAATGTAAACTCACAAACAAACCCAATCTAGAAGGACTTATCGTCCCATTTGCCTATACTCCAGAGCTTAAACAGCTTATTTTTCAGCTCAAATATAAACACCAAAAAGATGTTGCTCAATTTCTCGCAGATAGAATGGTTCTTGCTCTTCAAGCGCATCAGAAATTAAGCTCAATTATCGATAAATATAGGAATACGGGAAGACCTGAACAACTGATCATCACCTATATTCCAAATCATCGATATAGAAAATGGTTTACCAAAGGCTACAATCAAGCTGAAATATTGGCAAATAAGATTCACGAAAGACTATGGATTCCACTACTAGAAATCCTTCAAAAACCGCAGAAAACAGCCAGTCAAGCAAAGCTAAAAAGACAGCAAAGGCTGATTAATCTTCAAGGTAAGTTCAAGAAAAACGCCCAAGTTATTTTGGAGGGAAACGAGACGATTCTTATCGTAGATGATGTCACTACAACTGGAGCAACGATAGAAGAAGCAGCTCGCACAATCAAAGAAATTTATCCAAACACAAAAATCCGAGGAATTGTTCTCGCAAGACACATATAAGACAACTTTTTTTCAAAAAGACAAGGAGATTAAATCCTTGTTTTTTTATAAATTAGCTTTTTTCAGATCAGAGGAATATAATAAGTATAGGTTTTATTCACATGTATTGAAATGGCTGATCCTATTACACCAACGACTCCAATTCCCAATTTTACACTAAATTTGGAGCCAAACAAAGACATACCTGTTGCACAAAGTGCTCCAGAATCTGTCGTAAAAGAAAATGACGATCGACTTCAAAAAGAAGATAAACTTGTCGAAGAACAAACACAACCAGAGGAAACTCCAGTTGTTGAAACTCCAGTTGTTGAAGAAAAACCAATCGAAGAACCAAAAGTGGAAGTAATTCCAGAAGTTAAAATAGAAGAAACTCCAATTGTTGAAACTCCAGTTGTTGAAGAAAAACCAATCGAAGAACCAAAAGTGGAAGTAATTCCAGAAGTTAAAATAGAAGAAACTCCAATTGTTGAAACTCCAATTGTTGAAGAAAAACCAATCGAAGAATCAAAAGTGGAAGTAATTCCAGAAGTTAAAATAGAAAAAACTCCAGTTATAGAAACTCCAGTTGTTGAAGTTCCAGTTGTTGAAGCAAAACCAATCGAAGAGTCAAAAGTGGAAGTAATTCCAGAAGTTAAAATAGAAAAAACTCCAGTTATTGAAACTCCAGCACCTAGTGCCTTGCAAAAAGATCTTCAAATTATCCAAAACATACAACAAACACAAAAGCCAGTTACACCAGTAGTCCCAACTGTGGCTCCAGTACAAATGCCTGTGACACCAACAGTTAACTCATTTAATCTAGACAATATCACAACTCAAATACCAACTGCCCCACAAATTCCTGGAATGAATAGTCCAATGGGAAATATTCCTACTGCTCCACAAATTCCAATAAATCCATATGATAATCTCACAAATTACATACCACAAATTGCACCAAACACACAAATTCCTACAGGACCAATATCTGCTATCAAAAAATCTTCAAAAACTGGTACCGAAATTGGTATCGGTGTATGAGTAGGATTTATTGTATTAGCATGGTTTGTAATCAAGACCATGTATCCAATTCAATATAAAGATGCTATGGGAGGAATATTTGGTAGTGATGAAGAAGGTATCGCAAGTACAATTACGACTACAATTTCAACATGATCTGAAATGACAGGAGACAATATATTGAGCGGTGAGTTAGCTTCTGGAGATATTTCATTTGGTAGTGGAGATATGTCTTTGGATGGGTTAACAGGAGACCATAGCGCAGCTACAGATACAGGAAGTATAGTAGACACAGGAAGTACAAGCATGACTCCTGAAGAATTCAAAACACAAATGGAAACCTACAGTAGTCAAGGGAAAATAGCTACACTAAAAGCAAAGAAAACCAACGATAAAGCCCTTATATCAAACAGTCTCGCTATCTACAAAAAAGCAGAAGCTGTATTGCAAGATATTGCAAACGGAAAAGAAATCACTACTGATGATATGAATACAATCATTACAGAACTCTCTTGATATTTAGATAAATTGAACCCAAGCTCTGATGCCACTTCAAGCACGACAGAAAAACCAGTCAACACATGATCATCAGACTTCAACCCCGATGCGTTTTTCTGAGCAAACGGAAGCAAATAAGAATAAAAAAAAAGTACGACCTACAAAAGCAGAATTACATAAAGTTTCTCAAAAACTCAGTGCCCTCTTAGAAAAATATATGTTCTATTTAGAATATGAAAGAAATGTCAGTCCCAAAACCAGAGAAAATTATAGTCTTTGGATTGGTAGGCTGATTCTTTTTTTGTGAGATATTGATATCCAAAAGATAACTCGTATGGATATTTTGGAGTTTAGAATGCTCCTCACAAAACAATGATTGGCAGTTAAAACTATCAATTATCATATTGTAGCAATTCGTGCATTTCTCAAATTTCTCCTCAAAAATGATATAGATTGTATCAGCCCAGAGAAGCTAGAATTAGCCAAAACTATGCCCAGAGAGGTCAATTATCTCACGGACGCAGAAATCGAAAACATATTGAAAAGTCCCAAAATAATCAGCCCCAAAAATCCTTTAAAATGTGCTAGAGACGAAGCAATCCTCCACACGCTTTATGGAACCGGACTCAGAGTTACCGAACTTATCGGACTCAAAAGAACAGATATAAAAATTGATTCTACCCAATTCGCCATTATCGGAAAATGATCTAAATTAAGGTCAGTTTTTACGACAAAAATAGCCAGAAAAAAGATAGAATCCTATCTCCGTATGAGGACAGATGACGATCCATACGTTTTCGTCAGTATGTCCAACAATAGCGTAGGAAATCATTTAACCAGAAATACCATCGAAGAAATTGTCAAAACATGTGCCAAATATGCCAACATCGACAAAAAAGTCACGCCTCATACCCTGAGACACAGCTTCGCAACATCTCTCATTAAGAAATGAGCAGATATTAGGTCTGTACAGACATTACTCGGACACTCTTCGATCACCACAACACAAATTTACACACACGTCGATGATCAACATTTGAAAAAAGTTCACGATTTATTGGATGAATAAAATTTTAGCAAATTAGGATAAATAGATGTCGCTACAAGAATGATGAAAATATGAAACAGTCTGAGGAAATAAGGTTGAGATCCAATGAAGTTTTGAACTTGAGGAGATGCTCACCTATTATCAATTTGAATTATCTGAAATATTAAATATCTGAAAAAAATCTGAATCAGAAAGAGAGAAAATTCTCTCACAACAACAAATTGTATACTGATTAATAGACGATGGTATATCCAATGGATTTTGGCATGCTCAAAGTGGAAAATGCTTAGGAGGAAGCACAAAATGAATCACAAAAGGCAAAACTAAAATTAAAAAAAATATTAGTGGTTTTGATATAAATGTAGATTAAAATAAGATTGACTTTTAATATTTTATATATATAAAAGAAATACAACAAAAAATAAATATATATATGAGAACAACAGTATTAATTTTAACAGTTGTGCTTAGCACAATGTGTTACGGAATAAAAGTAAAGAAAGGCGAATTTGAGAAAATAGCCTATTATATCAAAGCCCAAGGCACAGCAACAGGCGATGGTTTTGAGTATGTGATGTATGATAGCGAAGGCTACACGCACACACTTAAAACAACGATAGATGACAAAATCGTTGTATGGTCATACCACGCAGGTGGCAAAAAAAATGAGATATCATCACTTTCATGGGATATTTACCCAAGAAAGTTAAAAACTCAAATCAAAGAAGACGAAAAAAAAGTGGATAGGTTTTATACCTATATCCAGAAAACTATCTCTTCGAAGTTCAAAGTTCGAAGATAAAATAGCTCCAGCATAAAAAAGATTTCTTGTTATCAGGGAATCTTTTTTTTAATATAAAATCCAAACATCTTGAAACTCCAAAAGAGATTCGTATTATTAACAAGTAATATTTACATTTCAAAAGATAGATTATGGCAGATACTACATTTCTCAGCAAATACGAAGACATCATCAAAGAAGAACTCAACATCAAAGAAATAGGAGCTTTAGATAGTAATATCAAAGTTTCCAAAGTAATCAAACCTCTCGGTTCTAAGCTTTCTGCAAAATTTGGAAAAGATACAGGAAGAATCATCCAACTCGGGAAAGAAGGGAAAATCAAAGAAAATAGCCTGGGTCAGGTGGTTGTTTTTGACGACAACAACGAACGAATACTTGAAGAAGGTGATTTTGAAATCGCGTATGAAGGACTCGAAGGAGACAATATTGCTATCGACAACGACATTATCGCAAAACTAGATTTGACGATGACTCCAGAACTTCTCCAAGAGTGAGTTGCTCGTGAAATTTCCAGATTTCTCAATCAAATGAGAAAGGACGCAGGATATAACGTAGATAATAAAGTTGCTCTTACATACCAAACAAATAGTCAAACCCTCAAAGATGTAATGATCAAATTTGGATCATTTCTTCAAGACGAAGCTTTGCTCTCAGCTGTCTCAGAGACGGCAAATCCACAAGGAGATTTCATTGCAACTTTCAGTTCAGACGACCAAGATATTACCTTTGCCGTCACTAGATAAACAACTTTACTCCTAGACACACATCGATATGGCTAATTCTGCACTAGACTACGCACTCAATTACATTTCTAGATATCCAAAGACAGAAAAAGAACTTAGAGTTCAGCTTATGACAAAAGGCTACGTTTCTCTAGAAATAGACAAAGCTATGACTTTCCTCAAAGAAAAAAAATATATCAATGACGAACTCTTTACAGAAGCTTATTTCAGAAGCGAATGTGCTCGCAAAGGAAAACCTACTATCGCAGTCACTCAGAAACTTCGAGAAAAAGGAGTATCCAAGGACACAATTCAAGCCATTTCTAGAAATATGGAAAAAGAAATCCAAGAATGAATTTACGAAAAGATCAAAAAAGATATCGAAGTTTGCAAAAAAAGATGAGAAGAAGGATTCGATATTATCCAAAGACTTATGAAAAAATGATATAGATTAGATGACATCAAAAAAGTTATCAAATAGATACCTCAAAAGGGTGTCTTTTGTTTTGCTCTTGAAGCGTGTCTTAATATTCTTATACTGTCCCATCACATCACGTGATATAGCCTATTTTAGTCCTAATTATATACACATGCTTATTAGCAAAGGACAAGAAACGGTTACTATGGAGTTTTCTGATCTCCTCAAAAAAGCAAAGCAGACTATTTTGTACTTTTATCCTCAAGATGAAACGCCAGGGTGTACCTTGGAAGCCATCACGTTTACTATTTTTTTGCAGACATTCTTAGATCATGGAATTCAGATCGTCTGAGTATCCAAAGATTCATCAGAGAGTCACTGTAAATTTATAGAAAAAGATGGATTGCAAATTCCTCTCATCTCAGATCCTGATCTCACTTTGCACAAACAATTTGGCGCTCGAGGAGAAAAGAATATGTACGGAAAAATCTACGAAGGCACTATAAGATCTACCTTTCTCCTCGACTCAACAGGAGAAATACTCAAAGCTCGACGCAATGTCAAAGCAACTGGACACGTAGAAAAGATCATTAGAGAACTAAAATTAGAAACAGTGTAACTTTTATATATAACACGAAAAACATGAACGAAATTATCAGATTAGAATCAAAAATCAATGGAGAACAAGAAATTTCTCTCTATAATCCATCTACAGATGCAATTGAAAACAAAAAGTTCAAGGATTATGAAGGGAAATGGCTCGTAATAATGTTTTACCCTGCCGATTTTACTTTTGTATGTCCTACAGAACTCAAGGATCTCGGTAAATCTTACCAAGATTTATTAAATTCAAATGCAAACGTACTTGTTGCAAGTACTGACACCGTTTTCTCTCACAAAAGATGGGTAGAAACAGAATCTCTTCTTAAAGAATTTAAAATCCCAATGCTTAGTGATAGAACTACAGAGATAACTAAATCATTTGGAGTGCTTAATACAAAATCAGGGAATGCCGAAAGAGGGACATTTATTATCTCTCCAGAAGGTATTATAAAATCTATAGAAATCACTACAGAACCGCTTGGTAGAAGTGCTCACGAAGTAGTAAGAAAAATCCAAGCGCTCGAATATATGCGCAACAATCCAGGACATGCTTGTCCAGC
>Ga0247840_10010750_pt1 | contig 11350 bp, 10 predicted proteins | sample LaCruzMarch2015__FD_192404 | JGI IMG/M metagenome (GOLD analysis project Ga0247840, IMG submission 192404) | Freshwater microbial communities from meromictic Lake La Cruz, Castile-La Mancha, Spain - LaCruzMarch2015_17m | ecosystem: Environmental > Aquatic > Freshwater > Lake | place: Spain...
AACAGCGGCACGGGAAAGGCGCTTTTCGCCACGGCAACGCTGCGGCGACGTTGCCTCTCTTCGGCGTCTTGGCGGCATCGGGACCAAAGGTACGGCTTTCGTTGCCGCCGGAGAATGCATCAGAAAGCGGTTGACAAACGACTCGATGGCACGTGTGAACGCTTTGCCAGTGAAAGTTGTTGCAAGGACCCGATTATAGGAGGCAGGATGCTCCGTCCTACAGGTCGTCCCGAATTTCGGTCCCTTGACTGCGAGAAGCTCGATTTGCATAAGGCTGTTACGGACCCTCCATCTCGATGGCACCGAGAATGCCATTCCAAAGGTTGGAAAGTTGTTTGAGAGGCGCCGCGCCGTGCAAATACAGATAGCCGCGACAAATAGCACTATTGCCCAGATAACTCAAAGGAAATGTGATGTTATTCACGACACCTGAAGATCGCGCTTCCCCCTGGACGGAACCGATGAATGGATTTCTATCCAGCCCCGCTGCGAGGCGGCGATAGGGACGCGTCGCCGGGAGCGGGGAAAGAGGCGGAACGCCGATACCAGTCGCCCGCATGGAAAGCTTACCGTCTTCATCCTTCCCTGTCAGAAACACCCTTCGCTGATCTCGGGTTTCATCCTTTGTCTTGGTTTTTCAGAGCGCCCGGACGGACGGTCTCGCCCGCAGGGAGGGACCGTCCGGCGCCCTGGAAGCCGCGCAAGCGGTTTCGAGGGCGAGGGCGCGAACTAGGGAGCCGTGTCTCGTCCGGAGCAAAGCGGAGGGCGAGTCACGGCGACCGAAAAGAAAATGATCGCCCGCGGCCGCCTGTCTCCGACGAAGGAGGTGACAGGCGGCTGTCGGGCCACCATGGCGCAGGAGAGCGGAGCGTCCGCGTCTTCATGCGGTCGCGGAGCCGACTGCGCATCAGCCCGCGAACCGGGGCGTCCGAACGAAGCGAGGTCGCTCCGGGAGCGGGCAAAGAAACATTAAACCGGAGGGCAGAGGCAGTCAGCGCGCAGCGACTGTCTGCCGACGGCCCGGAGCACCAAACAAAAGCGGATGGGCGGAGCGTCCGCGGGTTTTTGCGGTCGCGGAGCCGTCCGTGGAAACGCCCGAGGACCGGCAGTCGGAGCGAAGCGACGTCTGCCGGGACCGGGCAAAGCAAAGGTGACTTCAGCCTCCGGGTCGCGCCTGTCGCCGCGAAGCGGTCGTCAGGCGCGACCCGGAGGCAGGAAGGGAGCCCCAGGGGGGCGGAAGGGAGCGGGTGTAAATCGCCCGACGGTGGGGACGCGGAACGCGGCCCCGGCGGGCGATTGCAACCGCGAGGGAGGGCGGGGGAATACAGGGGCGGCAGCGGTGCACCAAGCCGGCAGGGAGCGACGCCGCGGCGCGACCCCGGCGACTGCAACGCCGCTACCATCCTCATGGAAAGCCCGAGATCCGGTGCGTCCGAGCAAAGCGAGGCCGCGCCGGGAAACGGGGCGCCATGGGAAGAGGGAAGTCGGAGGGGCAAGGCAGTCGCCGCGAAGCGCGCGTCTGCCGACGGGTTGAACTGGTTCTTTGTTGCAGTGGTAATAATCAAGCGTAAGCGCCCCGAGACAACCCGGCATCTCTTCGCCGGGTAGTTCGAGGGGCGCAAGCGGGCCACTGGCGCGGGTTCTTTGCGGGCTGGATAAGATGTCACTGAAAGGTGGCGAGCAGCGCCCTTAGCGCCAACGGCGCGACAGGGTGATGCGGACAAGCGATGCCGATGCTTGTTCAGAGCAGCGGCGAGCGGGCGGATCGTGAGCAATTAAGCAGCTCCCTTAGCCGTCTCACGGCGACAGGGTGATGCGGGCAATAGGCAATGAGGGAGCGGTAGCGACCGGGGTAGCGGAGCCGCCCGCATGCGCCGTGTATCGGCGCAGAGGACGGCGGAGCGGGCCATCAAGTAACAATGTAGTGAGATGGAGCGGAGTAAGCTGGCGCGCAAGTGCGGGAGAATACAGGGGCGGCAGCGGTGCACAAAGCCGGTGAGGAGCGACGCTGCGGCGCGACCCCGGCGACTGCAACGCCGCTAACATTCTCATGGAAACCCGGGACCCGGTGCGTCCGAGCAAAGCGAGGCCGCTCAGGGTCCGGGCAAGAAGAAAAACGACCGGAGGGCCGAGGCAGTCAGCGCGCAGCGTCTGTCTGCCGAAGGCCCGGAGCTCAAAATTCATGTTTGTGCGGATGGGCGGAGCGTCCGCGGGTTTTTGCGGACGCGGAGCCATCCGTGGGAAAGCCCGAGGACCGGCAGTCGGAGCGAAGCGACGCCTGCCGGGACCGGGCAAAACAAAGGTACCTTCAGCCGGAGGGTCGCGCCTGTCGCCGCGAAGCGGTCGCCAGGCGCGGCCCGGAGGCGTAGAGGGAGCCCCAGCGGGGCGGACGGGAGCGGGTGTAAATCGTCCGACGGTGCGGCCGCGGAACGCGGCCCCGGCGGGCGATTGCAACCGCGAGGGAGGGCGGGGGAATACAGAGGCGGCTGCGGTGCACAAAGCCGGTGAGGAGCGACGCTTCGGCGCGACCCCGGCGACTGCAACGCCGCTGACATGCTCCGCAGCAAGGGACATGACAGACCCGTCAGGGGCTGGCGTGGCCCTTGCCTCTTCTGGGGCGGGTGGTCGGGAATTCCCCCTCCGGGGGATGCAGGGGGGACATGGGCAAGATGCAAGGGGCGTGACGGCTATCCGTCAGGTGGCCGGCGCGAACCTTGCCTACCATCTCATCCTTTTCTCGCAATCACATCACGCCAAGTATCCAGCCCTCTACCTGGGCAAGCGTACGTTCTGCGGACGTCAGTGAGGGCGTCAAGAATGTCGATAGGCTGCCATCAAGATCAGCTTGTCGCAGCCATCGGGCCACTGAATAAGCGTCATGCTGGTCCTGGCTGCGCTCTTCGCGGGCGAAGCCTCGGCTCCATAGGGATGGATAAACCTCCGCAATGACCGAACGATCCGGGGGGAATTCCCAGGCGTCGAAAGGCCAGAAGTGTATCTCGTCCGCCAGCTTCTGGCGAAGGTATCGCAACCAAGGAATTCCTGAATGCGTCGATTTGGCTACCGAACCCGGCACATCGAAGTGAAAGACCGATTTGGCGGATCCGGCCCTTTCTTCCGTCAGGCGACGCCAATGGGCATTGCCCATGCGATCGGCGCCATTTCCTTTTTGACCATCTCGGATGAAATCCACATAGACATGATCATCCTCCGTCGGCCAGTGGCGCTGGAAATCATCGAGAAACGACGGCCAGTCAGGCAGTAGATGATGAACTTCAAAGTAGCGGATAGGAAAAGAGAAACCGTGATCAATTCCGACAATCGTGCCATGATCCTCCTGAAGCTGTTCAGCCAGCCACTCGGCAATACCCCTTCTTGTCCAATATTTCTTTGCGCTCGACGGCGGCTGAACCTCTGACGGCAGGGAGTCCCGATCAGCACCATAAACCCGCAATCCTTTCAGGCTCGATGTGGGCGTTTCTGCCCCTGAATAATCGATTCCGATATATCGGTAAAATAAGGACATGGCAGGATCCGGATCAATTGTTGAAGATATTTAAATCTTGATGCACTTCTGATCACCGTTCATGAAATATCTTACACAGCCGGCGGCCTCTAAAATTGCGGCGACGTAGTTACCAATCGCACGAGGAAAATGGACGACAGCGCGGGCTACTTCATCGACGCTGTCCTCCGTTGGGATAACCGCATGTTCAGCGGCTATTCTTAAAAGACCGGCTGGCTTGCTTCGAAAAAAATTATCAACGGCATCGAACATTGCTCGCGGGAGGCGATTCGGTGTCTGCGATTGACCGATTTCTATGTCAATGTGTGTTGGGGCGACACCTGTGATGATAAAGGGCCTTTGTCTGTTCGCGGGAATTCCTCTGCCGGGTGTCAGGAGTTGCTGACCGGGGCTCAAATTTGCCATGACATTATTCCACATAAGGGCCTCCTCCCACTTAAATCTATGTTCAAACCATGAAAAGCTTACCCATCATCAGCATTAATCATAATCATCTATTGTTGCTTACGCATATTTCGGAAAAACCTCTTGAAGATCCTCCGCCTTTTCCTTTAGCCATTTTAAATACTCACCCCAATTTTCCGGATTGGTCACATCTGCACTCCGGATCATTTTTATGCGACTCGCCTTCTTTCCGGGCAGCTCGTTCCATTGCAAAGATTCACCCAAAGCCTGCTCTATCGCACCACGATCAATAAAAAGCTTTCGGTAAAGATCTTTTGAATTGTTTATATACAACTCACAGGTCATGAGATGGCTTCTTATATTGATGGTCATACAGATGTGGCAGAGGGGATGGCCAAAATAGATGTCTAACCAATGCTCAGGATAGACTTTCTTGATGTTGAGCGGTGATTGATTTTCTAGCGCGAACGCTTTAAAGGCGTTCCAGAACTTAAGTCGCAACGCTTTGATGTTGTTAGGACGGTTTGATTTCTTGATTGCATCCGGAATGCTTTCCGCCAGTATCTTATAGATGCTGCCTACCTTTGCGACGGGGATCCCTTTTTCGTTTTCCAAATGCCTAATATGCCCTTTTACTCGTCCCATAGTGCTGCCTATCGCGACTGCTATGCCGGCAAGAGAGGCACCATCCAGGAGTAGATCGTCGATCTTGGCCGCTTGGCTACCGATGCGATGACCAAATCGATTCCATTTCGATGAGGGCGATGACACATGATCTTTTTCAGTCATTGTCTTTTCGATTTCGCCAAGATATTCCCTTGTGAAAAGAGTCGTTAAAAGAGACGTGGCATCATCCCAGGAAATTTTCATGCGAGGCCGGCGTTCATCAACGGCCTTCTTCGTCATTCTCATGCCGTCGGCAAGATAATCGAAGCCGTTTTTGGCAAGCCATTTCAGCAAGGAGTCATAGCTTCGATCAGTGAAGTAAAAGGTGCAGGTCTCAAAGGTCATTTTTTCGAGAAAGAGAAGTCTCTTATCAAGATATTTCAATTTCATGCGATCCTGTCCACGTCCTTCAAGCCTCAATCCCAACGCTTCCAATGAGTCGATAAAGGATTTCGGAATGGGTCCGACAAAATCACCTTTTCTCTGATCGATTTGATTTCTACATTGCCCAAGGAGGAATTCGATGCGCTTTTGATAATCATGATTTAGCGCGCCGGGAGGTATAGACGAACCCAAGGCGACCGCAGCATCCCACCATCCTTCGAAATGACAGCGATCGATCCACTGGTAAATGCAAAAGGCATCTATCTCCTTTCGGGCTTTTCCCTTCAAGAACCGATTGATTTTTCTCAGTTGAACTTCGCTATTCATAGTGCACGTTTGATTTTATTGGTAAGCAGAGCCTCAAACATCTGGTAGTCACGGTAATTGAGGTGGAAATGATCTTTCAGCCTCTGCAAGATCTCACCGCTCCGGTACCATCTTTGAAAAGCATCTACGGATCCCGCAAAACGCCGAGCGCATTTATCATCCACCGACTGATAAGCGATGTTGAAATTGTCTTTGGTGCGGCGGACAGCCTCTACAAAATCATGATTCCTTTGCATGTAATAGAGGACGGAATAAATTTGGCGCAACGTCTGTTTGGCGTCATTGTCAAAATGAATCTCTTCCCTGGGAAGATAAGTCCCTGCGGGAAACCCCGTTGGGCGAATAACCTTCCGCACAGGACGACGATCCGTACCGGCTGGTTGTGGCATCGGACCATCGGATTTTACTGCATTCAGATCATCCTGTTTGATGCGACACTCTTTCAGGAGGACTTCCAATCGTTTTTGATACTCTGGGTTTAGTGAGCCTGGTGGGATGTTCGGCGATAGTTCTATCGCCATTTCCCACCATCCTTGGATATGGCAGCGTTCTATCCATTGATAAATAGTGAAGACGTCAATGTCTCTCTTGTCATTCCCTCTAAGAAACTTTTGTATCTGGCGTTTTTGCGTGGATTCGTTCATGCAGAGCCCTGCCGGTTAATCAGTCAAGATTTCAAATGACCCATGATCCATCCCGTACAGTTGAAGCACTTCCTTGCCGCGCCGATACAAGGTGTTTGCGTTTTCATTCAGTTCGACATAAATATCCGAATCGGGAATTCGCTCTCGGTATTTCGTCAGTTCTTTTGGGTTGCAGGAAAAATATTTCCGTTTCCTACCTCGAAGCGTGAGTATCCGATTCTTTTCCTGAGGATTCTGTTGAAAAGCAAACTCTATAACCCTTAGATATACCTCCTTATGGCTGTGCGCCTGATATGTCTGGCTATGGAGGCGAAAACCCCGCACAGACTTGCCGGTAAAATCATGATCCGTTGCAGGTCTATTTGTGGATGGCTTCCTTTCTATGATCTGTTCAATATCCTTCCGTTTCATATCCAAGCGAATGCCCAACTTTTTCAATAATTGCAGCGCTTCATCCTTTTCCACGCCATCTAAGGAGGCAATGATTTCACCCATGGTCGCGTTCTGGGTTTTTTTCTCCCGCTCATCGTTCCGTCTGCACTCAGATAGAATAAACTCCAGCCGTTTTTCATAGTCCTTCTTCAACGAATTGGGCTGTAGCTGAGATCCCAAAGCAACACCCATTTCCCACCATCCTTCGAAGTGGCAACGTTCGATCCATTGGTAGATGCAAAAGGCATCGATGCCGACCTTTATGGCGCCTTTGATAAATCGGCGAATCTTTCTTTTTTGGCTTGCCGCATCCATGGGTTCTTAACGTTTCATGCGCGCCGTTATACGTCTCTTCTGATATTCGCCGGGACTGATGACGGTCATCTGGTCATAAACGATCTGGCGCGCCTCGATGGCCAGATCCAGACACATCTTCATTTCCACTGCTTCGATGGTATCCACGTCGCGGTGGGGAAAGATCAGCTTGATGAGTCCCGAAGTCGTTTTCTGCACGGAATCCTGGTTACGGCTCGTTTCCCCCTCGAAATCCACGCTGGCCGCGACCATGGTCTGTATTGCCCTTTCCCGGAGCCGCTTGAGTATTTCGGCAAAGTAGTCGGTCATCAAGCCGTAGCCCTTGGCGTATCTTTCCTTCCTGATTTTCTGGAATTCCCAGCCGGGAACGTAGGCATTGAGACGATCGATGAAGGCCGTATCGGTATTAATTTCCGCAGGAAGGACCGCGAGCCAGTGCGCGTATCGATCTGACGGTTTCGGATTGCCGTTATCTGCGGCGACTTCGATATTTCCCGCCAGAACGATGCTTGCCGTTGCGTTAAATTCCTGATCTCCTCGGCTGAACAATCCCGTCTGCATGTAATCTTTCAAGATGTTTACCGTGGCGTCCGCATCGGCAAAGCGCGTTCGGCCGATCTCATCGAAATAGACCACGTCCCGCTGTCCGATGATGCCGAGACGCCTCAAGCCCTTGTGGTAGAATAGAGTTGCCGGGGTTGTCGAGCCGCCGGAGATGACAAAAGAGCGGGATGATGTATTCCGATAGGTATAGGTCTTTCCCGTCTCTCTCGGACCCAGCTCGATCATGTTGTAGTTTTTCTCTACGAAAGGCACCAGGCGCAGCAGGTAAAGCAATTTCTGCCGCAAGGTATAGAAAGACGGATCGAAGCCAATGGTGTTCATGAGAAGATCGATCCATTCCTCGGTGGTAAGCAGTCTTCTTTTTTCGATGTAGTCATCGAGGCTGACGCGGGTGATTTGAAAGGGTTTGAAATCGGTCATCACAAAGGGATAAATGCGGCTCCCGATTTTGTAATTGTTGTCATATTCGAGGGTGCAGGTGCCCCACGCTCCGCCGGCCAGGAGACTGTCCCCATGTTCGACGAGGATGTTCCTGGTGATTCGGACGGTGTTCTCGCCAATGGCGGGCACGGTAACCCAATAATGGTCCTTGGAGGCATCAAGCCTCACTTGCACGATGCCCAGAAGGTTGTAGATCCCTTTTTCTTTGATACGGCTTTTGATCAATTCCTTTTCGGAACTGTCCACCCAGTTTTCCGTGAGAATACGGTCGATTTTTGCCTGGCCTGCTAAGGGATTGGTCGGGTCGACGAAACGGGCCACCAGGTATTCCATCACAAAGCGGGGCAGTTCTTTATAGGCGTCATTCCACCTTGTCAGGCTTTTCAGGATGATCCTGTCGGACATCAGCTCCTGGACCTTATGATCAAGGGGCGTGAAGTGGTAGTGATTGTCTTCTTTCTCGGTCATGGTGATTCCTCTATCTTGCCTTACATTTTATCAAAGACATCAAGCGCACTGGTATCTATCTCCACTTTTGTCCCCACTTCTTTGACGGGAACTGTCACGTGTCTTTTTTCGGTCTTCTTACCTTTCCCGGGTATTGTATATTGGGCGGTGATCGTTGCCTGATTTGCCTTTGGATCTGCTTTCAACGGCACCAGCCATGTGTATGGCGCGCCGGCGGAGAGATCGACGGACTCCTGCGCCGCCAAACGGCCGGATACCAGGCAGGAAAGGGAGACGGTTATTTTCATGGATCCCAGATTTTCCAGTCTGACCGGTATCTTGATGCTCTCTCCCGCCGTGCAAGGCGGAGGCGGCACGATTTCAAGGAGCAGCCCCATTTCCTTTGCCGGACGTTTTCTGATGCGAACGGCCGGGACAACCATCTCGGCCAGAGAGATGCCGCCATGAGAATAGCGGGGCGTTTTCCCCGTAGGTTTGGGGCGTTCAAACCAGGACGAGCCGACGGCCAGGCACCACTGATGCGCCTTATCATAGGTAATGGAGATGCCCTGATCGTGAGCGCCGTTTGTTAGATACCGATATCTGATGTTGTCGGCTACACCCCCGACCATATTAAGATCCTTGATCTGTAGGGAATGGTCCTTTTTCAGCTCGACGAACCCGTGATCGCTCGTAACGACAACGATATCACCGGTCTCCACCTTGTCGATCAATTCCGGGAGCACCATTTTTTCAAATTTATCCCGGACGATCCCGTTGACCTGCACGAGACTGCCCTGTTCGCTGTGGATCCAGTTATCGCTGATATTGAAGATCAGACAGCAATATTGAGCTGCGTCGAAATCGAGTTCTGCCTGTTCCGTCTTTTCCTCGACCCTGGCCACGATCTTGAGTTTTTTCTTGGATTCATCCTTGCCGAGGCCCAGATGACGGGACAGCAGGATGTTGTGATCAGATGTAAACTGATGATGGTAGTCCTTCCAGTGCGGCGGCAGCTTCCCGGCGATGAAGGACAGTCGGGCAATATCGGTGAATGAGGGCAGCGTGGTCAAGTAAAGCTGCTCGCTTCCATCCAGTTCGAAATGTTCGCGTAGATGGGGCCAGATCAAGGTATCCCAGGTATCCAGGCGCATCCCGTCGAGAATGATAATCCAGACTCTTTCTTTACGCGGTTGTCCCGCCTGGATAAGGTTGCGGAGGATCTGCGTATTCAATCCGGGGAAATTCTGGTAGGTGCCAAAATCCGCTTGAATCATGGCAGACAGGGCATGATCATAAAGGTCCAAGGTTTTCTGTATCCGTTCCCGAAGATTCTGCAGGTATGGTTTCAGGACATCGCTGATGGCTTTATCCTTGAGGAGACGGAGGATGTCCAGGAGTTCCGCTTCTTTTATCTCCAGAAGGTGAATGCCTGCGTCGCGATAGGCATTCATCAGGGATGCCAGGTTTCCCGCCGGAGCAGGGATATGCGCGAGAGTCCCTTCCACCCAGCAGAGTTTCTGGATCAATTCACGGTAGCGTCGCGCCTTCAGGGCAAGTGTTGATTTGGGATAGGCGTCTCTTTCCAGGGATTCCTTGCCCGTCCAATTTGCCAGGGCGCTTCGCCCTTCCTTCGAGGGCATCATCCACTCGATCAAGTGTCGGCCCAGACAGGTTGCTACGGCAGGCGCCGATTCAGCGGCAAAGGATTGGAGGCCATCCTCGAAAGACCCAAAAGAAAAGAGATGTACCAGTTTTTCGACGTCCTTTAACAAGGCCGTGTCGTCTTCCACGGTGCTTGTCAGTGCCTGCAGGAATTGCCGGTCCTGCCTCAGGCGTTTCCAGACGATTTCGGGCGTTTCTCCCATCGCATCAGGGTTGAAGGCCAGAAATCCCAAATTTCGGAGCGCTTCCGTTCCCTTGGGAAGGGCGAAGCGGTCGGCGGCCATTCCCAGATAGACGAATTTCAGAAGATCCGTTTTTTCAATACTCGTCCATGCTTGGATGATTTTACCCGGTGAGCTGCCCCGAATCATTTCCGTCAGGACAGTCATCTCCCCTTCCGTCATTTCCGTTTCAACGGCCAGATGAAGATAGTCGATAATCCTGTCAATCGAATCGGTGGGCAGATTGGCCAGGATGTCAATGCTTAGATCAGGATTGCTCGTGGCCAGAGCTATAGCCATGGCGTCAAAGCGATTCATCGCCTTGCCTTCGCCGGTGCTTTTCCGGAATTTTTTCTGATTCTGGATAAAATCATCGATTTGATGGGACCACAGAGAAAGAAGCGGTTCCTCAAAAAGGCTGTCGGGAAGCGTTTCACTGATCAAACCGGCAAGGGCGCCTGCGGGGCTGCAATCGATGATCCCCGTAGCCTCTTCGACCAGATCGGGAATGTACGACAAATCAACATTCCATGACGACGGCGCGGCTTCCATTCCCTGAACGATGACCAGCAGGCGCTGATCCATGTTCCGGAGTTTCGGAAGGTATGATCGCAGATCGAGATCGTTTCGATCGTAGTAAAATACCTGCCAGTCTCTTCCATCCCGATCCCGGTAAGGGGATGCAGCCTCGATCATCCGTCGGGGATCAAGGGCAATGGCGAGCCTCGTCGCTTCCGGCATGGCGGCCAGACGATGATCCAACACATCAAGAAATGATTGTTTCTTTCTCATGGCCCTTTAAAAAAGTGTCTGTTGTTGTCCTGGCGTCACGGATTTTGTTTCCTCCTTTTGACGCCCCATCGCCCGTGCCAGTCGTATCCGGTCCTGCGTTGCCTTGCCTTCCGGTAGCTGCTTCCAGTCCTCGTACCGCCCCAAATGCGGCTCCATATCCAGTATCCGTTGCCAGTGCTTCCTTTCGGAAAGGGTTTTTATCCAGTTGAACAATTCCTCGACCGACGGCTCCCGGTCCAATTTGCCATCCACGTAGCGTTCGCATTCCCGCAGGAGTCGCTCCTCATCCTGGCCTTTGAGTGCGTGCCGTTCGTGATCGTCGGGAACGCGATACGACCCGTCGGGATCCTTGATGAAAAAATCTTCCAGGAGGTCCTGAAGTCCGCGGAGCCCTTTGTAGCCTCCGCGCAGGCGCTCCTGTTTCCATAATGGGTCGATTTCGTCCAGTCGCAATGCCTTTTTAGTCAGAAGGCCCGTCAGCCAGAGGATGGCCGATGTCTCGTTCCGAACGAGAAGGGTGC
>Ga0247840_10010756_pt1 | contig 11345 bp, 7 predicted proteins | sample LaCruzMarch2015__FD_192404 | JGI IMG/M metagenome (GOLD analysis project Ga0247840, IMG submission 192404) | Freshwater microbial communities from meromictic Lake La Cruz, Castile-La Mancha, Spain - LaCruzMarch2015_17m | ecosystem: Environmental > Aquatic > Freshwater > Lake | place: Spain...
TAACCAAGAAATGAGTTCACAAAGCAGAACTGTAGTTCAAACTTCAAGGTTTGGAAAACCTTTGTCGCCAACAGCTAAAACGGCACCTTCAACTGTTGGACAACGATTTAATACTCCAACAAAACCTGCTGCCGTGGCACCACCGCCAGTAGATCCAAACTTTATTGGTGATGATACCAAAAATATTCAACTCAACCAAAAAATTGAACATCAACGGTTTGGTTTTGGAACAGTAATTAATTTAGATGGAGTTGGCGACAATAGAAAAGCAGAAATAGAATTTGAAGAGTTTGGCAAAAAAATGATTGTTTTAAAATTTGCGAAATTGAAATTACTGTAAGAAGATATCTTACAATTTTTCACCTATTTTATAAACAATTATCTCAATTTATATTGAACTTTTTAGCATTTTGAAAAAATTTGTTGATAGCTTTGTTGTAAAAGTATAAATTGCGACAATATATTTGAAAGAGAAATAACAAAACATGCAAACAGAAGTAAATATATGGACTTTGGTAAAAAACTTATTGCACAATTACAATTGTGTAATTGTTCCAGGCTTGGGCGGTTTTATTGCTCATCCAAAAAGTGCAGATATTGATCCTATTTCTGGAGTTATAAACCCACCTTTTAAGCATATTACTTTCAATGCTCAGCTAACTTTAAACGATGGTTTATTGGTTACTCAAGTAGCTGATTATTTAAAAATAAACTACATAGATGCAATCAAAATTTTAGATATTGAAATATTGAACTTCAATCAATTATTAAAAAGTAATAGCCCGTTTCAAATAAATGAATTAGGCAGTTTTGCATTAAACACTTCAGGAAATTTATTATTTACACCAGAAAAATCTGCTAATTTCTTAATTCAATCATTTGGTTTAGAATCAGTAAAATTAAACCAAGCCAGTACTTATAAAACAACCAAAATTATTTCAAGTGGAAATTTACTTATTTCAGAGAAAAAATTAGAAAAACACATTATTGCATTAGATTCAAATATTGAAAATGAAAACACAAATGTTGCTAACTCTGATTCAGAAATAGTAAAAACTAAAAAAACCAGAAACAGAAGAAAAGGTTTAACATTTACTGCTATTGGAACTTTTTTGATTTTAGTATTGGGTATAAATGCCTACATATTTTTGCAAGAAGGAAATTTAACTCCTATCAGAAATAAATTTGATGAATTGAATTTAGGTTTGAAAATAAAATCGTTGGTGAATTTTGAACCAAAATTAACTACAGAAACAAACAAAAAACCTTTAAACAATGCTGAGTTATTAGCCATTTACAATCCTGAAGGTACCAAAAAAGAAGCCAATTTCAATAATATAATGTTTCCGGAATTTGAACTTTCAAAAACATTGTTAATTACAGAAACCACAATACCAAAAGATTCGGTAATTGAAGTGAAAAATGAAGAAACTATAGTGGAAGAAACTATACCAACTGAAAACAAAGAATTAACTTCAAAAAAGCATTCTCAAACTGGAGTTCAAGCCAACTTATATTATATTATTGCAGGTGCATTTATAAGTGAAGATAAAGCTGGTAAATTTGTGGAAGAACTAATCCATGATGGTTTTAAAAATGCTGCCATTTTATTAAATCCAGATGCAAAAAACAGTGGTTTAAAATATTACGTTACATACTCAAAACACACAGATTTAGTTGAAACCATTTCGGAACTAAATACCATTAATGAAAACGAAAATCCAGATGCTTGGATTTTTGAAAGCCATAATTAATTATTCAAAATCTTCTTGTTTTAAATATTATCATTGCCAGCTATGAGTGTAATTGAAACTACCGACAATGACAATATCACCTTTAACCTTGCTAGCGATTTAGTAAAAAACACCAATATTAGTTTGTTTTTAACTGGAAAAGCTGGAACAGGAAAAACTACTTTTTTAAAACATATTCAAAATACTTGTAACAAACGCTTAGTAGTTGTTGCGCCAACTGGTGTAGCCGCAATTAATGCTGGTGGAGTTACCATGCATTCCTTTTTTCAATTACCATTTTTGCCATTTATAAAAGAGGCAAATCATGGTTTTGGACAGGTAGAATGTGTGAATAAATATACTCATTTTAAAAACGTAAAGTTTAACAAAGAAAAAATTGAGTTATTACAAGAACTCGACATGCTGATTATAGATGAAGCAAGTATGCTTCGAGCCGACATGTTGGATTGTATAGACGAAACTTTAAAATATTATAGGCGCAATCAATTGCCTTTTGGAGGTGTGCAGGTTTTGTTAATTGGCGATATGTTTCAGTTGCCTCCAGTTACTAGCGAAAACGAATGGATTTTGATGAGTAGGTACTACAAAAGTCCGTTCTTTTTTAGTTCGGAAGTTTACCAACAACTGAATCCTGCGCATTTAGAACTGAATAAAATATACCGACAAAAAGAAGAGCGTTTTATTAATTTGCTTAATAATATTAGGCATAATAATATGGACGATTACGACTTTGAATTGCTTCAAGAACGTTACGATCCGGATGCTGCAAAATACCAAGATGGATTAATTACTTTAACTACTCATAACCGCACTGCCGACAGCATGAACCAACAAAAGTTGGCCGAAATAGAATCGGAGGCCATGTTGTTTGAAGGTGAAATAAATGGTGATTTTAACGAAAAAGCTTTACCAGCCGAAAAGGCATTGAATTTGAAAGAAGGTGCCCAAATTATGTTTATAAAAAACGATTTGGAAAAACGCTATTTCAATGGAAAATTGGCCAAAGTAAAACGAATTGCGAAGGATGAAATTATAGTTGAGTTTGATAATGGTGATGAGTTAAAAATAGAACGTGAAACTTGGAAAAACATTCGGTATAATTTAAATAGAGACGAGAACCAAATAGAAGAAGAAGAGATTGGTAGTTTTAAACAATTTCCTATTAGATTGGCTTGGGCTATTACCATTCACAAAAGTCAGGGTTTAACATTTGATAAATTAGCCATTGATGCAGGAGCATCGTTTGCAGCCGGACAAGTTTATGTGGCTTTGAGTAGGTGTCGCACTTTTGATGGTTTGACTTTATTGAGCAGAATTTACCAAAATAGTATTTTAAGCGATGAACGAATTGTTCAGTTTTCGTTGAAACAATCGAGCGAGCAACAGCTAATGGATGGCTTGGAAGATGCTAAGTTTGAATACAGCCTTTCGCAATTATACAAAACTTTTGATTTGCGAAAGGTGGTAAAAGAATATACCCTTTTTGAAGCTTATACAGCTACCAAACAAATTCCTGACAAGGAAGAAACTATGCAACATTTGGGGGCTATTATTAGGAATTTAAATGAACACAGAATAGTAGCTGATAAGTTTAAAATAAAAATTGAGCAAATAATTAAACAAACGCCAATTGATGAATCTTTATTGAGCGAACGAGTAAAAAGTGCCAAAACATATTTTGCACAAAGAATATTAGACGATGCTTTTAAACCATTGCAAAGCATAGAAAATGATTTAAAACCCAAACAAAAAACCAAGCAGTTTATTGCCAATTTACAAAAAGTAAAATCGTTTACTTGGAAACGAATACACGACATAGAAACTGCTGCATTGGGTACTTTTGATTTAAGCATAAATGCCATAGACAAACCTTTAGATGTTACCATTAACACCAGCCAAAAAGCAGTAAAAGTAAATTCGAAAGAAGAAAGTTTTAAGCTTTATAAAGAAGGAAAAACCATAGAAGAAATTGCTGCAATTAGAGGAATGGTTAGCTCAACTATTGGTGGGCATTTGGCTCATTATGTAGATTTGGGTGAGCTAGATGCGCTTGATTTTGTGAGTATGGATACTATAGATTTGGTTGGGAAGTTATTAGCCGAAGGCAAGGAAAGATTTGGTGAATTAAAAGCTGAACTGCCCGAAGAGGTTACCTACGATCAATTAAGAATGGCGGTGGCTTATTTGAAAAATAAAAAATAAAAATATATTTGACAATGATAAAGAAAATAGCCACTTACTTAAGTTTTTGGAAAAAGGACGAAGCTGACAAAACAACTAACTTCAACTTAAAAGTAATGCATAAAATAAATAAGATTTCTATTTTTATGTTTTTAGCAGCCATTATTTTTATTGTAATAAAGTATATGTTGGCGTTGGTTTAGTTGATTTTTAGTCCACTAGTTAATACTAGTGGCAATTTATTTATAGGCATTTTTGTTTTTGATATTATGGGCTAAAGCCTCATAATAAATTTTCCGCGCAAAGTCTGAATCAGGATTTGCAGGATTTTAGGATTTGCAGGATTATGGTACAAACCTAAAACCTCTAACAAATGTCATGCTGGAAGCATCTTCCTTGATAATAAACCAATATTGCCCGCAGATAACGCAGATGTTTCTGAATCTTTTAAAGATGCTTCGTGCCTCAGCATGACGTTCCCGCACTTTGTTTTGAACAAGATTACTGGATTTTAGGATTTGCAGGATTATGATACAAGTCCCAACATCAAAAAACATTTGCCCGCAGATTACGCTGATTTCGCAGATGCTTCCGCACTTTGTCTGAATCAGGATTTGCAGGATTTTAGGATTTGCAGGATTATGGTACATCATAAAAACACTAAAAAATGTCATGCTGGAAGCATCTTCCTTGATAATAAACCAATATTGCCCGCGGATTACGAAGAATAACGCATATTTCCACACCTTTTTAAAGATGCTTCGTGCCTCAGCATGACGAATTCTGCATTTTTTATATATTTTGATATAGCTATTATAGATAGCTTATATAACTTTTATAGACATCTTATATAACTTTTATAGACAGCATATATGATTTTTTATGACAGCATATATGACTTTTACTGACAGCATATATCAATTTTTAAGAAGCATATATTAATTATACTGACAGTTTGTATCTATTTTACAAATAGCATAAATAAATATTAGTAATAGTATAAATTTGTATGTTAAAAGCAATATGTTATTATTTTGTAAAATTATTTAGGTAAATGGTGTGGTATATGTTAACAATATATGACATATATATATTAATTGGTTAAAGCATATATTTGTATTTTATTAGTTTTATGTTGGTTATAGAATGATATTATAGTAATTAGATAAAGGTATGTTTGTTTTTAAGTAGATAGTTTATTTTTATATGGTTTATTTAATAGGCTAGGTATTGGTGGTTATTTGTTTATTTGTTTTGGAGTAAATATATTTGCAATAAAGAATATATTATTTTTTATTATTAGTATTATATAAAGAAATGGCTAAAGAAGATACACCTGTGTATAAGTGTACACAAATGCAATTGTATTCGATAAGTGAAACTGCTATATCGAACTTAGAGGCTAACTTGCCTGTGTTTTTTGATTTTAAAACTAAATATACTTCTGCTTATGTAGATAGTTTGAAGGCGGCAAGGGTTGCGGCTTTTTCGTTGGCGGATGTGGACGTGAGGAATGCAATAAGTGAGACTTTAAGGATGGAAATGTTGCCTTTTGCGACTAATTGTATAAAGCATTTTCAGTACTTAAAGAGGTATATTGATGATGCTTTTTCGGTTGATTTGAGGACGATAAATTATAAGGCTGCTGGGTTAACGGAGTATGATGGAGCTAAGATGAATAACTGGGAGGATATGATAGGTATGAACTTGAAAATGAATGCTTTTATTAAGGCTAATATTTCTTTATTAACTACCAATGGTTATATGCCGGCAACTTTTGCAGCTAAGGTGGTTGCGGATAGCGATGGGTTTGCTATGAAATATGCAGGCTTTAAGGTGGCTAGGCAAACAAGTGAGAAAACGGCAGAGAAGGTGAGGGCAAATAATGCACTGTATACGAGCATGATGGATTTTATGGCTGATGGGCAGATGTTGTTTAGTGGGAATGATGAAATGAAGAAGTTGTTTACGTTTAGTGTGTTGAAAAGCTTGGTATCGCCTCCGGGTAGTGCTAGTTTGAAGGTGGCTGTTAGAAATAATGATGGTAGTGCTGCTGAGGGTATTAAGGTGATTATTAGGGAGGATGAGGATAATGCGCCTGAGATTGTGGGTGTGAGTGATGCTAGTGGTGAGGTGTTTTTTAATAAAATAGATGCAGGGGTTTATGGGGTAAGTGTTGGGTTTGAAAAGGTGCAACTTTTTACTAAGGAGGTGAATACGGGTGTGGATGCGAGGATGGAGGCGGTGAGTGGATAGTGCGGAGTGCGAAGTGTTGAGTGCGGAGTTTGGAGCGATAAAATTGGAAGGAAATTTTGTTGGTGTTGGTTTAGTTGATTTTTAGTCCACTAGTTAAAACTAGTGGCAATTTATTTATAGGCATTTTTGTTTTTGATATTATGGGCTAAAGCCTCATAATAAATTTTCCGCGCAAAGTCTGAATCAGGATTTGCAGGATTATAGGATTTGCAGGATTATTCCGCACTTTGTTTTGAACAAGATTACTGGATTTTAGGATTTGCAGGATTAGGATACAAGTGCCAACATTTAATAACATTTGCCCGCGGATTACGCGGATTATCGCAGATTTTTCCGCACTTTTATCTGAATCAGGATTACTGGATTTTAGAATTTGCAGGATTATTCCGCACTTTGTTTTGAAAAGGATTACTGGATTTTAGGATTTGCAGGATTAGGATATTAACCTAATGCAATAGTAATGCTGTAAGCATCTCCTTTTATTGTAATCAATTTTGCCCGCGGATTACGCGGATTATCGCAGATTTTTCCGCACTTTTTGCCCGCAGATTTCGCAGATTACGCAGATGTTTCTGAATCTTTTAAAGTTCCTTCATGCCTCAGGATGACGGCTTCCGCACTTTGTCTGAATCAGGATTTGCAGGATTATAGTATTTGCAGGATTAGGATATTAACCTAATGCAATAGTAATGCTGGAAGCATCTCCTTTCAATTACGAGTTACAAATTACGAATTACGATAAATTAAAAAAAAACAAAACAAACGTCACGCTGTAAGCATCTTCTTTCAATTACGAGTTACAAATTACGAATTACGATAAATTAAAAAAAACCAAAACAAACGTCATGCTGGAAGCATCTTCTTTCAATTACGAATTACAAATTACGAATTACGATAAATTAAAAAAAACCAAAACAAACGTCATGCTGGAAGCATCTTCCTTGATATTAAACCAATATTGCCCGTAGATTTCGCAGATTACGCGGATGTTTCTGAATCTTTTAAAGTTCCTTCATGCCTCAGGATGACGGCTTCCGCACCGATATATCTTGAAAATTCTAATCTTGATTCAGAGAATATACGGAAAAACTGCAAGTATCTTTGTAATCTGTGGGCAAAAAATGTTGTTGGTGTCGCTACGCTAAAACACCAACAACTGCAAGTTTATTAGTTTATTAGTACTTAGTAGTTAGTTTTTAATAATTAGTTTTTTTGTAGCAATTGTTTTGTTGTCTTCTAATATTCGAACAAAATAGAGTCCTTGTGGAAGATTTTCAAAACTAAAAACTGCAGTTTTACCATTTATATTTTTCATTTGTGATACCGTTTGCCCAAAACAGTTTTCTACCAAAAGAGTTGCCTGTTTCAAAACAACAGTAGTTTCGAATGTAAATTGGGAAGAAGTAGGGTTGGGATAAATTTTTAAATCATTTTGAAACGATGTTTCTAAAATATTTGATAGTGAAGTGGTAATAATATTAGAGGTATCAGAAATACAATTTAAGGAAGTAACAATGCAATAATAAGTGCCGTTAGTATTAATGGTATAAGTAGGATTATTGGCTCCTGCAATTTTTCCACTTGAATTATACCATTGATTACCTGATGCTGCATTAGAAGTTAAAACATTACCATTGATAGTAATTATTGGTTTAGTTGGTTTAGGAATTATATTGATACCAATTGAAGAAAAACCACCAGGGCCATAATTATTAATTCCGGTAACTTTAAGATTTCCAGAAATAGCTCCTACTCCAAAATTTATGGTAATAGAATTGGAATTACTAGAACCTGTTGCCCCTGAAGGAAGACTCCATGAATAGGAATTTGCTTTGGGAATAGGAGGAATGCTGTAAGTAACTGAATTTGTTCCACTACAAACAGTTACTGGGCCATTTATGACTCCACTGCAACCAGGAATATGGTTTTTTACAGCTCGGTATAATAAAAATAATACTCCATCCATTCCTGCAGGAAAAGAATTTGAAAGTCCTGCAACTGCTATATTTAAACAACTGTCGTACATCATTTTGCTTTTATATCCCCAAGTTGATCCACCGTGGCCCCAATAAGGATATCCTTGAGTTACTTCGCTACTTAAACCAAGTCCGTATTTATAACTAGGGCTTGATGTAGCAATAAAAGTTGTAAGTTCATTCAAGGAAGTCTGCTTAATTACTTTACCGCTAAATAAAGCATGATACCATTGTGCCATTTCGGAACTTGTAGAAAAAATAGATCCAGCATAACCTACTGCCGAATTCAAACCTACTCGTGATGTATCATGATAATCAATTGTATTCCACCAACGATGAGCAATTATTCCATTTTCTTTTTCTTCTATATCAATAAATGTGCTATCCATATTTAGAGGGTTAAGAATACTGTCTCTAATTAATTTTGCTAAACTAAAACCAGTAGCACTTTGTGCAATCATTCCAATTAATACATAATTAGTGTTTGAATAACCATAACTGGTTCCTTTGGCAAACAGCGGATTACCTACCCAATTCAAAACTTCGCTAGGCGTAAATATTCGTTTAGGGTTGGCATTAATGGTATCGAACCAAGGTGCTGCAAAAAATGGGTCTGAAATACCGCTACTATGATTCAACAATTGTCGAATGGTAATATTTGGGTTGATGTTTGAATTTGAAACGGTAATCCAATCCTTAATAGAATCTTCTAAACTAATTATTTTGTTTTCGGCCAATTTTAGCATCATTACTGAAGCAAAAAGTTTTGAATTGCTGGCAATACCAAATCTCATATCACTAGTTATTGGCTTTCCAGCATGTGAATTACGAATTACTCCAGTCCACACTCCTTGGCCAGGAATATAAACACTGGCAGCCATTCCTTTTATGTTTGAAATTTGAGACACATAAGTATTCAATGTATCTTGCAGCATTGCTCCTAAAAGTGCATTAAATGTTTGTGCTTTTAATGCAAAAACTGCATAGGTGAAACAAGTAATAAGTATTATTTTTTTCATTTTGGTTTTGCGGTGATTATTGTGCTGCTCCACACATTATTAATTGGTTTGTTTTCTGACGAAATTTACTTTTAAAAGTTGTAATTATACATTTATTTTTTGGTTTAAAGCTGAGTGCAAACCATGCATTTTTTAAAACTTAACATCTTTTTTTTTAAATTTATAATAAGCATAAGTTATACATACCGAGGCTAATAATGCTATTCCTCCATCTAAAGGCACATCTTGTGGTTCATTGTCAAAACCATTAGTTGTACTGCCCGGTTGAGCGCTGGTAGGGTTATATAAACAGAGCAATAGCATGATTAATAAAGGGTGTTTTAAATATTTCATTTGATTATTTTTTTTATGGTGGATGTGGCTGATTTGTTGTTGGTAATTTTTATAAAATAAACACCATTTGGTAAAATAGCTGTGTATATTTAAGTTTCATTTTGAGTAATATTTCCTTTTAAAATAATACTGCCAGTACTGTTAAATAATTGGTAACTAAAACCAGTATTTGTTTTTTTAAACTGAGGAATAGTAATGTTTAAAACATGGTTTATTGGGTTTGGGAAAATGCTAATTTGTGGTTCGCTTGAATTGCTTTCTGTTAAATTGGTAGTGGTGTTTTTAAACAATAATATAAACCTATTATTGCCTATGGAATTAGCATTGGAGGTAACAATAAAACTATAATTTGGATATTGATTAATAAGTACTTTTTTGTTTAAAAAATCATCTATTAACCAAATTTGTTTTGCAGCTATAAAATTATCGAAATTGCTAAAATTTAAACTTAAGTTTCCTTCATTTTTACAGGAAATATTTAGCTTTATTTCTTCGTTTTCTGTTGGTTCAGGAACACAATTAAGCGATATGTTATTTCCTAATTCATCAATAGCCGATAAGTTAATGTCGGGATTTTCTATTTTTAAAATATCAAAAGCATCTAAGTTTTTGTGTGCTTCAGTTATTGATTTTAAAATAAAATCATCGTAGTTCGAAGAATCAAGTTTTAGTTGAATATGAAGCTCGTTTATTGCACTAGTTTTTAGCGTTGCACTAACTGGACTTAAAGCTATTTTTTGGACTTCGTTAAATGTTAAAGAAGGTGAAGCAGCATAGGCTTTAATAAAAAAAGCTTGTCCACTTTCAATAACTCCATTGGTTAAAGTTCTTGCATTTACCGCATCAAAAACACCTTTTAAAGTAGTGTGTGTTGTATTTAAAGTTCCTCCCGAAGTAGTTACGTTTATGTTCTGAGCAAACGATTTTTTTTGAATTAATAAAATAAAGAAAAGGAACAAAAATATAGAAGGCTTAATTGTAAATAATTTCATAAATGGCTAAAAGTTTTATTCAAAACTAGTGGCTTGATTATTTTTACTGTTCTTAAAATTTACTTTAGCATGTAATGGTTTTACTGTTGGTAAACTTAAACGAACAAGTGAAATTTAGTAGGATAAAAAAAAAGAAATCGAGCTAATAAACAGATTGGGTTTAAGTTTAAAGCTATGATTTTACCGCGAGTAAAATCAAAATTACCAAGTGTTCATTTTTTCTTGATTTATAAAATAGAAAACTAATATTTACATTTTTAAATACCGAAAATTGCAATTTTAAAATGAACTTTATTTGTAAAAAAGCAAATAAACACCAAACTTGCAATTGCTTATATTATACAAATATAGATTTACAAACAAATGAAATCAGTTAAATACATAGCTCCAAAACTGCTTTTGTTGGTTTTATATTTTATATTTATTCACCTAACTTATGCTCAACAAACTAAATTAACTTTTCAGCATCTTTCCATTGAAAACGGCTTGTCGAGTAACCATATTAATTGCTTGCTTCAAGACGATCAAGGTTTTGTTTGGATAGGCACTAATATTGGGCTTAACAAGTTTGATGGTTATAAAGTAAAATCGTTTTATCATCACGAAAACGATAGTAATTCATTGGCTTCAAATTTTATTACAAGAGGTTTTAAAGACAATAAAAACAGGCTTTGGTTTGCTGGCGATTTTTTGATTATGTGCAAACCTGCAGAAGAAAAACTAGTAAGTTTTAAGCACAACGATAGCTTTCAAAATTCGTTTTGTAAATATGATCCAACTGATATAACACAAGATGAAAATGGTACAATTTGGATTGGAACCCGAAAAGGAATT
>Ga0247840_10010761_pt1 | contig 11343 bp, 10 predicted proteins | sample LaCruzMarch2015__FD_192404 | JGI IMG/M metagenome (GOLD analysis project Ga0247840, IMG submission 192404) | Freshwater microbial communities from meromictic Lake La Cruz, Castile-La Mancha, Spain - LaCruzMarch2015_17m | ecosystem: Environmental > Aquatic > Freshwater > Lake | place: Spain...
AAGTGCCTGTTCAGGAGTGGAATATCTCGCGTAGCAAATCACGAGGGGAGTCTTCATTCCGCTGCCATACCGTGACGAAAAAAGGATTGCAACCAAAATCCGGCGGAATTGGTCACAACATGCTCATGTTGTGTCCAGACCTTCCGAGTTGTGGAACATGACGTTAGACGATTATCTAGCTTGAAACACGGGCGACGATGACGCCCAAGAATTCCCCCGACGCAATAGGAGTGCCCTTCCCTTTCACGCGAAAACTCCCCTTCAAGTCCGAGAACACCGTTGCCGCTTCCAACCGCCCGCCCCTCTGAAAGAAGGACAATTCGCCTTCCAGCGAAGGACCGCGCAGGGCCACAACAAACTTCTCCCCAGGGAAAACGGAAAATCTCTCCGGTGCCCAAAGCGTGCCCGCTTGGATAACGATGCATTTCTCTGTTGATTTGAGATTGAACATTTTCGGGTCGAGCCAAACACCATCCGAGGGTTTCCAATTTTTCAGCGGCCAGGCGATTTTATCCTGAATCCGATAGAGCGGGGTCGGGCGAACCGCTTGTTTCGCCGCCCCGGTCGGGTGCAACGTGCGCTGCTGGCCATCTATCCAGTCCACAAGCCCAGCTTCTCGCAGACGGCAGAGAATGTTATGCGCAGTTCCGAAGCTGATTTTTGTCAAAACCGTCTTCACGCTTTTGACAGAGGGGTTCAGCCCGCTTGCGCAGGATGCCCGAACGAATTCCAAGGCCCGCGCTTCCTCGTCAGTCAGTTTCATTTCATGGACAGCGTAAGGGGTTTCTCTTGGTAAAATCAAGTTGATCGTCCGATCAACTTTGGATTCTCCGGCTTTCGGTTTCTTGGCAATATGAACCGAGTATCTTCAAAATCACCGAGCCAACACACCCCTTTTTCAGAGCCGACAAAACCTCCGGTATCTTCCGACACAAGGAGGCGTCGTGTACGAAAGAAAATGAGAAAGTTTGGTTCAAAGCGGTCGGGAGCTTGTGTCACCATTTCGGCGACCCAGGATAAGTCTGGGCCGAAATACCTGATTTATTGGTATGAGCCAGGAATCAAAGCCCGCCTGATGGAAAGCACGCGGGACAAGGACCATGCGGAGGCACGGGCTGAGGAGATTTACCAGATGCTCAAAAAGGGCGTGGTGGAGGTCGGGAGAATCGACCATCAAACTCTCGTGCATATCCGGGAGGCCGAGGAAATATTGGCTGGAAGCGGCATCACGGTGGCGCAGGCTGCCCGGCGGATAATGGCCATGGTGGCACAGACCCCCGCAGACACGACCCTAGAAAAGATTTTCGCAAAGGGAATGCTGGTTGTGGAAAAATCCGCAAAATACAATTGGACTCTGACAGAGTGCCAAGAGCGCATGTTTTACGAATATCGGGTAGTCCGCCAACGCGAGGAGACAACATTGATTGGCTACGAGCAAACATTCAAGGCATTGAAAAAGGTCTTCGGGGACCGCCCAATGTCGGAATTGACCAGGGAGATAATCCAGCAGGTTGTGGACCGGTATATTGGCATGGCAAGCTATGCGCCAGAAATAGGGAAGTTCAGGGCAATCATGGAGTGGTGCCGCGCGAATGAATGTTACCCGTCGACCGGGCAACTCCCATCGCATGAAATCCATATCCCCCCGAAAATGCAGTCTTCTGATGCGCCCGAAATCTTCTCTGTAAAAGCGTGCATCAAGCAAGTCAGATTGGCACCGGAGAGGGCTTTCCCGACCCAAGTTCTCTTGGCATGCAACCTCTTCCGTCCGTGCGAAACATATCGGATGACTTTCGAGCAGTTATTTGCATTTTGGGATAGGGGCTGGATTTGGATTCCCGACACCGTGGCAAAGAAAGTTCATGGCAAATACGCTGCCCGTTGGACGCCAGTGTTGCCCCTCACGCGTTTCTTGCTGGAAAAATACCGTGACAAGAAGGGCTATATTTTTCCAGGCCCCAAGAACTACCGCCCCTTGTATTTTTTGAATTTTCTCTACCGCTTCAGGACCTCCATTCATGTTACGAATGTCAGCGATGGGCTCAGAAAAAGCTGCATTTCAATGCATGCTGCTCTCGGGGTGGATATGCACAAACTGTCCAAATGGGCGGGTAATTCCCCAAGCACAATCCGCAGGCACTACGACGACCCCGCAACAACGGAGGGCTTTATCCGAGTGCTAACGGCGGGATTGATGCGCTGCAAACTCACAGACCCGGTGGTGGAGGCTTCCTTGGCACAGATACTTGCGACCTCAACCACACCCAAAGAAAAGCCGCCAAAGCGCAATTTCGTTCCGAATAGGCGCTACACCTCATTACACAAACATCTCAAACGTTAAACCCTCCCAAACCGCGATTTTATGATGTTTTTGCGGATGTTGTATCCAATTTGTATCCAACTGGGTTTTTAGCACGCTTTTGCAATTTGCTAAATAGCCTTCAAAGCCTCTCCCAGACTTGCTTCAACGGCGGATGCTTTCTTTTTATTATTTCCTCTCAACTTCCGTATCTTTGTTTTCATGGAGCCTATAATTCCGTCGCATTCGCAGCTACTGCTGCCGCTATTGGAGACACTGCAGGCCCATGGGGGCGCAATGTCTGCCAAGCGGGCGTGTGCGGCTGTGGCCGACCGCATGGGGATTCCCGACTCGTTGCGGGCGGCTGTCGCTGATATTGGTGAGCAAAAGAATGTTAATTTGTGGTCGAGACGTGTGCGTTGGGTTAGGCAGACGGCTGTCGAGCGCTCTCTAATTGATTCTTCGAAGCGAAATGTTTGGGCTTTAACGGATAAGGCGGCCGGTGCCCTGGTTGAGTGTAGCCCGGGTGTTTGCATTGTCGTTTACGAAACTGCGAGTGGTCAGATGTTGTGGGCCGATGCGCATACCGCTGCTGGGGTTCTTGCGGATAAATCTGTTCAGCTTTTATTGACCTCGCCTCCATATCCGCTACTTAAAGCTAAGAAATACGGGAATTTGAGAGGGGATGATTACTTGCAGTGGATTACCTCGTTTTTGGAGGATGCCAAGCGGGTAATCAAGGACGATGGCAGTCTTGTTATTAACCTGATGGATTGCCAGGAAACTGCCGGGATTCCTGCGATGAGCCTTTACAAGGAACGCCTGTTGATACATCTCGTGGACAGGGTTGGCTACCATCTTTGTCAGAATTTTTTCTGGAACAATCCCAACAAAATCCCTAACGGGCACTGGGTCACGGTCGAGAAGAAGCGGGTCAATCCGGAGGTCGAGCACATATTCTGGCTCGGCAAAACACCGCAGCCGAAAGTTCATGTCGAGAGAGTTTTAACTCCATATTCCGACAGAATGAAGTCTATTTTGGCTCAGGGGGGCGAAGGCCATCGGAGTATGCGGCCGAGCGGGCATGGGCACGGCGGAGCTAGCTTTTCCCGAGACCTTGGCGGGGCGATTCCCGGCAATTTGCTTTCTGGCACCAACGCGGAGAGCAACGGTGTTTACCACCGGTTTTGCCGCAAACATAAATTGCCAGCACATCCGGCTCGATTTCCAAAGGTGATTCCTGAGTTTTTCATCGACATGTTAACCGATGAGGGCGATCTGGTTTGGGACCCGTTTGGCGGCAGTAATCGAACCGGCGTTGTTGCGGAGACGAAAAAGCGGACATGGGTTACCAATGACCGTAGCTTGGTTTATGCCGTCGGGTCAGCCGGACAATTTGCCGCTTGACCAGAAGCGCCTTACTTATCATTCCTACATCTTGTGAAAACGTTTTCAAATCCTGGTCAAAAAGCAGCGTGGTCCTGTTTTTTAAATGTCGTCAAGCAACTTTTTGGGGATGAGAAGAGCACTCAAATTGTTGGTAGTTTTGAAAAGGGGTCTGCCATTGCTGTGTGCGGGGATAAATCCGTTCGTTTCAATGTGAAATTTCCCAGTGTTGAGGTGTCTGACGACGGACGGCTGCACAACGGCGCATTCGGCGTTCCAGCGGTGCAAAAATGGCATTCTTCCGGCCACTTGGCTTTTGTGGAGCGCTTTTATTATGGTCGGCGCGACGATTCCATCGACGGACCGGCCATTGAAGGGTTTTATCCCGGAGGAAGTAAATCCTTGATTGCACATTACGTTGCCGGTGTTGAAACCGACGCTTTGGATGGGTCGCCGGCGCGCTGCGAGTTTTATCCAGATGGGAAGCCACGGTTGGCGGAGTTTAAGAACGCTGGCTTTCTTCACAACCCTATGGTTACCGAGCAAGGCTCTGCCGTGCCGGCCGTTCAGGAGTGGGACAATGACGGTTTTTTGATTCGCGCAGACCATTACCACGCCGGCGTGCTTTTGGAAGGCCCAGCCGCGCCGGTCGCGTGTGCGGCGAAGGACGCTGAGGATTTTGATTTGGCGGGACCTTCGCTCAGTTACGTTTCCTCGCGTGAGCGGAGCCAACGCTTGGGCCTCGCGGCGTAGGTCTTTCGGCGGTCAGCCTGCACTCTAATCCTCTTCGCGTTTAGAGGTTTTCTGGCGTCTTAGCAAAAGAGCCGGTTTGTCTTTGCGGGCTCTTGCCAAACAGCGACCGCTGAGGTTATAATCCCAGCACCTGTCATGCGAGCTACTTTTCAATTTAACAATCGGCGAACATACCGCATTCAGCCTTGGGAGGCAGGTATATAATTCGATGAGCAATTTTTTGGAATACAACGGGCTTACGTTTACGCTGCTTCTTTTAAGCGTTGCATTGAGTGTTGCGCCGGCTTTGGGCGGTAAATTTGCCAGTAAGATACCAAAGTCCAGCTTTTTATTCGTTTGCATTCTGGCACTTTTTGTTATTTGGGGGAGGTGGCAGATAACCACTTCGGCGCTGGCTACCGACTGGGATGAGGCTCAGTTTATTGTTTCTGCCTGGGCAGCAGCGGAGGACCCTGTGTTTTTTAAGGTTACCGATTGTGGGTCGAGCGGACCTCTCAATATTTGGCCTTTGCTTTGGAGCTATCTTGCCGGGGAAGCACCCTCTCAGTTTTCCAGCCGGCTTCTCGCGTCGTTATTTATGGCAGGCATTGCGGTTTTAGTGTTTGCGACCGCGCAATTTCTTATTGGCCACCAATCACTGGCAAGGGCGGCCGCGATACCGGTAGCCGCTGTTTTTGCGCTGAATCGGGCGGCAACGTTTGGTCAATACAATAGCGAAATCCCTTCGTTGTTCTACATCATGCTCGGGCTGGCATCCGCCGCGTATATCCTAACAAAATGCCCAGTGCGCTGGGTTTGGCTTGCAGCCTCACTTGGGGGCGCCGCACTGTCAATGTGCGTGCTGGCTAAACTGCAAAGCGTTCCAATGGCACTTGTTGCCGGCTGCGCTGTTTTGGCGGCAACGTTTTATCGAATGCGCGGGATGAATTCGGTGCCTCTGTATGCTACGATTTTATTGGCATCGTCAGCAATTCCTGTCCTTTTTGGTGGGTTTATGCTTTGGGGCGGGGAGTGGGAATACTTTTGGCAGGCATATGTTTTATCGGCGATTAGTTATCGCAATGTTCCCGGCGAGGCGACCGGAGCAATGTGGGGGATACTTTGGCGAGACAAGATTCTGTGTTTTTATGTCGTTGGAGCGACTATTTTTGCTCTCTCTTCTGGGGCGATTTGTGCTATTAAAAAGACGGCAAACCGGCGGGACTGGGTAATCTTTCTGTTTGGCGTTGGGTTTTGCGTCGTTGGACTCTGGACGTCTATTTCTCCGAACAAGATTTACGCCCATTACCTTCTATACTTGGTCGTGCCTTTTGCAATCTTGTCTATTGCTGCACTTGCTTTGCATTCTGGGTCAGTCGCTAATCGTCTTTGGATGTTTTTTGTTTTGGCGCTTATCCCTATTTTGGTCGGGTTTCGAGATGTTCGTTGGGCGCAAGAGCGGCTTCCGAGAACCGAGGCCGCTCAAAAGATTCTTTCTGTGATTTTGGCGGGAGCGCCAAGCAATGATGACAAGATTTCTGTTTGGGGATATGCACCGGACATTTATCTCGTAGCAGGGAGAAAAAGCGGAACCAGGATCGCGACAACCGCATTTTTCTTTTTGGACATTCCGGGGCGCGACATCTATCTTGACCGATATATATCTGACTTGCTGGAGCACAAGCCGAAGGTGTTCCTTGATATCTCTCCTGTTCAAAGCAAGGAGCGCAATTTTCGGTATCTCCGTTCGTTTAAGGATATCCCTGAGGTCGCACGCGTGATTTCCGAAAACTATACATATTCTGGGACGTATTCTGGCGCAGACATCTATTTACTTAAAGAGGGCGAAGGGCAATGAAAATCTTTTCGCGCACCGCCTGCAACAAAGATACCAAACCACTTTTGCTGGCTGTTTTTTTCGCTGCTGTTGTTACGACGATTTACGTTGCATTTGTTGTGCCTACGCTCGACGATCCCTTCCTTATGGCCTACGCGTGGCGGGAGGCACAGTCCGCTCTTGGAGCGCAGGCGATTTATAACAACGTCGGATGGTATTTCTATCCCGCGCTGTGCCCGCCGTGGCAACTAGCCTTTGAGTTCCCCATATACCAAGCAATGACAGCGTGGCTTGCTAAGCTTTTTTCTTGCGACCTTATAGTGTCTGGCCGACTAATTTCCTCGCTAATGACATTCATTTCCGGACTTGGATTTGCCATGATTGTTAATGTCTTGTCGAAAAACAAGGTCGCCGCCATTCTTGCTTTTTGTGGGTTTCTTATTAATCCTTATTATTTATCCTGGGCAAGTGCCTTTCTCATAGAGTCTACGGCCCTCGCGTTTTCTATTTGGGGCATCTATTTTTCCATTCAAAAGAAACATGTGTTTGCTATGTTGTTTTTGGCGGCGGCGATGGCGATTAAGGCAACCACGGCCGCGCCAGTTTTGTTGGTTTGCGCGATTTTCATAGCTCTCGATTTCTACAAAAGCCGGGCTTTTAAGTTTGCTATTATTGGCGTTTTAGCCAGTGTGGTCGCCCCTCTGGGTATTGGTGTCGCTTGGACCAATACAGCGGATTCTATAAAATCTAGTTCTGGTTATGCTCGCACGCTTTCAAACAAGGAGCCTGTGATGAAGGAGTGGGCTTACGGCACGTGGGAGCAAAAAACAAATCCTGCGACGTGGCAGAAGATTCTGACTTGGAGTTTGGTGCATAATGGTGGGCTACCCTTTGTGGCATGTCTTGCGGTCGCTTTTGTTTTGCTCCCAGGGAATCCTTTGTGGCGCGAGGCTGCGGCTGCCCTTATTGGGTGGCTTACACCGCTGATTGTCTTTACCAACCTTTATTATGTTCATGCTTACTATGGCTTAGCAAACAACGCCTTTCTACTTCTGTTCATTGCTATCGTTTTTGTCGGAGCTTTTCAGCTTGGACAGTGGCGCAAAAGCGCCGCCCTTCTTGCATCCGTCTTTATGCTTTCGGTTTATCTTACCCAATCTTTTACAGCGACCCCTCCTGCCGCAACGACCAATTCGGAGTATATTACGCGGGTCGGAAACTTTATCAAACAGAATACTCCCCCAGAAAGCGTGGTCATTGTTACTGGTGTTGAATGGAACCCGCTACTTTCTTTTGTGGCTGAGAGAAAGACGATGATGCTGCCTGACTGGGAGCGGATTCGGCAAGATGAGGTAACCAGCGCCGTCCGCGCGCTTCCGCAGGAGAACGTTTTCTTTCTTAATTTAGCGCCGGGACGAATTGGCGACCAGCTTGCTCAAACCGCGATTCGTGAAGCTGGCGCCAACGTTTCTGTGCTAAAACCCGGGAGGCTCTAGCGCTATGAACAAGCCATCACCGCTTCTATCTGTTGTTGTTCCTTGCTATCGCGACGCTATTGGTCTTCCGGCGATGCACGCTCGGTTGGTCGAGGCGTGTAGGGCTGCGGCGGACTCATACGAGATTTTATACATTGATGATGGTTCCCCTGATGACACCTGGGGCACCATTACGCGGATCTCCCGTTCTGACCAGACGGTGGTTGGGATTCGTTTGTCGCGGAACCATGGCCATCAGCTTGCTGTCACAACGGGGCTTTATTATGCACGAGGCGGGCGGGTTTTGATTATTGATTCTGACCTACAAGACCCTCCTGAATTACTGCCCGAGATGATGAAGATAATGGACGGGGGTGTTGACAATGTTTATGGCCAGCGGCTTAGCCGAAAAGGCGTGCCGGCGTGGAAACAGTTTTGCTACAAAGCATACTACAAACTTTTGAGCGCAATGGCTGGCTGTTATATTCCACCAGACACAGGCGATTTTCGCCTCATTAGCCGGCGGGTTGTGGACATTATTAATGACATGCCCGAGCACCATCGGTTTTTGAGGGGAATGATTAGCTGGATTGGATTTAGGCAGCAGCCTATTTTTTATCACCGCGATGCACGGCACGAAGGAGAGTCTGGCTACACGCTGTCCAAACTTTTTGCAATTGCTGTTGACGGCATTACCAGCTTTTCGATTAAGCCTTTGCGCGTCGCATTGTTGATAGGTTCAGTATTTGCTGTCCTTTGTCTTTTAGGCATGCTTTTTGGTCTTGTGGGGTATTTTGCGGGCAATGTTGCGGTGGCTGGCTGGACCAGCATTATGGTTGTGGTTTTGCTTTCCAGTAGTCTTCAGTTTTTTGTCCTGGGTGTTATTGGGGAATATGTCGGACGGTTATTTGTGCAATCAAAGGGCAGGCCGCTTTATCTTGTCATGGAGACCGTCGGTGAAACTGGTTTTACAGGAGGCGCGCAACGGAAATGAGAAAGGTGTCTGTCTGTGTCCCTGTGTGTAATGGCAGAAAACACCTTGAAGCTTGCCTACGTAGCATCGCCACGCAAAAGGGTGTGGACCTCGAAATCGTTATTTCTGATGACTTATCAACAGATGGCTCGTTTGATTACGCCAAGTATTTAGCGAAGGATTATCCTTCTGTCTCGTGGGTCTTTCAGCAAAACTCGCCGAGGGCTGGCATGGCGGGTAATTGGAACCTAGCAGTTAAAGCTTCCGGCGGCGAATACGTTAAGGTCGTCGGCCATGACGACATTTTGAAGCGGTCCTGTCTTGTTTTGCAGGCGGACTCTTTAGCTGCTCGTGACGACATTTCTGTTTGCTCGGCTGAATGCGACATTCTTTCGCATAATGGGCGGCGGGTGTTTACGCGTAAGAGGAACTTTTCAGGTGGATTGCATTTAGGCAACTCTATCCGTGACATTTGTCTGTCCAGCGCGGCCAATATTATTGGCGAGCCAATCACCGTGATGTTTAAAAGGGATGACTTTGAGCGGGTCGGTGGTTTTGATGTGTCTATGCAGTATTATGTTGATGTTGATATGTGGCTCAGGCTGTTATCTGGTAAGCAACTGGCTTATATTGCGGAGCCTCTTTGTGGTTTTCGTGTGCATCGGGGAGGCGCCTCTTTTTCTTTGCAGAGACAAGCATTTGAAGAGTTTTTAAGGATGGAGGCCAAGTTTCAGGACAACAAAACTTTTCCATTGGTTACTCGAATTGGGCGGCGGCTCAGCGCCGTTAAGGACTCTGCGCTACGTTTGGTTGCGTATTCATTGTTTGGTTGATTTTATTTCTATGATGAGCACGTTTTCTTGCGTCAATTGCCAGTCAGTCACCTCAGAGGTTTTCCTCAATGATTGTCGCGATTATTACATGGGGCACCCTGGGTCGTTTTCCTATGTAAAATGTGCGGGTTGTGGTTTGGTGCAAATATCAAACATTCCTGACAACCTTGGGTCGTTTTACGAGGCTTATCAAGTGCATCAGGTTAAAGGCGGCTTTCATGACTTTATGCGAAGGCGCATAATGGCGGATGCCTACTTGCCTCTGGCTGCGGCTCCGAGTGGTGGAAGGCTATTGGATTTTGGGTGCGGCGATGGATGGTTCTTGCGAAACGCCATTCAGAAGCGCTGGGATGCCGTCGGGTTTGAGATTAACCCTGATTACGCACGTGCTCTGCGAGAATCCGCACAACTGCCCGTTGAGTCAGACTTGGATATTATTGGCCAAAGGTATGGTGCCAGCTTCGACTTTATCACACTTCACTTTGTCTTTGAGCATCTCAGCGATCCGATGGGCACGATTTTGTCGCTAGCCGCTTTGCTGCGGCCAGGCGGGGAAATTTTCATTACTGTGCCCAATATCGCGTCCGCCGAGTTCCGCCTTTTTGGGAAGCTTTGGCATGGATTGGACGCTCCGCGACACCTTTCTTTTTTCGAAGAAAAGCACATGTCAGCATTGGCTCAAAGAGCGGGGCTTTCTCTCTCCAATGTGCGCCCTGTTTATGTCCCCAACACATTGGCCGGAAGCCTGGCAACGATTGCTCAAAAGCGATTTTCTTATGGGGCTTTTGCCGCACTGATAGTGCCGTGCTTTTTCCTTTGCCGCCACAGGCCATCGGGAAATATTTCTTTTACGTTGCGCAAAAGGGTGGGGCCCCGCTCGATTTTGCCGCCAACTAGCGCGCGACCTTAGCGGCGAAAATCAGCCCTCTTCCCATAATTGGCCGCACCGCGCAAAGCGCTTGCTGCACCCCGTTCGAGAGTCGGGCTACTATTTGTCGGGAAAGGCGTTCGTGGTGAAAAATTTCCGGCGGTTGATAAACGACGATATCGACAGGCACCATCCCGCACTTTTTTAACATCACCGAGACCGTCACCGGCGTAAAAAAGACGGCGTGATCCCACGCATCAACTTCATGGCCAAACACGAGGTTTTGCATAAAATAGTTCAAGGAATTTGCGTTTGGAACACTTGCAACAAAAATCCCGTCCGGTTTGAGATGCTTTTTAACGGAATCGAAAAAAGACCGGTGGTTTGTGAGATGTTCAACGAGTTCGCCGGCGATGACGACATCGAACGTTTCCCCGAGGTCCATTTTCTCAACATTGGCCACGCAAACGTTGTATCCTTTTTCCGATAATGTCGCCACAGCGGAAGAGTCGTAGTCCACGCCTTTTACTGAGCGGGCGCGCGACTTTATCAGGGAATGGAGCCACCACCCCTTTTTCTCCTCAATTGCCGCTTCGTGCTCTACGCAACCCAGGTCCAGGACGTCTTTGTTGGTTACGTAATCCAGAAGAATATCCAACCGACGCCTATTGGAATATCGTAAGACAGGTTTCACGTGTGCTTCAAACGTTTTGCGTGTGTTTTCAAAGTGGTCCATGGCTATTTTCAGGGATATACCATAGTTGTTGCGATTTGTGGCGTTTTTTTTGTGAGCGTCAGCCCAATATGTTTGGTCTCGTTTATCTGGCTGTGGCAGGGTGGCGATTTCTTTGTCGGCTCAGAAATAAGTTCCGTATCTTAAATGCAACTACAACACTATGGCGCAACTCATTCAGGTCGATATTCCTATTACGGTCAGTAT
>Ga0247840_10010764_pt1 | contig 11339 bp, 10 predicted proteins | sample LaCruzMarch2015__FD_192404 | JGI IMG/M metagenome (GOLD analysis project Ga0247840, IMG submission 192404) | Freshwater microbial communities from meromictic Lake La Cruz, Castile-La Mancha, Spain - LaCruzMarch2015_17m | ecosystem: Environmental > Aquatic > Freshwater > Lake | place: Spain...
AAGCCGAATCCCAGGCCCAATGAAAGCTTCGAATTCCTCGACGTTAATTTCGCCAAGTCCTTTAAAGCGGGTGATTTCTGAGTTGGCGCCGAGTTTTGCAATGGCCGCGTCTTTTTCCTCAAGTGAGAAGCAATACAAAGTTTCCTTTTTATTGCGCACGCGGAACAGGGGCGTTTGGAGAATGTATAGGTGGCCATTTTTGACGACCTCGGGGAAAAACTGAAGGAAAAACGATACCATGAGAAGCCGGATGTGCATTCCGTCGACGTCCGCATCGGTCGCCATAACGATATTGTTGTAACGCAGCCCCTCAATCCCGTCTTCAATATTTAAGGCGTCTTGCAGCATGTAGAACTCCTCGTTTTCGTAAACGACTTTTTTGGTCATTCCATATGTGTTAAGGGGTTTTCCGCGCAGAGAGAAGACAGCTTGATGGGTAACCGACCTGGCGCTGGCGATAGAGCCACTGGCGGACTTACCCTCGGTGATAAAAATCATGGAAGACGATTTGTCGTCTGCTGATGTGTTGTAATGAACCTTGCAGTCCATTAGGTTGGGATTGCGGAGCCCCGCCCGTTTCGCCCGTTTGCGCGCAACATCCTTAATCCCCGCAAGCTCTTTCCGCTCCTTTTCGTTGCTGAGTATTTTGTCTAGCAAAGCCTGCTTGACCTCCGGGGTCCTGTGGAGAAAGTTGTCCAACTCTTTTTTCAGGAAATCATACACGAAGGTTTTCAGCGTAGGCCCATTTTCAGCAACCACAGAGGAACCAAGTTTGGTTTTAGTTTGGGACTCGAAAACCGGTTCTTGAACCCGCACGCTAACGGCTGCGACAATTCCCGTGCGAATATCACCAGTGTCATAGTCTTTTTGGTAAAACTCGCGAACAACCTTCACGATTCCCTCGCGAAAAGCAGCAACATGGGTCCCACCTTGGTGGGTGTTTTGCCCGTTCACGAAAGAGTGTATCTCTTCGCTGCTGCCACCGCCATGCGTAATCACGATTTCAATATCTGGGCCCCGCAAGTGAACGGGAGGATAGACGATTTCGTCTTTGCCTCCGCCGCGCGCTAGGGTGGCGTTCATGAGGTCAAGCAACCCATTTTCGCTTTTGAATGTCTGCGTACCACGATGGTCAGTTAAAATAAGCTCCAGCCCAATGTTAAGATAGCTGTAATTGGCTAGCATTGCGTCGACATATTCGCACTGCCATGTATAGTTTTTGAAAATAGACGCATCCGGCACAAACTGAATCATAGTGCCATTGGGCTCTTCACACTTCGCCACCGGCGGGTCATTTTTTATGATTCCGCCAGAAAACGTCGCCTCCTTATACTGGTTTTCTCGGACAGCGCGAATTAAAAACTCGCTAGAAAGCGCGTTTGCGGCCTTTATCCCAACGCCGTTAAGGCCGACCGATTTCTGAAAGGTGTTGGAGTCGTATTTGGCGCCAGTGTTTATTTTTGAGGCACAATCAACAACTTTGCCAAGCGGAATCCCCCGGCCAAAGTCGCGAACCGTTGCGATACCAGAGGCGGGGTCAACGGTAACCTCGATCCGCTTTCCAAATCCCATCGTAAATTCGTCGATAGAGTTATCAATGACCTCTTTGAGGAGGATGTATATGCCATCATCATGGGAGGTGCCATCACCTAGTTTGCCGATATACATACCAGGCCGCCGCCTGATATGTTCTTGCCATTCAAGCGTCTGGATGGAATCTTCACCGTAACTTCCTAGTTCAGCCATAAGGTTGAAATATCACAAAGATTGTTCGCTGGCAAGAGAGCTAATTCACCCACTGCCCACGGGCTGCATCCTCAACAGGGGGTTCGCGCGTGCCTATTGTGGTTAATGGAATAGGCTCGGGGCGTGGTTGAGCGGACGGCGGACGGCGGTTAACCAGCCCTTCCAGCTCGGATATTTTAGTTTTAACCTTTGATGAAGCCGGCGGCGGTCCGCTTGGCGGTGGAACGTCAGGGATATCCTGGCCAATTGGCTCCCCATCCGAGTCAAGCTTTGCCACACGAAGCGCGCCCTTGTTTTCGTATTTGACGACCTTGCCGTTTAAAAACGCGACCCAGCTTCCCCCGTAGTGCCAGTATTCCGTATCGTTTTTAAGAGTAATTTGGCCCGGCACGCCCATGGATTTGGTAACCTGCGCCTCGGTCGAGCCAACAGCAAATAAAGCTTCGGGTTTCGCGACTCCATCTCTCACGGGATGTAGCCAGGCACATCCCGTGAGAAGGCTCAGGAGGCCGCAGATGGAAAGTATGCCGAATATCTTCATGGAACAGCAGTTTATACTACCTCAAACGGCGAAAAATGTGAACCGATTAGTTGCGTCTTGTCAAATCACGCTTCCGCGCATACATCGTAATTCGCTTGCATGAACAACCACACACATACACACGATGCGATGGAAAAGGCTCGCCGGTGTGGGGTGTTTCTAGCTTCACGGCTCCTCGACGAGCCGTTTTCTATGGCACCAACATGCTTCATGGCAAGTCCCAGAATAGCAAGAACGCCCACCGAGGTTAAATTTGTTCCGGCAGTTGATTTTTTTACATCGCAATGCAGCCATATCGGCGGAATAGACTTGGCGTCAGGAAATACAGAGCGCGATTTAAACGTGCTTGAAAACGAAACCAATTCGCTGCTTTTAGCGGCAAAGCTTGGGGCATCGGAACAGTATTTCTGTCGCAGAACATTTAAGGTTGCCCTGCGCAAAAAACTCGCCAACTGCTGCCGCGCAAATGCCCCTAAAAAGCACCCCGCAATCGGCGTCGCCGAGATCCCTTCACGTGGCCTGTCACCTCGTAGTATGCACGCGTTTGTGATATGGGAGCCGCCATGCCCTGCCTCACTCGAGTTGCATATATTTTTGCCTGGTGAACGAGATGACTACCCGGCATGGATAAACGAGGTGGGTATTTACCGCGATATCATACAGGAACTCACCCGAAACCAAATATCCCCCGTTGTCATAGGGCTCCGCGAACTGTGCTTCTGGGCCGAACCGCGCGCTATGGGTGTGCCAGGCATGATAGCGACAGAGGCACGGGCAACCGCAAAATACCTGAGAGGGTTTTGTAACCTACAAAAAGCGAGCTTTGTTGTCGCGCCAAAACGTGTTTTCTTTAATCGCTTGCCATCGCTTGCGCTTCCAGTTCTAGGGCATCTTATGCGGTTTCAAGACAATGAATGGGGATGGGCTCACGATGCTGCTCGCATAATCACGTCTCCGATGCTTGATTCTGCATGCTCGCCTGACACAACAATAACAGCCATTGCAAAAAAAACAGTGGCCCAAGAACACTACCGGTTAACTGAAGGTATTTTACAGCGTGTTGATGGCCGATGGGAAGAATGGAACGGAAAAGGCTTCGATGATGTGTGCGCATTGTCTCACAAAGCGTTTGCGACGGTGCTGGGAATAACGCATGAAATATTTGTTTCCCGCGAAGCTGTGCGGAGCACAAGTCGAAAAATGTGGGAATCCACAGATATGGAAAAGCTAAGTGATAAATTTTGGTTTTGTCGCGAAAAAATCGCTGCGACGATTTGGGCTTAACGCGTAACGATATCGACCAGCGTTTTCTGAACCACCACCTCGGGGTCTGATTCTCCGTAGATTAAGTTAGTGTTCGCATCCGCGCATCCGCGCAAAGCCCGTGACAGCTCACAGATTGTATAGTTCTCGCAATCACAAACGGCAAGAGAGAGCCCATAAGCGTTAACAGTCCCGTCTTTTTTCTTAGGCAAATGGAGTGTCTGCTCCTTCGGTAGACGCTGAATAGCTCCCATCGCCGCACGTGAATCTGAGGTGGGGATTTTGTAGAAATCAACCAGCTCACGGGCAATAAACAGATTCCTTACAGTCGGAACAATACCGGCAAGCAAAACTCCAATTGGTGATTCCCGCTGAGCAAATAGGCGTTGCAAAACCAGGACCGCCTTTTTGGCGTTTCGTTTTGAAATGGCATTGCCTATTTCAAACACATTCCCTTGTCGAGTTGTTGGAACCAGTGTGGCAACAAGACGTTCAGAAACGTTCCCTGCGTCTGAGGCAACCATGAGCTTTTCCAACTCGTTGCGTAACTGACCTGGCGTAGCCCCGACTCTCGCGGCCAACAAAACCACGGCTTCATGTTCCAGTTGGAGCCCATAATCGCGACTTTGTTTTTGAACCCACCGCACAATGTCTTGCTCCGTGGCATTAAACCCAAATGTTGGCAAATCTATCACCGTAGTTACAAAACCAGATGAAAACCGCTTAAAATGCCCCCTTCGTTTGTCGGCGCACGGCGCGCTAACAATAAAATCAACTGACTCCGGCAGCAACGCTGTAGCAATCGCAAAAAGCGCATCAAGGGGTTCAGCAATTACATCGAGTTTCCCGGCCGGGCTGTCAGAAAAGCACGCGGCGTTTTTAAACCAAACCACTTTTTTCCCGGCAAAAAACGGAAAACTCTGCAGTGAGTTGGAGACATCTTGAATCCGCTCGGCTGACTCGTCCGCGCTGGCCGAGGCACCATCAATCACATCAAAGCTAAACTCATCTAAACCGGCACCCAGTTGGCTTGCTAACGTGGATGCATACTGTTTCACCCCACTCTCGTCGTTTCCAGTTATAAAGTATGCGGGCATAGGTTAGGGCAGGGAAGGTTTATGGGCGAAGACAAGGTCGCGTATTTCATCAGGCACGTGGAACGCAAGAGCAATGCTTAAAGACTCTAAAATGAGCTTCCGGTTCGCCCCTCTCTCAACGGCCTCTGCTGCGGAAGAGAGTTCTAAAAGAGTGCTTGCCCAATATTCGCTGACCGGCTGCTCGAAAACGATAGACGCAAATATCTTAGTTAGGTAGCTTCGAATTCCGATTATGGCTAAAACAGTGTGATATTTTGCTCTGGCAGCCTGCATCCCCTCCAAAACTTCTTCTCTTGCAGCAATCGAACTAGCAGAGATTTGCCCCCCGTTCTCGGCCTCCGCTTTAAGCTGCGAAATGGCGGATTGTTCAGCTTTAATGTCCGAAGAGGCAGAGGCGTCAACGATGTCGCCAATGCGCCCGGCAAGAGTCAGTGCGGCGGCGGCGGGGCTGTTCTTCTCCGCAACGGCTTTCCAAATGGCGACTGTGGCATTTTTTTCGCACATCGAGGGCGCCCGCCTCTTGGGCTGAATTAAGGGAACAGGAATACACCTCGATAATATAGTCGGCAATAAGCTGTCTGCCGACGTCGCAGTAAGAAAAAAGTAGGTGTCCCTCGGCGGCTCCTCAAGGGTTTTAAGCAGCTTGTTGGCCGGCGCAACGCCAAGCCTATCTGCCTCGTGTATAATAACAACCTTGGCGCCTCCCTCATACGAAGTCCGAGAAATGTGGGATTCAAGGTCTGATATCATATCTACATTTATCACTCGCGACCTGCCAGCGGGCCGCAAAAGAAAGCAGTCGGGGTGGTTCGGGGGCAAGGGGGACCTAAGTAAATGGCGGGCCATTCTCACCGACAAATCAAAATGGACATCTGCGTCGGCACCATAGAAAAGATAGGCGTGTGAAAGCCCTCGGGCGGACTGCACAAGATGACTAAAAGCCGAATCAATGGTTAAGGCCATGTCAAAACAAGGTTTCCTGCGTCGAAACAGGTGCTGCACTTTTTTTAGACTGTCGCTGTTTTGCGGGTTTAACAGGTTCTGGCTTTGCTGCTTCTGAGATAGGTGGGGTGGGCTCAGGCAAAGGGGCAGATTCCGCTGGTGCAACTTCGTCCTGCGGCCTAGCCCTAGTTAAAATGGGTGGCCTCGGCCACACCACAGGTTGGGTCCGCTCGCGATTGGATATGCTGATAGCTAGCACTATGGCCGTATCAACGGTGGAGCGCCTGTCAACAGAGCGTTTGATTTCCTTGGCGTAGTTGCCAAAATGCGCCATCAGTTCGACCGCTTTTGCATGCCCCAAGAACCCCATAATTTCATCAGTGAAAGGCGTATGATTCTCAGTAGCATGTCGAACAACGCAGGCCTTAAACATCTCGGCCATTTCACCGCAAAAAACGCCCGGATCGACACCCGTTGCTTCCGTTGCGTCTAACAACGACAACAAAAACCCTAAGTCCCCTGCCGCAATTGCCCGCCCGAAATTCACGATTGTGTCAGTAGAAGGCATTCCAAGAATCTCAATTGTTTGCTCGCCGGTAATTTTATCGTGGCAAAGCGACGCCATTTGGTCCAGCATCGTAAGGGCATCTCGGAGCCCCCCCCGCGCAGCCTTGGCAATATGGAATACCGCTTCCGACTCAATTACAATGCCCTCGTTTCGGCATATTGCTTGGATTGTGCCTTGGATGTCTTTTGCCGACAGTGCCCGCAAATCCAAGCGCTGACACCGGCTCATCACTGTGGCTGGCACCTCCATCGGGTCTGTGGTAGCAAAAATGAATTTAACATGACTCGGGGGCTCTTCAAGTGTTTTGAGAAGAGCATTGAACGCCGCCGTCGATAACATGTGCACTTCATCAATAATATAAACCTTAAACCGAGACTCAGCAGGTGCCGTCGCGACGCCGGAAAGCAGGCTTTTAACCGCGTCAACGCCGTTGTTCGTGGCACCGTCAATCTCTCGCACATCCAGGCTGTTGCCTTCGGCAATGGACATGCAAGTCGAACATTTCCCACAAGGCGCCGATGTTGGGGCGTCGAAACTTTTGCAGTTTAAAGACTTGGCGACAATTCGCGCCAATGTGGTTTTTCCTGTTCCACGTGGGCCAGTAAACAAATAGGCTTGTGCAATCCGGTTTGTATCAAGTGCATTGGCTATTAATGCACAGATAGCTTGCTGCCCTACAACTTGATTAAGGGCAGAGGGGCGATATTTTCTAGCAAAAGCGAGGTGACTCATGTTTTTGTTCTTTATAGCCACGCTGAGCTGTTTCGACAAGACACGTTTGTTGTGAAATATTTTCGCGTGTTCTTGGCGAAACACTTCATTGATGATATCATGTCTGCATGAAGCACGTTGTCGTCTGTCTTATTTTGTCTGTCGCGGTAGCGCTGGCACAAGAAGATTATGAGTCATGTAAACGGGTGAAAATAGAGGGCAACTTGGTTGGGTTGTCTTTTGAAGGGGGGCCAACCCCAGAAACAACGCCTCAAATTCTGGATATTCTTGATGAATATGGGATTTCGGCCACCTTTTTTGTGGTTGGCTCTGCGGTGCAAAGCAACTCAGAGCTATTGAGCAGAATGACATCCACAGGTCACGAGGTCGGCAGTAGCACATGGGGGAAGGTCAGAATAACGGGGCTGGCCCCGGCAGGGTTAAAGGCGGAAGTAGAAAAAACCAACGAGGCTATTGGTCAAGCCACAGGTTTTTTGCCGGGAACGTTTCGCCCCCCATACAACGCAACAACAAAGGCATTAAACAAGCGCCTAAAAGACGATTTCCAATTAACTGTTATAGGCGCAGCCGTTACATCTCCTGACCCCAAAACACATGACGCGTTGGCGATTGCGGAGACGGTTATGAAAGCCGTTAAGGCTGGCGACATTATTTCCCTGCGGGACGACAGCCTTGCCACGATTGACGCCCTGCCAGAGATATTAAAAGGGCTATTTGCCAAGGGATTGGAGCCAGTTGCAGTATCTTCGCTGCTAGAGATAGCATCGCAGGAAGAGGACATCATTCCGTTGCCGCCAGAGCTAGCCGAAAGGCTCCCAAAACCCTAATAGCTCCGCGCTTTTGAAGGCACACCTGGCAGGTCTGCTTTTCCCCGAGAAGCAGCCGGCAGCCCTTCAGCCTCTCGCGACGCAATCAAAAGCGCGTCTAGGTCGCGTTTCTTGCTGTTTTGCCTTTCGATAAATTCCTCTTGGCTGGTAATTTCCTCGCGCCCGGAAGCGGATAGGTATGAGCAAGCACGAACCAAATGCATCACGGTAATCTCTTTGGCACCAAAATGAATAGCCTTGTATGCTTCAGCGCCAGCATCGATAGCGCGTTCATCTGGTGAGAACACCGACTCAAGCCGGTTCCGGCTAGGTTGGTCGATAAACAGATCAAGATGCTTACCCTCCTCGACACTAAAAGTTCGCAGTTGTTGAACCAAGTCTTCGAAATACGGATGTTCGAGATCCTCGCGAGTTACACCGCAAAGGATGACATCAAAGTCGCTTTTGGAATCGTTTTTGCCGTTAGCATACGACCCGAAAAGCTTCCAAGTGTGTTGTGGGACATCTGCAAAGAAATTCATGTATACCCCATAGTCCGCAGTCTGAATTTTGACAAGGAGTTTAGCGGGGTATTTACAAAAACGACTCCAAAAGCCCGAAATACCCGCTAACAGACTGCACAACCTTCCAGGCAACAAACCCGGCCACCACAAAATAAACGAGCTGTGGGATGCCATTGGAAGCAAAATCTATTGCCTCATAGAGCTTTTTGCTTTGGGCCGCCCTCGCCCTCGCAATTTCTTTCTCAAACTCCCCAGTCCCATCTCCAATTTTAAGGGCATCAATAACCGTTCTCGGGAAACCTAGTGTTGATTCAACGGCAACCGGCAACCGCACGCCATTCTTAATTCGTTCGCTGATTTGGAAGCATCCCGCCCGAATGGAGGGGCTTCCACTTGCGACACCCGCCCTCTCAAAAGCGGAAACAATGCCAATTCCAGCGGATATCAGCATTTGAAAGGCGCTACAGAATCGCACACTAGTAACACCGGCCCAAATTCTACCGGCAAACGGCACACCTTAACAATCCGTTCAAGAGATGTATTGGAGCGCGCAGCATCAAAAAGCGAAATCCCGGCAAACCCAAATGCGGCACCTATCAGATAGAACCAGGCCAACACCCGTAGGGCATCGCCAGCAGCCGCTTCAAACCCAGCAACGACAAAGGCGGGCGCCGCCAATGCTAGGGCCGCAAAATGAACCAGGAAAACCGGGTATCGCAGTCCTTTTATTATGCGTTTTTGCAGTTCTGATAGTGCTGAGTAATAATCCGCCAAATCGCGGAATGTAGTCTCGACGTGCCCGCTAGTGTCGCCGCAGCGAATCATTTCGATATCAAAACCATTGAACAGATGAGGGAATGCCTGGAAACGCCCCGCTAAATCATCTCCGGAATTGGCAGAAATGACATTTGCCACATCGCGCCAAACTCCACCAGAAAAATGTGCACAAGAGTCTCGCAGAGACCGACCAGCCTCTAGGTTTGCGGCCAAGACATGAAAAAACTCCGCTTTTTTATGAGGAGCCATGGCTCCTCACGCGGACTTCTCTTTAATCACAACTGCTGTTCCGTATGCAACAACTTCGGTGCCGTTAACTTGTCCTGTGATAGAGGAGGCGTCGTAACGAAAACCAACAACAGCGTTTGCTCCAAGTCGTTTGGCGTCCTCGGTCATAAGTTCCGTGGCGTGTGCCCGAGCTTGGTCACACATCTCAGAGTAGGCCTGGATATTGCCGCCGACGACGGACTTCATGGCACCCATAAACCCCTGTGAAATGGTCGGCGTGCGAACAATAACCCCGCGCGCAACGCCGCAATGCTTCACAACGGTGTAGCCCGGGATATCGAAAGTGGTTGAGATATGCATAATAGTTTAATTATACCACCTTTTTTGCTTTGAACACAAGAGTAATTTCGTAGATTGTCATCAGTGAGTCGTCGCGCCTTATAATGTCATCCCTCGTAACCATAATTGCCTCGCAGGAACCAAGGCCGCAAGAGGCACCGGAGGAGTCGAAGCCTCAGCACCTGATTGGTTTGGATTCCCAGCAGCTACACGTTGCGGAAAGTTCACACAAGGCATTGGTCGTTCTGGCGGGCGCCGGAACAGGGAAAACCCGTGCGGCCGTTGCTTGGGCGCAAGAAAGGTTGGCACGCGGCGTCTCTGGTGAAAGAATCGCGTTACTGACATTCACAAACCGCGCGGCTGCGGAAATGCGAGAACGGCTCATCTCCATGACTGGGGCCATTGCCGATGGAGTGTTTTGTGGAACTTTCCATTCATTTGCAGCGTGGCAAATGCGAATGAACGCCTCTCGACTCGGGCTGCCATCGGGAACATCAATTATGGACGAAAAAGATGTCGCGCACGCAATTGCTATTTGCTGCAACAAATTCGGCATCAAACATTATCGGCTAAGAGAGCGGGAGCACATTTCTGGTCAATCACAAACCGTGCGCTTACACGAAACCAAGGGATATTGCCTCGACGATATTGTGGGTGCTATGAAATTTGCATTGGCATCATGTAAGCCACCGGGAGAGTATCTAAAAACACTAACCAAATCAGAAAAATTCTCGGAATTGTATGATGAATATCTGCGCTTTCAGCGAACAAATGGCCTGATTGACTTCGACCATCTTTTGATGTTTTTATGGTCCGCTCTAAAAAGAGACATGCTCTATCGGATGACTATTGCTGCGCAATTCACGCATGTGCTTGTGGATGAGGTGCAAGACAACAATGCGCAGCAATTCGAAATACTGGAACATATTGGCCATACGCAGAGAGTGATTATTGGGGACCTAAATCAATCAATCTACGGGTTCCGAGGAGCACTGCCCACGGGCGTAGATAGCTTTACAAAGAAACACCCTGACTGCAAAATCATCACTCTAACTAAAAACTATCGCTCGGTTCCACAAATCGTGGAATACGTTAACAGCACCCTGGTAAAGGACGAAGCCGTGAAAATGGTCCCCGCAAGAAAAGAGAAGGGAGATGTGCATTTGTTTGCTATTGAAAACACCAAAGAAGCGGTAATGCGCACAGTCGGCTCTATCCGAAGATCAATGGAAGATGGCGTGAAAGGGCATGAAATATCTGTTATTTTCAGAAATACGACTCATCCAGCAGTGAGAATGATTGAGGAGGCATTAGAAGAAAGTGGTGTCCGCTACCAGCGCCAAGGAGGAAACGAAGTTGCCACCGGCGTGGAGATGGGAATGTTTCATTCCATTGTAAAAGCAGCCTACAATCCGCGCGACGTAGTGTCACTTATGCGTGCGTTGCAAATGGTGCCATTTGCAACACCAGCGGCCGTGCAGTTGGCTGTTGAAAATTATGGGCTCACCGGCCTGTCCGCACTAGAAGACCCGTTTACAAATTTGCGGGATGTTCTGCTTCGCCTTCGGAATAGAGACTTTGACTTTAAAAGCAGCTTGAACGCTGCATTGCGTTTGTTCAGGAAATACCGCCACATGCAAAGCAACACAGATTTTGAAGCCCGAATGGCCCCGGTCGATGCCTCGGTGGCGGCGTGGGTTAAAAACGGGGCGGACCTTGTTCAAATAGCAACATCTCCGCTGATGACACGCCGCATGGGGTGGAGGGTTCCTGAAC
>Ga0247840_10010768_pt1 | contig 11335 bp, 7 predicted proteins | sample LaCruzMarch2015__FD_192404 | JGI IMG/M metagenome (GOLD analysis project Ga0247840, IMG submission 192404) | Freshwater microbial communities from meromictic Lake La Cruz, Castile-La Mancha, Spain - LaCruzMarch2015_17m | ecosystem: Environmental > Aquatic > Freshwater > Lake | place: Spain...
TGCCCTTACTGTAAAAGTATAGGGAGTGCCATTTGTGAGACCGGCAATAATAATTGGGGAAGCATTTCCAGTTTGAACAATTCCTTGTGGATCAGAAGTAACAGTGTAATTGGTGATTGCTGAACCACCATCAGAAGCGGGTGCGTCAAAGCTAACTGCTACTTGTCCATCGCCCCGCACAACACCAGTAATAGTTGGTTTTCCAGGAACGGTTCTCGGTGTACTTTCCGTTGCGGGAGTGCTTGATGACCCTGTGCCAGTAGAGTTAACTGCTGAAATTCTGAAATCATATAAGGATCCATTTACAAGATCCACAACAGTTATGTTTGTCGCGGGAGATATGGCGTGGCCAAATTGAGTCCAAGTTGAAGTGGAGTGAAGTTTGTATTCAATAACATAGTTTGTAATTTCAGCGCCGTTATTGGATGGAACTGTCCAAGATAAACCAACTTGAGCATTTCCTGGGGTGGCAATAACTGCCGATGGAATTCCCGGAACTCCTGCGGGTATTACAGGAGAAGAAGCGTTAGATGCAGGACCTTGCCCAACAATATTTGTGGCGGTCATGGTAAATGTGTAGGGTGTACCGTTTGTTAAGCTGGTAACAATAATTGGTGAGGTGCTACTTGAGAAAACAATTGAATCAGGGTTTGAGGTGACGGTGTAGTTGGTGACTTCGCTTCCACCGTTTGTTGCGGAATTGGTAACAGTTTCCTCGCTCGCAACGGAGTAGAAAGTAGAGGGGTTGTTTTGGTTGTTGTATTCCGTTTTGATCCAGTCAGCGGAGCGGGCTATGGGAGAGACCGTAACCTCGTCTATTGCGCCAGAGAATGCTCTTACGCCACCTATTTTTGAATCTGCATAATTATAATTTGCACTATTAATGTTCCATGTTCCTGTTACAAGAACTCCATCGATAAAAAATTGAGTAACACCACTTGCTCGTCGCATCTGCACATAATGCCATGTTGTAGTATCGGAAAAAACATAAGATGAAATCGCCCACGCAGAAAGTTCATATACACCTCTCAAACGATTACCATTTAAATCGTTTGCAATAGAAGATCCAATGCCAAATCCCACACCACCAATACCATTCATAAAAATGAATCCATTTTGACTTAAACTGCTTGGCTTCATCCAGCCAGAAAAAGTCCAGTCGTTACTAACATTACTTATAGGTGATCCTGGAATTGTAATTGAAGTAGCGGAAAAATTTCCTCCCCCTCCAATCTTACCTGTCGTGGGTGTCCACGTCTGGGCCGTGCTATTTTTAGCATTAATTGTCGAATCAAAAACTTGCGGATTTGTTCCGGTTTCTTTCAAGTGCCAAACCCCAGCATAGCTGTTAGACCAAACTGACCGACTTCCATAAGTAGCCGAAGCTGCCGGCTCCGTCGCACTTGTGTTTCCATAATACATAAATATCTCAGTATTCACTGATGTAGAAAGAGTTGGAACCTTCACCCACGCAACAAGCGTTCCGTTTGAATACGATTCTATTTCTCTTGCAAGTTCTGTTGTACCATTAGATGATGTGAATCTGATATCAGTTCCGCTTGCATTTATGTTTGATAGACCAGTTAGCGAAACTAATACCGGAAAGTTTGTTTGATTAGTGTTTGGAACTTTTGTTTTATCAATTGTGATTTTCTTTCGATAGGTCCAGCTGTTGTTGTACCAATTTGAAGCTGTAACATTTGAAAGTAGATCAAAATTAACAGTTACTTGTGTGTCTCCAGGAACAACACTTGTAATAGTTGTTTTTCCGGGAATGGTTTTTGGAATACTACTGACAAGTGGAGAGCTTGAACTTCCCATCCCAACAGCGTTGACTGCGGAGATTCTAAAATCGTAAGAAGTACCATTTGCTAATCCAGAAACAGCGGTAGCAACTATTGTTGGTGTCTGTGCATCGGCATAAATTTGCCAACTTGCAGGTTCGTCAGGTGCGCTAGTTAATTTGTATTCAATTACATAATCTGTAATCGCGCTTCCGCCATTTGAAGCAGGAGCAGACCACAAAAGAGAAACCTGTCTGTCTACCGCGGTTGGTGTGACTGCTGTTGGAGATCCTGGAGTTGTTGCGGGAGTAACGGGATTAGAAGGTAATGAAGCTGGACCGGTTCCTGCGCTGTTTGTAGCGGTAACTGTAAAAGTATATTCTGTTCCGTTTGTTAGACCGGTAACAGTAATTGGAGAACCTGTGCTTGTGGCAGTGATGTTTCCTGGGTTGGAGGTTGCGGTATAAACTGTAACAGCACTGCCACCATTGGAGGCTGGGCTGGCAACGTTTTCTTCTGTCGCTATAGAGTAGAAAGTAGCAGGGTTGCTTTGGTTGTTGTATTCAGTTTTAGCCCAATCAGCCGATCTTACAGTGGAAGAGATTTTGACCTCATCAATATTTCCAGACATATATCTTGCTCCACCCTTACCAATCTTAAGGTCTGAAGTATTTACTGGTGTGGCAGTAGTTATTAAAACATGATGCCAGTTGGTGTCAGATATAGGGTAGCGGATTAGGACTTGTTTAAGAGAAAGATCATCGGTATACCAAGTTGAAGCTGCATTATAATCCATGACTCTAAATCTTGGGTTTGTATAATCAGCTTGGGAATAAAACCTAGCATACTTCCAAGAACCAGTCTGGGATACAGCCGCACTGCCATAACCAACCCAAGATCCATAGTACTCCTGAAGAGCAATGACGGCCGCCCCACTACTCACATACATCCATCCACTTCCTTTGTATTGAATATTGTCGGTAATAGTTAATGCTTGACTTATATCATACCAACCCCCCTGGTGACACTAGTTTTTGAGAGCTACCCTCGCTATGTACAATTGTAGTTTCTTGTGATGGTGTAGCTGCTGGATTCCAGTTATATGCAATACCGTTAGTATAGGGGGCTTCCATTCCACCGTTTACCAATAATTCACCACCATACAAAGTTCTTAAAACCCCATCAACATAAACTGTTGCATTAACCATTCCTTCGGGGACGGCACTGTCATTAATGTACTGGTTAGCATTTAACTCAATTCCTCCGTTATCATTTGTATTTGATTTTACCCAATATGAAATTGTATTCATGTTTCCAACACTACTTCCACTTAAATACTGACTGCTACTTGAAGCAAAAGCTCCGGCGTTGTTTATTTGTCCAGTAATCGCAGTTGATCCATTGTTGTTTGTCAGATTATTTGCGTTGACTGTAGAATCATTGGGAGATACCAGGTCCTCCATATGCCACACCCCCTTAAAATTACTATCCCAAACATTATTCTTTCCATAAGTAGCCGAAGCTGCCGGCTCTATCGCCCCGGAATTCCCATAATACATAAATATCTCCGTATTCACTGATGTAGAAAGTGTTGGAATTTTAACCCACGCAACAAGTGTTCCGTTTGAATATGATTCTATTTCTCTTGCAAGTTCTGTTGTACCATTAGATGATGTGAATCTGATATCAGTTCCACTTGCATTTATGTTTGATAAACCAGTGAGAGAAACAAGAACTGGAAAGTTTGTTTGATTAGTATTTGGGACTTTTGTTTTATCGATTGTGATTTTCTTTCTGTATGTCCAGCTGTTGTTGTACCATGGTACTGCAGTTGGGTTTAAAAGTGGGGTAAAAGATACCGATGCTGTAGTGCTACTTGCTGTTGTTACACCAATAACTGGTGCGCTGGGAATACCTGCTGGTGTTGATGAAACTATATTACTTGCGCTACCTGCTCCCGCAGAATTGACAGCAGAGACCTTGAAGTCATACTCTGTTCCATTTAATAAAACACCTCCCACCACGATGCTGGTTGCTGTTGATGGGGTGTGACCAAACTGTGCCCAGACCGAATCATTGTGAGGTTTATATTCAATTACATAATCAGTAATTGGTGAACCGTTATTTGCAGGTTCAGTCCAAGAGAGAGTGGTTTGTAAATCTCCTGCAGTTGAAACGAGGTTGGTTGGCGCATCAGGAAAAGCAATTACAGACATCTCGTTTACTTGGGTAGCATCATAGTCAGGATTCCCTCTGGAATTAAGCTCAAAAATAATAACATCACCTGCATTGAGAACTTGTGTTTTACTTATTGTTACCGGTATGTTCTGTGCGTTATTAACATACCCTACAGATTTTACATTATTTATCCAAATAGCAATTGATGTTTGACCTGTGTTGAGAGCTGTGGTTGTTAAATTTATTTTAGCATTACCGCTGGCGCCAGGAGGAACGACATATTTCCAGGCTGTTGATACATTGTCTACTCCAGGGTGAGCAGAAGTTTTACACGCAAACGGAGTCGCATAAGCTTGATTACCTTGCCAACAGGAACTACCATTCCACGTCATGTTTGTAGTAGAAAAACTTGCTGGATTTGAATTTCCAATATCAGAATTTGCTGATGTTGCAAGATACCCTCCTGACCAACCATTCGTTCCTTGTGGAGAGGACAAGGAGTTTACGTTTGTGGAAGATATGGCGTGGGCAACATTTGCATTGAATGAAAAAACGTTAACAAAAATAAATACAAACACCAAAAAAGCCGAGAAAATCTTTTTTATTTTCCCTAGTTTTCTATCTGTTAAAAAGGCAACAGACATGCATTTATTATACATTTATTTTTCACTATTAAAAAGTTTTTTTGATGTTTTTAATTGAACTTTTTTGAATATTTTGTTGAATAAAAAACATACAAAAGGGCCTTTGTATATTTAGAGATAAGGGACTCGGGGCTTACAGCCCCAGTACACCTTTGCAATTTTTTAGAACCCTTCGGATTCTAAAAAATATAGCAAAGATTTTCTCGTCCCTTGCGGAGGTGCCTCAAGGCACCTCCTATCACCCACAAAAAAATAATGCAAACTTGCGTCTGCATTATTTTTTTCTGGTGGGCGATAAGGGACTCGAACCCCTGACCTTCTCAGTGTAAATGAGTTGCTCTACCAACTGAGCTAATCGCCCTCATTTGGTTCACATAATATATACTATTATTGAAATAATATCAATATAGGGTATTATGACATCAATGTTATCGATAATATACCAAGACAAGGATGTTTTGATCATAAATAAGCCTGCGGGCATTATGGTTCATGGCGATGGAAAAACGGAGGAGAAAACCTTGTGTGATTTTGTCGAGGAAGAGTTTCCTGAAACTAAAGATGTGGGTGAGCCAATGATGATAGGCAGGGGACCAAACAAAGAACCTACAATTTTAAGACGCCCGGGTATTGTTCATAGGTTAGATAAGGAAACATCTGGTGTTATGGTTGTGGCAAAGAATCAATCTGCATTTGAAATTCTTAAAAAGCAATTTCAAGATCATATAATCAAGAAAACATACAATACTTTTGTTTGGGGGTTTGTTAAGGAAGATGAAGGTGTGATTGATAGACATATTGGGAGAAGTAAGGGGGATTTTAGAAAGTGGAGTGCCCAACGCTTTTCACGCGGTGAGCTTAGACCCGCAATAACTGAATACAATGTTTTAAAGAGATTTGATGGAGATCCGGTAATGAAACGTGGAGCAATAATGGTTGGCAAGGGTAATTCAAAAATACCGTTAATGTTTAGTCTTGTTGAGGTCCATCCACTAACTGGAAGAACGCACCAGATCAGAGTCCATTTTAAGGCTATAAATCACCCGGTGGTGGGAGATGGTCTCTATGCTGAGAATCACCCGTATGCTTTAGGTTTTGACCGCTTGGCTCTTCATGCTCGCAAATTAAAGCTAATCTTGCCGACGGATGCTGTGGTTGACGGTGAGGGTGGGGTAAGTGGAAAGATGAGTGAGTTTGAGGCGGAGCTTCCGGCTGATTTCAAAAAAGCTGCAGACGCGTTATTATTGTAATAATGAGAAGTAAAAATAAAGGACCCAGAGTTAAGTTCGTCCAAACTAAAGGACTCCGAACTTGGATTGAAATAGATAAAAAATCAGTTTTAAATAATCTAAAGGCCTTTCGTGGTTTGGTTGGTAAGAATGTTAAGGTAATGTCCGTTGTTAAATCTTATGCCTATGGTCATGGTCTTTGGGATTTTTCAAATATTATAAAGGATAATAAGGACCTGGATTGGTTTGGTGTTGATTCTGTTGTTGAAGGGCTTACCTTAAGAAAAGAAGGGGTTAAAAAACCAATTCTTGTTCTTGGCTATGTACTACCAGAGATGTTGATGGTGGCAGGGGAGAATAATTTGAGCATATCCGTTTCTTCTTTTGAAACTATTGCAGAAATTTCTAAGACTAAGTTTAGAAAAAAGCTGAAGATTCATTTAAAGGTTGATACTGGAATGCACAGACATGGTTTTAGTCTGAATCAAAAGCATGAGGTTCTGTCGGCTCTCAAGAATGTTTTATTAAAAGTTGAGATAGAAGGTATTTTTACCCACTTTTCATTTGCAAAAGATCCAAACGATAGAGCTTATACCAACAAGCAGATTTCTGAATTCAAAGAGTGGACAGAATTCCTATCAAAAGAGGTAAATATAAATCCAATCAAGCACGCGTCTGCAACTGGCGGTAGCCTAATTTATGATAAAGCTCATTTTGATATGATTAGAGTTGGAATTGGAATGTATGGCTTGTGGCCGTCTCCAGAATCAAAAAAATATAAATCTGGATTAATAAAAATAAAACCAGTTTTAGCTTGGAGAACTATTGTTGCAGAAATTAAGGAGGTTAAAAAAGGAGAGGGGATAGGTTGTGACTTATCGGAAAAACTTAACAAAAATACCAAGGTTGCCATTTTGCCCATAGGTTATTGGCATGGTTTTCCAAGGGTTCTCTCTAGAATAGGGTGTGTTTATATAAGGGGTGTGGCTTGCAAAGTGCTAGGTAATGTCTGTATGGACATAATAATGGTGGATGCTACAAATGTTTCAGGTATAAAAGTTGGGGATGAAGTTGAAATTATTGACCGAGATGATAATCGAAAAAATAGTTTGGTATATATGGCCAAATTGGCCAACATGTCCATATATGAGTTGGTGACCAGAATTAACCCACTAATTAAAAGAATTGTTGTTTAGGTGGTTGAGCACTACTGACCGGGTATATTTGCAAAAACCCTGCATCTCTGCTATATTGCTCCCTATGACAGCAGCTATAAAAACAGTTAAAAAGGAGGTTAAGGTGGCTAAAACAGATGCTACTAGAAAGGATTTTGATATGCGCGTAGGCGATACGGTTAAGGTGTATCAAAAAATTCAAGAAAAAGGCAAGACACGTCTTCAGGTTTTTGAAGGCCTTGTTCTTGCTAGAAAGCATGGAAGTGAAGCCGGAGGCACTTTTACCGTTAGAAAGGTTTCAGGAGGCTATGGAGTAGAAAGAATCTTCCCATTGTACTCACCAAATATTGATAAGATAGAGGTAACAAAGCGTGCTAAAGTTCGTCGTGCTAAGCTTTACTACATTAGAGACAAAGCGGCTAAGGAAATTAGTAAGAGAATGAAGATGGAAATGACAAAACGTGATTCATCTCATCTAACTAAGGCAGAGGCTGCAAGACTAGAAGCTGAGGAGGCTGCAATGGCAGTAGCAGAACCTGAGGTAGAGACAGTAGAGTCAACAACAGAGGACGCAACAGCAACAGAGTAATTTAAATAAAAGCACATTCGCTAGGGCGGATACAAAACAAGACCAATAAAAGTGGTCTTGTTTTGTTGTTGGGTTTTATGCATAATATACCCATGCGCGGGTGGAGAAACGGTAGACTCGCTACCTTGAGGTGGTAGTGCCCGTAAGGGCGTGGAGGTTCAAATCCTCTCTCGCGCACAATAAAGTTAGCCAAACAACTCCGAATGGTTACCAAGTTCCATCAGGGTTATTAATTTAAACTCACAATCTTTTTCGTAAATCAAAAGCATATCTGGGTAAACATGACATTCATATAAATCTTTATATTCACCTTGTAGTTTGTGGTTTTTGTATTGAGCAGGAAGGGGCACATCTAAGTTTAATAGACATATTAGATATTCAAGTTTTTCTTGTTGAAACCTGCCGCTTCTAGAAACTCTTTTTAAATCCTTCCTGAAATTATTTGAATATATTATCTGATACATTCAAACATTGTATCAAAAACGATATAAAGGAATTATGAAGTTAAAGTGAAGAATGTTAATTACTCAATATGTCATCTATGAGTTCTTTGCCTGATGTATACCTTTTACCACTCTTTTTTGCCTCAGCAATTTCTTTTTTATAGAACTCATAATGTAGAAGTTTTTTACCCTTTGCTGTTGAGGGGATAAAGGGGACAGACTCACTTGTAACAACCTCCTTAAGAAAGAGTTTGATTCCCGAAGAAAGATCTAGCCCAATGTTTTTTAGTACATCAGAAGCTTTGTCTTTAAGATCCTCTTCTATTCTGATTTGTATAGTTGTTTGAATACTCATGTCAGAAGTATAATGCATTTGTCATTACATTGTCAACCGCGCATTTATTTTATTTAATCTTCCCCTTAAACTCCTCTGAATAGGTAATTTCCGTGAAAACATCTTCCTTTTTAAAACATGAAGATAAATGTTTTACAGCTTTATTATAATCAGCCCTAACAACCCCCTCCAAATATTCATTCATCTTCCTTATCTTCTTGCCAGAAGCAATTTCTCGCTCCGCAGATTCAGCAATATCGCCACTTAAAAACTCACTAGCTAGAGTTCTCTCTATCACAATTTTTCTTTCTCTCTCGCAATCTTCCTTGTATTCACCTTTAATAAATCTATCAATTGTGTCCCAGATTATCTTTTCAGCCTCTGCTAAGTTCTCCGGAGCAACCTTAACCCAAATATTTTGAGAAATGTATTTTGGATTTTTAAAGAAATTAACCCCGACTCCATAACACCAGCTATTGTCATGTCTCAATCTTCTGAAAAGTATCTCTCTAAGTATTATACTAATCAGGCCCAGTGTGTCCTCATCAGCTCTTTTAACTTCAAGAACTCTATCTATCTCCAAAACAGCCTGCTTGTTGTCAGTTCTTCCAATCTCAGTATAGGTCTTAGCCCACCTCCTCTCTTTAGGAATATTTATTTTGGAAGGAACCTTTAATGATGAACGTTTTTTCCCGCTAGGAAGTAGATCAATCTTTTTCTTAATCTCCTTGATAATTGATTCATTAACTACACCAGTTAAGATTATAATAGAGTTTTCTCTAGTATAATTTTTATGAGCTGACAATAAATCTTTTTTTGATACTCTTGCAACAGTATCAATCCATCCCAAAGGGGATGCCATCCTGCTCTTTTCTGGAATATCAGCGTACAAATTATTGCTCCAGGCTTTGAGGTAGATGACATACTTATCGTTCAACAAATAATCCCATCCTTCCTGGGTTATAACTTTTCTCTCATGTTCAATATCCTCTTCACGCATTAATGGTTTAAAAATTAAGTGATACATTCCAGTCAATGCAGGTTGCGCCTTTTGTGGTAGGAACTTACAAATATAACACGTGTCAGTGAATCGAGTGTGAGCGTTTAGGGAATCAAGCAAATATTCCTTGGAAAACAAATCAATTGTCTTCTTGTCTCCATATAGATCGTTGCCGTCAAACATGATGTGCTCTAGGAAGTGAGCAGTACCCTCTATCCCAGCCTTATCATCCTGTGCTCCATAGTTAATCATCCACTTCAAAAAAGTGCAGTTTGCCCAGGGGAGAGGTCTGGTATAGATATCAACACCTTTATAGGTTTGTTTTTTGTAGTCATAGGGGTCAAATGCCACTTTTGGAATTTTTGGCGATGTTTTCTGTCCCAGCTTTTGTTCTTTTTTACTCATGTTGGTATGATATCATTATATCAATTTATTAAAAGCCTCAGATTAAGACTAAAAAACAAAACAAATATTATGACACTTTATACAGGAAAAGGGGACGATGGAACCACAAAGACGTTTGGCTGTGATCAGCGGATTTCAAAGAGTTCCGAGGTTGCTGAAGCGCTTGGCGCCCTTGATGAGATTAATTCGTTTCTAGGTTTAGTAAAGGTTAAAGCGGAGGTATTGAAAAAAGATAGTGATGTTTCAATACTAGGAAAAGGATTTGATGAAATTATTGAAGAAGTGCAACAGAATCTTTTTATAATCCAAGCTGAAGTTGCTGGATCTAATATGACAATTTCCGAGGAAAAACTCCGGGAGTGTGAGGGTTATGTAAATGAAGCAGAAAGGCTATTGCCCCCAATCAAGACGTTCTTTGTATCTGGCGGGACAGAACTGGCAACCTTGTGTGATATTTCAAGAACGATAGCAAGAAGGGCAGAAAGGAGGATTGTCGCCATTGTTGATAACAAGCAAGGTGTCCCTGTTGGCGAATGGACTCTCGCATATCTTAACCGTCTTTCTTCACTCTTATATGCAATGGCCAGATTAGCAAACCATTATATGGGTATTTCGGAAGATGCACCATCTTACAAATAGTGTATCATTGGAAAATAAAGTTTAGGACATCGCTTATATTATACATATAAAACTCAAAATAAAACCATGCCACCCAAAGAAAACCCCAAAAAATATTCAAGAATCGTAGGAGTCGCAACTATGGCGGTAGGCGTTTTGATGTTTGTAGCAATATCTTCTTTTGCAATTTACGGAGGTGGAAACTTATTAATTGGATTATTTGATAAGGGTGCAGTTTTTGATAACGAACTAGATTCCATATCTTCCGGGGATGCTAATATACTAAATGCAATAGAAGACTTTATTAAACAAGCTTCATCAACACAGACCGCAACCACTTCACCAATAGCTCTATCTACAACAACAGCTACTTCTTCAGAGGTCCCATATTCAGATACTCAATATGTCATTCTTTCTTTAGACGGTTCAAGGTCTTTGAATATGTGGAATGAAACTCGTCAATTTTCAAAAGACATGATTGCAAAAGGTAAGCCAGTTCATTTCACTTATTTTATTAATCCAATATATTTAATCACGAGAGAGACAGCTAAATCAGTTTATCAACCACCAAGAGATAGAATGGGCGGGTCTCTGATTGGGTATGCCAATAATGAACAAGATGTTAAAAATAGAGTGGAGCAAATAGACGCAGCCTTTGTTGAGGGGCATGAAATTGGTTCTCATAATGTTGGTCACTTTAATGGTTCAAAATGGAGTAAAGATGAATGGATTCAAGAGTCTAACTCCTTCGATTCAATAATCGCAAATGTTCAAAAAAACAATCCAAATGTTGTAATTCCAGCTTGGAGTTTTGGATTGTCAGGGTTTGTTGGTTTCAGAGCGCCAGAACTTGGAGTGAATAATAATTTATATAAAGCATTAGCAGAAAAGAAATACTTATATGATTCTAGTGGAATGAGAATGCCAACCAAATAT
>Ga0247840_10010772_pt1 | contig 11333 bp, 15 predicted proteins | sample LaCruzMarch2015__FD_192404 | JGI IMG/M metagenome (GOLD analysis project Ga0247840, IMG submission 192404) | Freshwater microbial communities from meromictic Lake La Cruz, Castile-La Mancha, Spain - LaCruzMarch2015_17m | ecosystem: Environmental > Aquatic > Freshwater > Lake | place: Spain...
TTCGCCCAAATGGTGAGCAACATTTGCCTCCTGATAACGGATCAACAAATCCAATCGGGTAAATCATGCTGTATTTGTACTCTGTTTTATTCATTAATGACTGAGGCACAAAAGACGCAAACATTGCTAATGGACCTGCTGTTGAAAATTCAATTAGTTGACGATGATTTTTGTGTAATAGGCGCTCCATAGTTAGAACACTATCATTAATTGAGGTGTCCCCTGGTAAATTACCATCTAATGGGTACATTGAACCTTGGCATCCTGCACTCCAGTACGCTAATCCACTCGCAACATTCCAAGCTCCAGGTAAATTAGCTACACAATCCAAAGCCGAGGTGACTGCTGTTGCTGGATTTGCATATAAAATTGCATCAGGATTTAGGAAAAAAGTTAATGAGTCATTATTCCATAATGGATCTAACTCAGTCAAGTAACCGACATCAAATCCAGCTACTTGCGTGCAAGACATGTCAATTGGAACCTCAAGTAAAAACAGCAATGGATCTATATAGGTGTGGGCCTGATAGAATTGCTTTACCTTGATTTTTTCATCCTGCGTGGCGGTACCAGCCCGTTTATATAAATTAGCTAGGCCTGCGCTCATATTTACGCCACCAAGCCCGACCATGCAATATGGTGTTCTAGTTACGTCCACAATTCGATTTGGGTCATAAAAGTCCATGCCGATCCCTATTTTAAATCCAACTGGTGTCATACCAGCACAAACTGCTGGAGCAGTAAACGAACCAGCTGGTTGCTCACCGCGAAGATTATCTATTTGAATACCTGCAATCATAAATGGAAACATGCAGGACCAACAAATATCAGTAATGGGATTCGCCCACTTCCCAACACATTGAGCGGTTGCGGTACTTAGTCCAGAAATCATCAATAAAAGCAAGACTAGAATCTTATTGAGGTTATTTTGCATCTTTAGTCTTCCTTGTTAAGTATTTTGTTATTACCCAATAGTTAATCATGGCTAAGCCAACTAATAGACCAAGTACCGCCAAACCAAAAATACTCCGCAGCGTTGCTCGAGCATGATTATTTTCTTCAATCATACTTTCACGTTCGTTTGCCAAAGCTATTTTTTGCTTATGCATCCTAGATTCAACTTCGGATTCAATCTTCATTTCAAGTTCGATGTTTTTTTTAGTTTGAACCTGTAATTTAGTTTGATATGTTAAACTTGATTCCGCTAAGTTTTTATTGTTATATTCACATTCGGTTAACTTTGCATTATCAAATTTTGAGCATCCAATAAGTGTACACGCACAAAGTGCGCATATAAAATACTTCATAGCTTTACTTCCTCAATTCTTAATTTTGTTGGTTTAACTTGATCCTGGTAAATTATTGTTGGCACATGACGAATATTAAATTTCTTAGTTAATGCGGCACCTTGGTCATAGAAAAATAAATGTTGCTCTTGTCGTAATAAATCTCTAAAATTATTTGCGGCGATTAATACAATACTGCTTTGAAATGGAGAGCGCTTACTTTCGGCCAATGCGTACTCAACTTGATTCTTATCCCGTCCATCAATAAAAATTAACTCATTATTAAATGCCATATACGTTGTTGGATTCACAATTTGCCCTTTATGGGCAATAATACTCTTATCATAAGGATTAATAATATCCTGGTTAATTCTTACTGCTGGATCATAATAGCGAACTGAACTCTCCACGGTTGGATAGATCCCAGCAATGACAGGTGGGTGATCAATCTTGTTTTCTGTGTCTCTTACTGCTTTTTTACGTAAGTTTTCCCATTGGCCATTATTAACTAATGTTGTTGCACGCGATTTAATGTAATCCATTAAATTTTGTTCACCAATTGGATAGGTTTTACCGATGATACCTAGGTCTTCAGAGATAGCAAGATTAGCCACAATTATCATGAGTAAACAATATAGTGTTTTATTCATCAATAACTCCAATTTTCTTTTTAGCCAATTTGGGATAAATTTTTTCATGCGTTCTGGTTAAATGGTAACAATAACCTTTGACCGCAAATAGAAAATGCTTAAACAAGAACCAAAAAAATTGTAAGATCCAAGTTCCCACTACAACCACCGTTGCGTGAAATAATTTATGGATTACGTGACTCCAAATGAACCCAACTATATACTTTTGGATAATATTCCAACCAGGAATAAGGAACCCAAGCAAAAACAGACAGATAACTATCACCGACGTAACAACAATTTCATTACTAGGATCTATATTGAAGTAGTCAAACATTTAACCCCTCCACCATTAACTCAAGTTCTGGCATATCCCACATCGTTGGCGCTGAGTAATTTCGAACAAAAACCGCATAACTCAATCTAGGTTTGAGTGTATTATATAAATCTAACCAACTATTATGTTTGTTAATAAGTTCTTGTATGTATAAATCCATCTGTAAAAACCATTTGTTAAATAACCCAATATATTCATTTAAAATAGTTTGCAGTTCAACCGTGTAACATTCAGGATGTTTCAATAATTTATACCGATTATCAATCTTAAGTTGAACCATTAATTGGTAGATATTTAACTCGATTGATTGGCAAAAATTCTTAATGTTAATTTTTCTAACACCAATATCTTCATAGAGCGCTTGTAACTCATTTAATTTCTTTATTTTAATCATTTCGATTGATAAATCTAATTTATTTTCTGAAAGTTTATCTATGACATCAGATTCAAGGTCACCATCTGCAGCGATCCAATCTAAGTTAAAATCCCGAGGGTCATACAGTTTTTCTTTACGTTGTAAACATCGCGCAATATTCATAACTTGAAATGTAAATACCCTACCATTAAAAGCACAACGCTTACTTAAAACGGCATCTAATAATGTGTTATCTAAGATTTTAAAGATTAGTTCTGCCATTAAGTCCTCTTTTGGAACCTTAAATTTACGAGAAACCCCAGTGCATAAGCCATTACAATAGCGATTAATAAATACTAATTCTGCTACATTATCTAATGACGCGTTAGTTATAACTAAATGATTTAATGTGGTGCAAAATTCTTTATATTGACTCAGTTTGTTCATTAGATTTCTCCGTTGGCTTTTTATTGATATGGTTATGAATGCTAAATGATTTGGGACTGGTCTCGCGTTTTTTAGATGCTTGATATGTCTGCCTTAGACTTTTGCGAATTTGTTGATCATCGCCGATACGTGATCTTTGAATTTTAACAGAAGGCTCTGAAGGTGTTTTTGATGGAAATAAATTACTTACCTCCATCCTATCATCAGGTAATTTACATCGAGATGGATTCTTTTTTTGTAGTCGTTTTGTATTCAAGACATTGCTAATTTCTTGCTCATGAGATTGAAGTTCTTCGTCGGTCAATAAATTACAAGATGGAGCATTAGTTGGTGGAAGAATCTGCTCTATCGTTATAATCTGTTCAAATTGTTCAACAAGCTCCTCATCTTGAAGTTCTGGTTGAACCATTGATTCATTGGTTTTAGCTGCTGTGCTAGTCGTAAAGAGAACCTCTGTGGCTAATTGTAAGCATGGTTCTACATAATCGAGAGGCTCGTTGTCATCTAGTTCTTCTTCATCTAGTACAGGGTTTTTCAACTCAAGAGCATGGCAATGCAAAAGTACTACCGTTAGGCATGTTGCATTTACGGACTTAACGACTAATTCACCATCCTTTAGTAATTTAGGTGCATTATCATAATTACTATAGTTTGCCATAACAATAAATAAATCATTATAATCATCTTTAGGAAGTAACCATGTTTCCTTAAGTTTTGCTAATAAATTTCTTCCGCGAATACCAAAGTCTGATAGATATGATGTTTGTCCTGAATATAATGGGGAGTCTAATTTGCCAACATCGTGGCATAAACCGATTATCACCATTAATGGTGAACGTAAAGCGGTTATAACATCTTTAATGTTGAGATAGTATTTTTTAAAGTTATCGTCATTTTTAAAATGGTTTTGCACTTCAACATCACTTAAGTTTTGGAGTTTAAGAATTTCATCGGTAACTTTTTTACTGTGGGTATAGAGTAAAGCTGATTCGTTTAACTCAGCTAATGCATTACGCTTTTGTTTCAAAATGCCAGCAATTGTTAGAAATAGATCTGCGTATTTAGATTCGCTTTCATCTAAGCTGGTTAGCCAAGTTAATATATTTGGTGTCAGAGATTTTTTAGTTGATGTTGCTGATGTAAATTTATATTGAACAACGGCGGGCAAATCACCTTGAGTAATGCTATATCGCCCATTGGATCTAGGTTTATATAGCTTATCGGTTATATATTTTTTTTGTAATGTAATCAAAACTAATGTTGAAGCAAAGCCTGTTGGAATTATTCCAATGATTAATAGCATTGCGCCACCTAGCGAATTTATTAATTCATCCATATGTATTTGTTTGTCTAAAAAAGACCATATAGCAATAGCTAGATAAATTACAAAATAAATTATTAGGTTGTACTTGATTATGTGTTTATATTTAGTCATAAAAGCTCCAGCATTTAGCCCAATTAATATTTTGATGATTCGAGATATTGCGACCAGGTAAATAGTACTGATTTTCTTGTTTCGCAATAAATTTGTTTAACTTTTCTAAATGAATGCTTAACCCAATGTCTGAATCAGTCAATTTAATGAGTTGCTCCATGTTAACGCCAGGATTATTCCAAATTAATTTAGCTACTCGTAGTGCATTTAAATCCATATCAACATGAACTAGAATCTCTTCTGAAAGTACCTCAGGTAATTGACTATTAAAAAGATTAATTAAATTTAAGTTATTTGCGTATATTTCATATTGCATTCGAATGCGAATTAAACTTATTGATATTTCCAATGCTGAACAACAGTCTTGTAAAGAAACCTGTCCCAATATTTGATGATTTTCAAACATCCAGGTTAAACTATTTAATTGTTTTGCACCAGGAGTAACTAAAATTGCTTTTACATGATGTTTAATAACTGAAATCAATTTGATTTGACTATCAGATAAATACCAATCTTGCAAACTAAAGTTACTCATGTTTAGATTTATTTCTGAATTTCAGTTTGCTGAGCTAACCACTCTTTTTGCACCTGCAGAAACCAATCTGGAGTGCCAAGAAAATGTTCTTCACAATCATTTGGATCCATTGTAGTGATTACACTAGAGTGGACGTAAGAGATAATATGATTCAACTCCCCTTGTTCAGGATCATCAATTTTGATTATTTTAGACCGCAGCTGAGTGTCAAAAGCTACTGGTTGAAATTTACCTTTGTCTTTTATTCTTTTTATGGTGTTAAATTCAGAGGCCGCTCTATTTCCGTATATCCTAACCGGCAGAACATCATTTAACCCTGTTCTTAATCCCATTAACAAACAATCACCTTTAACTTCGCCATTTTCATGCGTGTCATGAATAAGTGTATCAATGAATCCAGCAACCAATACGGTATTAATGGCCGAGCCTGGAACTGGTGTAAGATTATAAGAAAAATAAGGGTTGAAGGTTTTTTCTTTTGGCTGATCTTCAGTTTTTACGTCATCAATGTCAGGTAGTTGACTTTTTGCTGCGCGTTCAGCATAAAGTGGCAATAGCTTTATAGATTTCATACCATTAATGTCGTGCTGGATTAATCGTGCCATGATTTTGATTCCAGAACCCTCTTTGAAAATACTTGGCAAAAAGTCAGTTTGCGCCATTTCAACTAGAAAAAGATGGGATGCATAGCGAGATTGACGGATATAAAAAAACTTGCGATCTGGGCTTAAGTTAATAATATAACCAGTGAACCAACCAACATTTATTAGATTATTGTAATATCTATAAATTTTATTACCAGCTTCTAATTTATTTAACATTTTAGTTACTCCTTAATTGTAAACAAATAGCTATAAATTTAAATGAAATAGAATTATACAATTTCAAAATAATAAAAATACCAACGAAAACGCGTATTTTTATTTTAATTAATAATTTATATTTAGAAAAATTACAAAAGGTTATTGTAGAATCTGTTAATATTTAGTAGTTATTCTTGGATTGGATATTATTATGAGTATTGAAATTAAAAAAGCATTGAAAAAAATTAGAAAGAAAATTGATAATAGCACTAAAACTTGTATGATTCCAGGGTGTAAGTTACCATCAATAAATTCTCACATATTGCAGAAAAACGGAATTATTAGTTCAATATCTAGAGATAGGTATGTTTATGAACTAACTGAGACAGACATATTTAAAGTTCAAAGTCATCAACTTGGTTACGAGGCTAGATTAATAGGCATTAATAAAGCTTTTAGCTTTCCATTATTTTGTAATCCTCATGATACAAATGTATTTAAAACAATTGAAGTTGATAATCCTGATTTTCATAACTATATATCATTTATTCTTCTTAGTTACAGAGCATTATGCACGGAGATAAGAAGAAAACTAGATTCAAAAAAAGAGAATGAATTAATATTGGCAGACCCAGTTATTAAACCTATCATTTCAGAAGATCATAAAAATTTAATTACCGTATTTTTAGATGGTTGTAACCGAGGTATTAAGCACTTAGAAGCTCTTAAAGATTTATTAGAAATAGAAAAAACACTGGGCAATCAAGAACGTTTTTATTTTCAAGTATACGAGTATGAATTAATTCCTATATGTGTATATGCATTATTCACACCTGGAGAGCCGCAGCAAATTGCTTCAAAGCCCATTGGAGAACTACCTACAATATTCATACATATTCTTCCATTTAATAGCAGATCATTTATATTAGTTGGATGTTTAAGAACACATCTTAATCAGATAATAAAAGAGTATATAGAGTCTTGGAAGAATCTAAATAAAGAGCAGTTAAACAAAATGGCAAATGATTTAATCGTTGCTAGAGTTGAAACATGGTGTTGTTCACCTGATGCGTTTGAAAAAATACCTCCAGAGACATTAATTAAATACAAAAAGTATGTTAAACATAATGCATTTAATCATTCAATTGAACAAAATATTAATTTTAATTTATTTAGTGATATTTAATATACATTGCTATTGTACAGCTTTTAGCTGGTTTTACGGAGGGCTTAAATCATGATGAGTAATGGACCATTAATGCTTTTTGTTGGATTCATTGTTTTGGTTATTGTAGGTGTATTGTGCCTAGCTCTCTTTAAAGAAGATAATGAAAATAAAAAAACTAAAACTAATCACTAATTAAACTTAGTGAATTAACTCGCGATTTTTTTCGTCATTCTTAACACTGCCAATAAAAAACACCCTTTTTAGGGTGTTTTTTATTGATTATAGAAAAATCCGCTCTCGGGGGTAGTATAATCAAAAAAACTACCTCTGGATTGTTGATCACTGGTATCATTACCAGATTGCTTGGTTGGATCACCAATTAGATTTACAGTGATTTGACCATTGTTGTACGTGTAATAAGCATTAAGTGGTATTAACTGTACTGGAACTGAGCTTCGAGACGTAATTCCAACCATTACTTCATTAGCTAAAAATATGTATGAACCGGCATACTGAATTTGAACTTGAGTTGCGCCAAACTCTTGGATACCTTGTACAATTGAAGCCGTTTGAGCATTGACGTTAAGATTGTTGACTGTATATTGTTCTAATACCTGATTATCTGCGAATGCTACAGTTGCGAGCATTGACATAATCACCAATATTTTAATCTTTATCATCCTTTACCTCATTTTCTTGTTCAAGTGTATGTAACCAAGTTTTTAAATGTTCGAGATCTATACACTCAGCCGTCTTGCAGTTGAATTCTAGGCAGTATTTTGCAAGCTGACTATTTGTAACTGTAATTAGTAGCTTTAAATTAGGCATTTTATTCGATTCTCTGGATTTAATAATTGGTTTATGTTTATTGATACGAGGCGTTACCGCCTCGAAGATGTTTTATTAATAATTTGCTTTGCAAGTAAATGACGCAGTATAGTTACCAGGAACGATTGGAGCAGGAACACCTGCGTAAATACTATAATTAACTGTGATTGTAACACTTCCAGCACTTGCAACATATGGACTTGAAGGCATTAATCTTCAAATCGTTTAACATTTAAATTCCTTAAAAATATAAATCATTATTTGTTATTTAAATCTACTTGTTGACTATCATCTAATTTCTTAAATAATAATGGAGTGATTTGATTTTTAATTAATGCTTGACGTTGTTCTTTTGTTTGAATTGGAGCATTAATGATCAGGTGACGGCATTCATTATTTGAGTAACAATAACCTATTGCTGAATACGTCTGGTCAGTTTTATTAAACATGGATTCAAAACTAACTTGTCCGATCCAAATCAATGCAGGGATTGCTAGTCCAATAAATAAAATCCCTCTTATGTATGGAATTAGTTCTGTTTTTTCTAGTTCACTTAATTTTGATAGATAATCCTTAGTTCTGAACTTAATTGAGTTAGGGTTTTTGATTTTGACAATGAGTGAAATAATGAAGATTAAGATTATTAAAATATTAATTGTTTGATACATTTTTTTATTCCTATTAAATTTAGTAGTTGTTTTTTAATAAATATGACTCATTCCATAATTTGCTCCATTGAGTTTCATAGGCTTGAGCTATTTTGGGCACATTCCATAGAACTAAAACGTTTTCTGCATTTTTATCAACAGCCGCGGCACTATAATTAAATGACCCAGTCTCAATATTGACGCCATCAATAATGATAAATTTATTATGCATGATTGCGTAATGATTATCTAATTTAACCGCTACACCATTGTTGGCCAAAAATGTTGTTGCACTATATTTACCTGAGTTTGATTTTTCATCGGCTACTATTTTCACATCAACTCCACGTTTGGATGCAGCCAATAAAGCCTGTGAAATAGGCTTTGAGGTGAAGCTATAAGCAGCAACATGAATAGATTTTTGAGCTGAATTAATGCTCTTTAGCACTAATGGTAGACTGGTACCATCTGGGCTAAAGCCAACTTCATAAGTTGCGCCAGAATTAATCGTACTAGCAGCAAAAGCGCTCGCAGAAATTGAAAGAAATGCCAATAGTAATGTTTTTTTCATATTTTAAATACCTTAAGGGTTTAATTGAGTTTGAGACTCTAATTCTTTAGTAAGCTGTTCATCAAGCTTAGTTATTTCCTTGGCTAAAAACTTACTTGTTGGTGTTGATAAGTCTAAGCTATAGCCCAACTCTGTTGCTTTTGCGTTCAGTTTTTTTATTTTTTCTGGGATTTCAGGATCTACCTGAAGCTCAATTTTTTTTAAATGATTGATTTTAACTAGCATTTTTAAACCTCTTTTTGATTATTTGAAATTAGTCTGTGCAACTCACGTTGACAGCTACATGAATTAATTAACGTAAAACCTTGTTGCGCGCGTAACGCATCAATCCGCATTAGCTCCCCTTGTGAAATGGATAAATAAATACTTCTCTGATCTTTAATTTTACAACTTTGACAAACAGGTAATAAATTATCCAAGCTATTATTTGCAACTACTGGCCGCATTATTGGTTTGGATCTGTTTCCTCGTTTATTGAGTTTTCTTGCATGCTTAAGGTTAGCCTGTGGAATAATAAAATAAAGCTCAGTAGCTAAATTGGTTTGGCAAATAATACATAACTCACCATAAATTGCTTTCAGCTGTTCCAACACCTTAATATTCACTTTTAATCCTAAAATGAAAAATAATTACGCCCCTGTAGTTGTTGGGTAGATTGCACTTGATTTGCCTCTTGTTTTTTTTGCTCAATACCATCAGTAACTCTATTTTGTTGATTAACGTTAGTTTGGGCGCTAGAATTATAATTACTTGAATTTATGCCACGATTAGCTTCTTCATAGAACTCAGAAAAGTCAACTCGTGCAAAATCAATCGCTTGCATTTCACTTATAGTGATTCCACGTTCGCACATCGCCTGAAATGTGTTGTAAGTTTGAATGCCATCATTAGTTGGATTACATAAACCCGTAGCAAGATCTTGAACCGTACAAACTTCAAGACCTTTGTATATAGCAACATTATTTCTAATATTTAATAAGCTAGGTCTGCCACCAACGTGTTGTTCAAAAGCCGCCTTTGTAATAATTTTTGAGATGGTAGAAGTAAAACAACAGTTGACATTACCCTTCCAAATAACATCATTTCCGCCTGTTACTCCTCCACATGCTTGACCTCCAGCGCCGCCTAAATGTTGTCTGTAACAATAATCTGACTCACATTGGCTTGGATCAAATAAACAAGCAGGATTAGCTTGGCATAAATTGTAATTTTGTGATCCTGACGAACAAGCAGTTGTAGAGCCCCAAAATGTCATTTGACTACCACAATGCTGAAAATCCCAGCGCTCTTTATCGCCATAACTGTAAAGTACCCATTGGTTCGTTTCTGGTCCAGGAACTCCGCCATAGTCAAATAAACAATGATGTTTACCAACTTGAATCATTTTTTGACTATCCTCAGGACTGCAGGCTTGGGAGAAGGCACTAGTAAAATCCATAACATCGCCAACCATTTTCATTGCATCACCAACAACTTTCATGGTTCCATCCGTTTTAGCGGTGCTGCCTTGAGCCGTTTGACTACCACCATTATTCCAATGTATTGTATTGTTTTGAGCATTGGGATTATCCTGATCTATAATTTGATTACTACTGCTAGCCGCAATTTGTAAGTTAGAGTTTTTTTGATTCGTTGAAGCCCACTGATCCGCGGTTCCTGAAACGTTTTTACCTCCATCATCAAAGCCTTTATTTGAGCTGGCAAAACTATAAACGTATTGGTTACCACCACCGCGAATGCCAGTATTATTTTTATCACCGGTAAGAGATAGGTTAACTTGCCCTTTGTCACTCCATGTATCAATATTTCTTTGTGGTAAGGGAGCTGCAGCTGCCAATAAATTATTGCTGGCTTTTAATGCTTGACGTGGATTCGATGTTCTAAGACCATTAGTATTTGCCTCATCAGCCACTCGTCCACAAAATGTTGCCGTATTTCCTGCTGCGCACCCACCAGCCCATATTATCCAGCTATCTTTATACGTCATGAATTTACCCTGAAAAAATAGACATTCACAGTTTGCATTCACGCCTTTACTTGGATCATTTGGGTCGGTCATTTGGCATTTAAGCCCAGTTGTTTTATCGTAACAATTTTTCATTGTACCCATTTCATTAGCCATCTCAAGCGCGGCCATAGCTGAACCAAAGTCAGTGTCAGTTGTTGGATCTGCTTTATAACAAGTAGTTTGCGAACCATCTGCAGCTGGCTTACATATGTCATTTCCACAAGCTATCATCGTATTTTGAGAACCAGACGAGCAAACAACTTCTTTGGTCCAGATTTTGCATT
>Ga0247840_10010773_pt1 | contig 11332 bp, 13 predicted proteins | sample LaCruzMarch2015__FD_192404 | JGI IMG/M metagenome (GOLD analysis project Ga0247840, IMG submission 192404) | Freshwater microbial communities from meromictic Lake La Cruz, Castile-La Mancha, Spain - LaCruzMarch2015_17m | ecosystem: Environmental > Aquatic > Freshwater > Lake | place: Spain...
CAAGGACTTAGTTTATACTAATTTGATTAAAGTGCCCCCTTAATTGGGGTAGAGCCTATATTCGCTATATTTTGACTCATAAAGAATATGATAAGGGCGAATGGAGGAAATGAATATGACCGCTTTAGCACGTAATGATATTATTCAAGACACCATTCAACATTGGAAACATATTTCTTCTGTTATTCATGAGCCACAAAATGCTGATGATTACGATAGGTTATCCAGTCTTCTTGATACGCTTTATTTAGATAGAGCTATCAGCCAAGATTGTCGAACTGTCTTATGTTCGTTGGATAAGCTATATAATCATGAATTAGGCGCTGAAGCCAAAGAAAGAGCATCACATCACTCCGATCAGATACATTCGGACAGTTTTATAATAACTTAGTAGAGAAGACCTTAAATACTACCGCCAGTTAACGCGGTAAGAATATTTATTCCAGCGTAATTCTGCTGTTGAATTACGCGACACAGATGTAACACCAGCAGGTGTGCCAGTAAAAATGATATCATTCTTTTTTAGAGGAAAATACTTACTAATATAAACCAATAACGCCTCTGGTGGCATAATCATCTCCCGTCCTTTGGCACACTGGCGCAAGCTACCATCAATACTGAATTGAAATTCAACATCCATATAGTTTTTAAATGTATGATATGGAATCCATGGACCCAATATCGCCGCATCCAAAAATACTTTTGAGGTAGTCCAAGGATGGCCTTGTCGTTTCAACTGTGTTTGATGTGTACGTAGAGTCATATCCAGGCCTAAAGTTATAGCTGATATGGCCTCCTTTGCCTCTTTGGTTGTCATGTTAAATCCATCGTTGGCTATATGTAGGGCAATCTCGCATTCCGGCTGCACAGCGGAGTCTGAAGGAAAATAAAGGTTTAACTCCTCGCCCCAAGAGCCTGCTTGTTTTAAAACACTAAAGGGTTTTAAAAAAAGCACTGGATTTTTGGGTACATCATCTCCAAGCTCTATGGCATGATCGAGATAATTTTTTCCTACACATACAATTTTATCAGCTGACATACTAGTTAGGCCTTTAATTGGTTTTTTTAACAATTAGCTGCGAACGCCCACGTGCCACCGATTGTTCTCGGCATCAAGGAGATCTAATCAGCCGCATATTTCTTCACAAAGATCGCGCCATTATGGATTAAACTCTTCCCCCATGTTCCCTACCTAAAATTAAGAGCCAAATTCTAATTCTTTTTATTCAAAATACAAGTTCATGCGCGTAAAATGCGTTAAAAATAGGCGTTTTTATTTGACTTCAAGGCATAAAACTGCGACGCAACGCTGCGCTGCATGGGGATATAAAAAAGCTGAAAGATTCGGGGTTCACAGACTGGCTGTTTAGCATACAATGGGTATGGTAATTGTGTGGAAGTACAAGTTAACGTCACCTACCAATGTATTGATAAATAAAGATAAGGTATTAAAATTATATAAAAAAAGCAGGCATATACCTGCTTGCTGATAGACTCGGATTATTAATAAGTTTTTTTATGCGCCTGTAGTGTTACCCCACATCTTTCTCTCCATTTAAAATGGTTTGTTCAATCCATTCATTTATTGCATCGCTATGCCAAGCCAATGTCGTGCCATTTAACTTAACAGGGCGTGGAAATTTATCCGTAAGCCACCAGCGGCGAAGGGTAACTCTGTTTCTGCCAATCATTTTCTCAAGATCTGGTATGAATAAGATTTTTTGAGAAATCTGCTGTTGCGCTCCTAACATCATGGTGTTCTCCTTTGTATCAAAATTTGTTGGGTTTATCGTATTGGTATGCTCGTTAGAATATTGGGTATGAAAAGTTTTAAACATAAACTTGTCCTTAATTCCTCTCTATTGATGAGGGTTATCCTGCTAAAGAGTGGCTCTTGGGATTCATGTTGATCTCAAGAATAATTTGATACAGTTTTATTAATTGCACCTCAGATTTTAAACTGCATGGCGCAGAATCATGACAGTAAATAGCACGGATATTATCGAGAGGTGTTCCAGAAATATCCGCTATATTTTTCAGAGTGTAGTGGGTGGAATCCAAAATGTACTGAATAATTCCTTTATAAATTTGTAACTTTGAGGATGCGTCGTTCATTTTAAAATCCTTTACAATATTATATATAAACCATAAAATGATACATAGAAATCACATAAATGATATTTAGTTATCATTTTTTAATAATATTATGATATGTGAATATCATTGTAAAGAGGTATTTATGAGTTTAGACAGTTTTTCAATAGAGATGGAAGTTCGTGATAATGAACTTGATGCGCAAGGGATTGTTAATAATGCAAATTATATGATTTATCTTTCTCATGCGAGACACAAACATGGGGAGCTATTGAATATAAATCATACTGAGTTTGCCAAGAGAGGATTAAAATTAATTGTTACCTCATGCACGATGAAGTTTAAAAATTCATTAACCGCTAATGATTCATTTATTGTAACAAGTAAAATTACAGAAGGTGAGCTTCCATTTCATTGGGCGCATAAGCAAGACATAAAAAGAGTTAGTGATGGGAAAGTCATTATGAAAGCTGTATTTAATGCCACTTGTGTTAATAGCAATGAAGATGCTGTAGACAAATTATCTATACCAAAAGAGATTGAACAACTTATTTCATGACCAATATAGAAAAAACTATTTTAGCCGTGCTTATATCATCGGCTTCAGTAATGGCCTCATTTATTAGCCCTGAGTTAATATTAATTAAAAATTTTTTCTCGTTGCCAAACAATCAGCTCAGCCAAATTATGACTTTATATTTGGCTGGTTATTTATCTGGTCAGATCGTATGGGCTTATATATCAAATAAAATTGGCAGGTTAGCCAGTATAAAGTCCGGCATGATTATTTCTATTTTGGGCGCAATAACTATCATCCTCGCTATGAAAATGGAATGGTTCTACCTATTTTTAGCAGCAAGACTACTAATTGCTTTTGGGTTAGCCTCTGGATTGGTTTGTGGATTTACCATGGTTAAAGAAAATCTATCGGATCAAGAAAGTAAGCGCTATTTAGCTATAATTGCTGTCGTTTTTACCGCATCAATTTATGTATCCATATTATTGTCAGGATATCTAGCAAAATATACTTCATTAGATTTTATAATGTACTCAATACTTCTCTATAACACGACATTATTTTTTCTTTGTTTTTACATGAAAAAAGATGCTATACCACCAAGATCTGATGTAAAACCTAATTACTCAATGAACTTTGAGCTTCAACCTAAAGTCATTGCTTTTTCTTTAGCACTTTCTATAACAACGATTATTTCATATAGCTACGCGCTGTATGCACCCATCATAACCAGTCAACTGTTCTCTTTATCACCCACGGATTTTGGCAATTATAGTTTAATAAATATGGTATTTATTCTCTTAGGTGGTGTCTTGTATCTAAAATTAGGGAAAAAGTTATCTGAAAGTACCATGGTGTCACTTAGCCTACTAATGATTATTACAGCATGTTCATCAGTGCTTTTAATAACACAATTGAATATACAGCCAAGCGCGGTTGGTTTTTTTATTTTGTGTGCTTTATTGAATTTAGCAAATGGGGTTATATATCCCGCAGCGACTTATAAGGCTCTGGAATATGGGCACTGCAAAGCAACCTCCTCTGCGATTATGAATTTAATCAAATTGAGTATGCCGATGATTGCTTTATATGTATCTGGCTATTTTGCTGCAAAAGAATTAACTACCTTTATCTCAAGCATTCTTTTGTTTGCTCTGTTGTATTTCTTTTTATTGCAATTAACAAACCTTCGTTTCTCAGGCTTATACCGCAATAAAATTCCGCAATGAATGAAACACAGCGACTCTATTTTTAAGAATGGACAAGCCAAAATTAATATCAGAATATTTTCCTGCTATATTAAGCAAGAGCCTTGAACCATCTGTATTTGTGGTACAAAAGCCTACCCCATGGGTAATATCCTTATATTGCCTAATTTCGTTTAATTCTTTGGCCTTTTCGGTAACTGGTTGATATAAATCCCATGCTAAAGTAAATGATGAGGGATTCGATTTCATTTGAGTGCTGGCTTCATTTAATAAATGACAATGCTTATAAAGTCCGGTTGAGGTAAATTCTTCGACCCACTCAGGATTGTTTGATTTAGACAACAGCACATGGTTATCTTTCGAAAACATCAATACAGATAGATAGGTTGCACCATAGTTAATGAGATCGGTATTGAGTAAGGAAAATTTTTTATCAATTACTAGGGTCTTCTTACTATCCATTTTATTCTTCCAGCTGACTCAAAAAGATTTTTATCAAATGACTCCTGATGATTATTGAAATTTTTTAAAACAATTTCATTTTCGTATTGGTCTAAAATACCAACAACTATTCCACTATCCCGTTTTAAAAAAATCGCATCACCAATAAAGGCATTCAATGATGAAATTGGGCAATTATTTCCACCAACATAATCACCATATTTAATAAATGGTGAAATCAAGGTATTTTTTACCTGCCCAAAAGTAAAGTTTTTTTCCTGAATATTTACATTTAATAAATTTTCTTGTGCCAAACTATCGAAATCCAACTCATCAAAGGTATTATTTCTTAGAAAGATTGGAGGCGTTTCTGATTGATTTAAAATCCAAGCTTGGCTGACAATTAAGCCATTGTTATAAAAAAAATCGATTAGAGAAGATAATTTTTTTAATGGTATTTTGACAGCATTAAGTTCCCATCGTGCAATTGTTGGCACAGAAGCCATTTGCCATTGTTCAGACAGGTCTTTTCTTGTCAGTTTTAAGGATGAACGACAATAAGTGATTCGATCACCAATTGAATTCATTAACGTTTCATGCATAAAGGTTCTTTAAAAAATTGTTTTAATAGTACAAAATGCCCAATGCTTAATAATAAACAGCATAAAAAAGACATACTTATCACGATGATATCCTGATATCATACTAAAACAAAAAACAGTGAAAATCTATAATTAGTTTTAGCGCAACATAGCAAGAGCCAAAAAATTTTATCGATGCCTATAGGTTTAAAGCCTCTCATGAAGGGATGAAATATTATCTTAGAGATGATTTAAGGGAACTAAACCCAGATCAAAATGATCTGATTTAACTTGATAATTATTATGAATTATATAAAAAGACTTTCTCTAAAGTCATTTACATAAGCGTCACTAATTATCCCTGCTATAGAACGCCTAACAGTTAAGTAGGAATGCCCCTGATTATTTTCTTTTAAAAAAGTTTCTAATTTTAAAAATTCATTGTTTAGACTTTGCATACGTCCTAAATAATCCAGATAAAATATTTTTTTATGTGTAGGTATTCCCCCCATTTGCTTAGCAAGCAAAAAAGCCTCATATTCTTCTTTACGATTTGGGAAGCCTAAAACACTCAAATTATCAGAATCAAAACTAAATCCAATTAATATAAGCGTGTCCGCGGATTGTATATTCTCTTTAATTAGTGGATCGATGGTTCTTTCACCCATTAATTTAATTCTTGGAGCTTCTCCTATCGACTCCAGATATCCATATAATAAATGATGGAAATTAATAGTATTTTGCTCTAACTCTGAAGGGTTATTTTGTTTTAGATCATAAAAATCTTCAATTTCTTCAAACTCACATATACTGCCATAAACATGATTAATACTTAATTTTTCCTCCAAATATTGTTTTGCATAATCAGAAAAATAGGAGGTTTTTAATAGTTTATCTTTTAAATAAAAATCTATACTAACATCGTAATTAAATGTGACTATTGATAGATTATTTTGAAGCAAGTCAGATGGTTTTTGGCAACCTGATTTAATGTCATTCAGTAAGTACCTATACCAATTATCTTGAATTACTTTAGTTTTTTTTAATTCACATACTTGTTCATTATCTAAAGAATTATCAAGCAAATTTTTTTTATATTTCTCACTGTTATGACACTTTATTAAACAATAGAGTATCATTGTCTGACCTGCAATTTTATGCTCAGGATGATCTCTTAAAAATGCATCAATTGACACGGGATCAAAATCTTCCAGCATCTTGGCTAGATCCTCAAGATCTTTAATGAAGTGTAGCTTAATTGTCATCAGTTTATGTGATCCTAAACCACCATAAATTACTCCATCAATGGTCTTTTCTGAATAATCATTACAATAGTTCCTTGATGAGAAAATTCTTTCTAGATTCCCTTTTTGAATACCTTGTCTAATTGTTGGAAGGATATCTGTAAGCTCTAAGAACAAACTATAATCACTTAATTTAAGAGAAGCTCCTTTCTCCATAAAGGCAGCCCTATTTAACGGAGTATATGGAAATAAAACTGTATCATTTCTAATACAATGAATAATATCATCAATAAGCTGATATCCCAGTGGAAAACCATATGGCTTACTAGCACCGGCACCTAAAATTAAAGTGGTATTTTTTCTAAACATACATAACCTAAAAATATAAAGTAATACTAAGTGCCAATAAACAGTCTACTGAGATAAAAATAATTGATTCCCAGTTTTTTCAAACATATTAATATAAGTGGTATCTATTTTAATGCGCTTTAAAGAATCTACTAATGCACCTAAAATCACTGATTTATTATAATCCGCCATCCCAGATTTAATCACTAACCCACCCAACTCAATTTTCTGCCGAGTATCCGCCTTACGCTTCCTCAACTTCTCCAAGGCCAGCGAATTCTCACAGCGAGCAAGACTCTGTTTTTCCTTCTGAATTTGCTTAAGCATGGTCATGACGCAACTCCCCAGCAAGTTTTAAAAATGCTGAATCCAATTGTTGCATATCCAATTGATGAAGGCCGTGTTTGTAGGCAAGAGTGCCAATCTCAAGCTTGTGTTTTTGTTGTAACTTATCCAGCTTGATTTTAGCTTTTTCGATTCTATCCAAGAGTGCTGCTTCCATTTGGGATACTGTCAACTTTGACATGGTATTTCTCCGCAAATGATATTAACCAAATAAGAGTACAACCCCAGATCTTGAAAATCAATAGGTCTTTATTAATAAATGAGCGCAGCGACTCTTTTGAATCCCGCAGAATTATTCAAGGGCGCAATATACATTCATTCGAATGTTTGCTAAATTAACCCTGTACTCAAAAGAAAAAGCTTAATGGATAAGTTTTTTCTCCACAAAAAGCAAACGATGGATCACAAACCTTATGGTGTACCTGTGGCTATTGCTTTTGCTCATGTCTCTATTCATACCCGCTCTAAAGGACACAGTGCGCTGGCTGCTAGTGCTTATCGTTCTGGCTCAAAGCTGTATGATGCACGAACTGGTATTACCCACGATTATTCCAACCGTCATGATGTCGCCTTTTCTACCTTACTCTTACCTCAAGATACTATTTCTGAATTTGCTGACCGTGAATTTCTATGGAATCAAGCCGAGCTTGCCGAGAACAGGAAGGATGCCCAGTTGTGTAAAGATGTGGTTTTGGCTCTTCCTAAAGAGTTAGATCTGGCCTTGCAGATAGAGCTCACAAAGCAATTTGCACAAACCTATTTTGTTGATCATGGATTGCCTGCGGATATAGCGATTCATGATCATGGTGAAGGTAATCCCCATGCACACATACTTATTCCAACAAGACGCTTGGAAAACAACCGATTTTCCAAATACAAAGCCCGTGATCTAAATCCTGCTTTTGCTAATCGATTTATTGTTGAAAAAGACTATTGGGGGGAACAATGGAGAGAGTATCAAAATAATTTTTTTAGGGAACATGGCTTAGATCTTTCTGTAGATTTGAATCATGTTCTTAGTGAACGGCATACTGGAAAAATAAAAGATCACAAAGACAGTTACCTACAGGAAGAAAATAGATTAATTGATGAAATACGCCTTGAATCTGTTTTAAATCCAGAGGTATTTATTCAGCGTATTGCAGAAACCCACAGTGTATTTACACGCAGGGATATTGAGCGATTAGTCTTTAAAACTTTTCAAAAAACACATCGTGCAACAGATTATTTGCAAGTAGTAGCGCAAATATTAGAACACCAAGAGGTCATTAAATTAGGTAACAATGATCTGGGCATTGAATCCTATACTACCCGCCATCAGTATATTGAGGAAGGCAAACTTCTTGCTCATGTGGAAAGCTTATTTTCTCGTAAAAACCATGTGCTACATCAAGCATTAAATAAGGTAATTGAACAATACGATCTAAATGAAGAGCAGGCGCAGGCCATGCAATTTATTATTCAAGGCAAGGACATTAGTGTATTAATCGGTCGCCCTGGTGTGGGTAAAAGTTATCTGTTGAAACCTTTGAAAGAACTTTATGAAGCCCATGGCCATAGAGTATTAGGAGCATCACTTTCAGGAAAAGTTGCTAAGGCATTGCAAGCTGAAACGGGTATTGAAGCGTCAACAATTGCCTCACTAAGCTACCGAATTAAAACAGGCAAACTGTCGCTAACGGCCAAACACATACTGGTTATTGATGAAGCCGGTATGGTTGATTTTACTAACCTTAACTTTCTATTGAAGGCCGTTGATGAGGCAGGTGCAAAAATTGTTTTAGTGGGTGATCCAGACCAATTAAAACCTATACATAAAGGCGAAATTTTTCGAGGCATTGCTGCGCGTACAGGCTACATTGAATTAGGCAATATAAGAAGACAAAACCATGAAGGAGATCGTCAGGCAAGCCTTGCTTTGGCTCGTGGTGAAATTAATGAAGCGGTGAATCACTATGCCAAGAAAGAAGCCATTCATTTTTGTGATGGGCAGGATGAAGCAGCCAACAAGTTAGTCAGCGCATGGCAAAAAAATCTAACCAGCGAATCAATAAAACAGCATGTTATGCTTGCCTTTAGTCGCGCAGCTGTTGAATCACTAAATACTAAAGGACGGATAGCCGCTATTGAAAAAGGTCTGGTGAAACAAGAGGAATTTGCCTATTTTTCTCAAAATGGAGCACGCACTCTATCCCTTTCCAAAGGAGAGCGCATTCTCTTTCGCCAAAACCACAAATTATTAGGCGTTCGTAACGGTGATTTGGCAACAATTAAAGAAATAAATGCAAACACCCTAACCGCCATACTAGACAGCGGAGAGCAAGTTACCATCCCTCAAAACTATAAATGGATTGATTACGGTTATGCCTTAACCGTACATAAATCCCAAGGCATGACCGTAGAACATGCCAGCATACTGATAGACAGCACCTATTGGGATAAACACCTTGCCTTTGTTGCCATGACCCGCCATAAAGAATCAGTACAAATCTACGCAAATACGCACATTCATTCAGATATCAATGCACTGACACAAACCTTATCGCGCAGTACTACTAAGGATAATGTGATTGATTGGCCTTTGGATTTTGCGCTGAGGGCTGGTTTTGATTCGGATAGTCTGATTGGTAAAGCTATTAATTATATTGCTAAGGCAGCAACTAGCATTAAAGATAAATGGGGTTATATGGTTAATTATGAAGCCTACCTCCACGCACAAGGGATAAAGGAACATTTTGCAGAAAAAAACACTATGCGCTCCATTGCCCGTTCTATGGCAAATCTTATGGATGAATCACAAGATTTAAGGCAGCAATTCAGATTATTGGATAAAAATGCAAAACAAAAAAATCTTAAGCCTTACCAATTGCCTGAGTTTGACATGCTTTATGCGCGAAGTCTTGAAAGAGACAAACAAGCAGCGGCATTGATTTCAACCCAAGGTGAATCTATTAAAAAAATGGCGCCATCAGCCAAACTGTTTGAGACAATTCAGTCTTATGCCCATCGTTATGCGCGTTATCAGGCTATAGATTACATTGCGAAGTCAGATACGCCTATCGACTATTCTTTGATAAAGACTCACATTTCAAGCATTAATTTAGCAAAAGATTATGGTCATATTGTTCATTTAGCCTCTAAAAACAATATGGCACCTGAGTTACTTGGTAAAACAATTCAACAAGTTCAAAAACAACATAAACAGGAAATATGGGAAAGTCTTTGTAAAGAACAACCAGTATTGGCTGAATACGAAAAAGTAGTTCAGCTATGTGCAAAAACACAGGGATACCGAAAGGAGCAAATTCAAAAAACCTTACAAACATTAGCGGTGCGCATAACTAAGGATCATTGTTTACTTAATCAGTTACATATTGATCTACCTAATGTTGCCGCCAAGATCTTATCAGAAGCTCAAGCAGATCACGTTCGCTCTTATTAATAATTAAATTATTTTAAATTTCCAAACGAATATAATATAGATTATATTGAAATCTAGTTACGTATTTTAATAACAAGATCTCAATGATACTTATGAAATTTTTCCAATTAATAAAATCACGAATTAATGTTTATATGTTATTCATGATTACATTATTTCTTTTAGTTAATTTTATAATGGAGTACTTCTCAAGAAACGTATCATTTGAGAGCTTAATGCTCACATTACCCATTCTTGTTGCAATAATATACTGGTGTAAAAATTCATCCTATCTAATAAAAAAAAATGATACCCAATTAAATTTCGGTCAAATCATAAACAGAGATATGTTTTTAATATGTTACAGCTTTATCAGCTTTGATCTTAGTTACTTATTATTTCAATACAATAATATAGATAGAGCTTGGTGGTCGTTATCGCTGTATTGTGTAAGTATTTATGGATTAGTCTTTGCTGTGTTCTTTGCTTTTACTGCTCAAATCATAAAAAATCATAGATTATATTCCATAATATTTTCATGGATTATTTTTTTCACGATGCTTATGTCTAGTTTGAGACCTCATCAAATGTATATTTATTTTATTGGGGAAGTTCATGCCTGTTCATTTACAATAGGATTACTCGCATTATGCCACTTGCTAATTTGTGCTAGTTATTTTTTTTTCATGAAACCCTCTGATTTTAAATGAGAAATTTCCTTTCTTTTTTTCTGTCGAAAAATAAATCCACATTGGGGTTTATTTGATCATTAAATGTGTTATTTTCTGTTGTCAATTTTATACATAAGGAAATAATAATATTCAAAATAAAATCAACCCCATTCTTCTTAATTAGCTTTTTAGGAGTAGGAGCAAATTCCTTTCCTATTTCTCCTGATTTTTGTTAAGAGTAATTTGCGAGTAATTTAATAGGATTATATGGATATAAAGTTACAAAAGGAGTTGTAATTAATTGGAGTAACTATGAAAAAAATTACGGTATTGACCGGCTCCATTGCTTTAACTCTAGCTTCGTATACCCTTCATGCAAGACATGTTGCAGTTGGTGATATTGTTGCGCGTGATTTATTAATTGATCATTTTGGTTGGCTTGGTCATGTAGGAATGGTAACA
>Ga0247840_10010775_pt1 | contig 11329 bp, 12 predicted proteins | sample LaCruzMarch2015__FD_192404 | JGI IMG/M metagenome (GOLD analysis project Ga0247840, IMG submission 192404) | Freshwater microbial communities from meromictic Lake La Cruz, Castile-La Mancha, Spain - LaCruzMarch2015_17m | ecosystem: Environmental > Aquatic > Freshwater > Lake | place: Spain...
TTTTAAATTAATATTTTTATTCCAATTTATTTTAATTTTTATATATTTTTGTTTTAAATTAATATTTTTATTCCAATTTATTTTAATTTTTATATATTTTTGTTTTAAATTAATATTTTTATTCCAATTTATTTTAATTTTTATATATTTTTTGTTTTAAATTAAAAATTATTATCGTTCTACAAAACATAAAAAAGTTCGCACAATTTGTCGGCAAATGTGTTATCAATTTATTTTATTTTTTAAGTAGAGAGAACTAACTATTAATAATAATAATAATAATTACTTCAGTTTTTTCGCAAATTTGCTATATAAATTAAACCAATTTAAAGATTAATTTATATATATTATACTTATACATTATGGAAACTGAAACCACAAACTCAATTACTATAACAGATGAAACTATTGTCTCTTATTATAACGAAAACCCTCATATAAATATTGTCATTATGAATCATATTTTTATTGACATTTTAAAAAATTTATCGTCAAATTTAACAGATACAATCAATACAACAATCAATTCCAAAATTCTCTCTGTTGTATCCAACATTGAGAAAAACATTGACACATTTAAATCCAGCTTCAATGAAAAATTACACGAAACAAAAAAAGAATATATTGAAGATGTTAAAATCATATTGACAAACAACATTCTAACCAATAATGAAAAAATTACTGCAATTATTGAGAAAAATACTGATAATATTTTGACAAAAACAACCATGATTATCAATGAAATTATTCCAAAAAGTCAAGACAAAAATTACGCTTTAATCGAATCTTGCATTAAATCAAGTTGTGTTTCAATTGAGCAAGATACCAAAAAACTTCTTGAATCCAAAGATAAAACCGAAAATCAAACTAAAGACATCATTGTTAATATTGAAAACATATTTACTAAAATGATTTCAAGTTTACAACAACCTATATTTACATGTATTCAATCTAGTGAAGAGAGAACATCAGCAAGCATTCAACAAATGAAGGAAGGTGTGGTTACACAACATCACTTTCAAGAAAAATTAACTGCAGAACTTAATGATTTCTTAAATAAATACAAGAACAATTCAAGCACAAAAGGCAATGTTTCTGAAACAGAATTGTATCATATGTTGCAATTTATCATGCCTTTTGATGAAGTATTAAATGTTAGTTCAGAAACAGCTAGTTGTGATTTTAAAGTTAACAGGAAAAATAAAGACAAACCAAGCATTTTGTTTGAAAACAAAGACTACATTCGTAATGTTACAACGGATGAAGTTAAAAAATTCGAGAGAGATGTTCAAACACAAAAAACACATGGAATATTTATCTCTCAAAAAACTCCCATTACATTTAAAGAAAATTTTCAAATTGATATTATTGATGGAATAATTCATGTTTACATACCTAACGCAAATTATGATGTTGAAAAACTCAAAACCGCAATTGATATTGTTGACAATTTATCATCAAAATTACAATTAATACAAGAGTCTAATCACGCAGAGTCTTATTCAATTGAACAAACAGACATTGATGAACTTGCGGATGAATATCGTATTTTTGGAATACAAAAAATGATGATGCAAGAAGCAATCAAAACCACAAATAAACAATTGTTGGAAAAATTGGAAGAAATACAATTGCCAAAAATAAAAAAAATATTAATGAAATTAGGAAATATTGAAAATGATAATAATTTTAAATGTATTTATTGTAATATTTGGACCGGAAAAAACAAGGCAAGTTTGGGTGCTCATATTAGAAATTGTAAAAGTAATCAAAAAAAAATCCCTCTTGAAGTTAATAATCTTGAGCTTAAAAATGAGGTGGTTGACGAACCTAACAAAACTATTGAAGTTGAAATAAATAATGTTGTAATTGCAGAACAACAAATTGTTACAAAAAACAAATCAAGCAAAAACAAAACAGCAACTAATAAAAATGGTAACTTGTAAGGTTCGATAATGGAAGTTATAACACCAACTCCTTCTGTCAAAAAACAAAAAAACTAAATAATCGGTATCTTACCATCGCATACAAATGTCTGCACAATTAACATCTAACTTGACATCTAATTTATTGTAGATGTCAAGTTATATTTATATCTACATTTTAGAGAGAATAATATATATATACATATTATATGTGCTGGAACCAATATGTATCTATTAATACTTTCATATATGATAAAAAGTCGACACAAATTGGCCTCTAATTTGATGCTAATTTTATAATACAAAATTAATATTTATGTACAGGCTAATTTATAAATTTATAATATATAAATTTTGTTCAACTATAATATCTTGAATATATTTTGTATTTATTATTCTTTTTGACAATACTAAAAATCTATTCATATTATTTGTTAAATATATATTAAATATAAAAATCAATTTTTTTCTTTTTTACACCTTTTCTCATTTAAAACGCTCATTATGTTTATTTATTGAAAATAGTTTAAAATTATTTTCAATAAATAAACATAAACATAATGGAAATGGAAACTATATTTAAAAATGCTGGAGAACCTTGGTCACCAGAACAGGAGAGACAATTAAATAAATTATATAATGAAGAAATGCTTGATATTATGGAAATATCTAAAATACATTGTAGAGCACCAGGCGGAATTTTAAGTAGATTAAAACTTCTTAAATACATTACACATAGACAATTAGCGAGAGGTTATAACCTATATAAAAAAAGTAACTTTTATAAAAACAATTTAACAGAAAAATTAGAACAAACAATTAAATCCAACCAATTAGATAATACATTAATTAGTATTCATAAGAATGATTATATAGAATTACAAAATGATGTAAAAGAAATGAAAAATGAAATTAAGGATTTAAAAAATAGTATAAAAGAATTAGTTGAAATGATGAAATCAGTTTATGATTTTGAAGATGTGTAAAATGGGCGTTTTAAATGAGAAAAGGTGTAAGATTAATTTTATTACTATCTGTTTTGTCTTCATTTTTTATATCATAACCAATAAATTGAATATATTTTGAAACTTTATTATAATCTAAATTTTCAATTTCATTAACTCCATATTGTTTAATATATATTTTATCAGAACTATCATTACTAATAAATCCACATCCATATACTAAAAATCCAGTTAAATTTGGTCTTGATGATAAATTTATAATATATAAATTTTCTTCAACTATAATATCTTGAATATATTTTGTATTTATTATTCTTTTTGACAATACTAAAAATCTATTCATATTATTTGTTAAATATATATTGATTTTTATATTTAATATATATTTAATATATATTTAATAAATAATATAAAAATCAATTTTTTTTCTTTTTTAAGATTAATTTTATTACTATCTGTTTTGTCTTCATTTTTTATATATACATATTATATGTGCTGGAACCAATATGTATCTATTAATACTTTTATTTTTGGAATATTTGGATTATTATTAATTGCTTTTAACAATAAATATTCTACTTATAAAATCAAAATATTTAATAATCATTATGCTTATATTTTCATGTTGTCCTTTATTTTTATGCAGTTAATTGAATTCATTTTATGGCGTAATTTAAACAATATTACTATCAATAAAATTGCATCTACCTTCGGTGTTTTACTTCTTTATATTCAACCTATTGCATCATTATTATTATTGGACAATATTTCACTTCGTAACCAATTACTTCTTATTTATTCTATTCCTACACTTATTTTCGGTTCTTATAATTTAATTAATACTAATATTCATACTATTTTATCTCCTTCTGGTCATTTGGCTTGGAAATGGACTTTCTACAATAGTAATTTGATTGATTTATTTGTTAAAATTTTCTATTTATTCTTTTTGTTCTTCTCTCTAATCTATAATAATTACTATCAATCAATCGTCGTATTTTTAATGTACATGATATTTATTTTTTATTTCGGTAAAGATGGAAGTGCTGGTTCTATATGGTGCCTATATGTTAACATAATTATTTTATATTTTATTATACAAATTTTAATTGTAATGCCTTATAATGAAATCACAAATAAATAATCATTTTTGAATAACAACAAGAACTGTAAGTTGAATGTCTTATTATTCATGCAGTTGTATTGATATTCTTATTAGTGTTGTTTATGCCATTTTTAAGAATATCCATTAATTCTATATTTTGCTTGACAAGCATCATAATTAAATCTTTATCTGACGATATAGATGTATGTATTTCCTTTTTATCTTCATAAAAACATTTTTTCTTGTGTTTCCATAATCCTACTCTAGATTTATATACTTTTTCACATATCTCACAAATAAATGTCTTATTATTGATGTGACAGTTTTGTGGAATGGATGAACAGCTGGTTACCATTTCGTTAACATTTGTTAACTTCACATGTTTAGTTGTCAATAAATGATTATTGTAATCTTTTTTGTTATTGGTTTTGATACCACAATAATCACACGAATGTTTATAAACATTATTTTTACTTAAATTATCAGAATACATTACATGATATGGATTATTTGAAATTGGATTCAAAATATTTAAGGTTGGTTTTAATAAATCATAATGTTCTTGTTCTCTTATTCTTGATTCAGTTGAGTCTTTACAATTATATTTCGCTATTTCAACCATATTCCAATTATCCCATCCACCATTTTGTCTTATCATATCATATATTTTAAGTTTTTTACCGCTATTAGTGCATATCTTATGTTGATATTTCCTTTTTACAAAATTTGTAGTATGACCTATATATATATCTTTAATAGATAAATCATTACAATAAATCTTATATATTATAGTATTGAAATAATCTATAATAGTTTTAGGCATCGTATACTATATTTTATAAGATTTTTTTAAATTATTATCTTAAAAAATCTTAAAATATATTATTTAATATTAATTTTGTTAACGAAAGAATCCTTCCTAAATACTTTTTCCGCGTAAATATAAAAATTATCGTAACAAATTGATAATTTTGTTTCTCCAAAAATGTCTTTTTTTAGATTCTCAAAAACTTTTCAACTTTATACTACATGGTTGTAGAGAAAATATGATTTTTCTTTAAGTAGGTTAAATATATAATATATTATTGCTTTTGAATAACAACATTCTTTGAAATATTTCTTATTATTTTATCCTCCTTCTCTACATCATTATTACCTTCACCTCCATATACTTCTATCATCATTTTATTGTATTTATCACTATGGTTTGATTCCGCATATTGACAACCTGGATATTTCTCTCTATATGCTGGAAGTAATTTATAATTCTTTGAAGATATTTTCTTTATTGCCTTTCTTAACTTTGTTTTATTATCATCTTCCTTTTCCCATTGATTATCATCTTTGATATAGATAGTTTCTCTCTTTTTATCGGTACAATGAACTGGTCGTTCTGTTATATCCATCACCTTCAGGTTTGAAGTAATAATATTAGAGAGACCTTCAATATATCCTACTTCACCAAGCTTCTCTAAATCACATAACTGTAACTTAATGGATTCTACGAAGTCGGTTATATTCATGGCGTCCTTACATGTCTCGTTTAAGAAGAATTGAAGATTAAATGTCTTATTGTTATTCATGCAGTTTGTATTGGTATTATTATTAGTATTATTTGTGCCATTTTTAAGAATATCCATTAATTCTGTATTTTGCTTGACAAGCATGATAATTAAATTTTTATCACTTACATTTTTATTATCATTATCATGTTCAATAGACATATCTTCAATTTTACACTTCTTTTTATGCCTGTAATAGCCACTGTCATGTTTATATGCTTTTCCACAAGAACAATAATGTAATGTGGAACTTTTTGAACCTAAATCACTACCATTTACTACCATTTTACTACCATTTTCTGATTTTTTGTGTTTATCGGTTTGTAAATGTCTGACATATTGACTTTTTCGTGACGTTCTATAGTGACAACAATCGCATACGAACTTTTCAGAACTTTTTGGAACTAAAATACTACCATTTACTACCATTTATATTATAGTAGATAAATTTCTAAATACTTTTCCGCAAAAATAGTAAAATTTTATCGTCACAAATTGAAAATTATTTTTTTGGTCACCAGATGCTAATTTTAAATTATGGTCTCAAGCGATGCTTTTTTCATAAAATATCCAAGGAATTTTTTTTTGGACATTTATTTTCTCCAAAAATGTCCTTTTTTCAAAACTCAAAAAACTTTTCAACTTTTTAAAAAATATTTTTCACTTCATGACTTTTTTGAAATTTTCAACTTTATACTACATGGTTGTAGAGAAAACAGGGTTTTTCTTTAAGTAGGTTAAATATATATATAATCATTTTTGAATAACAACATTCTTTGAAATATTTCTTATTATTTTATCCTCTTTTTCAATGTCATTATTTCCTTCACCACCATATATCTCAACCATCATTTTATTGTATTTATCACTATGTTTTGATTCCGCATATTGACAACCTGGATATTTCTCTCTATAAGCTGGAAGTAATTTATAATTCTTGGAAGCTATTTTCTTTATTGCCTTTCTTAACTTTGTTTTATTATCATCTTCCTTCTCCCATTTGTTATCATCTTTGATATAGATGGTTTCTCTCTTTTTATCGGTACAATGAACTGGTCGTTCTGTTATATCCATTACCTTCAGGGTTGAAGTAATAATATTAGAGAGACCTTCAATATATCCTACTTCACCAAGCTTCTCTAAATCACATAACTGTAACTTGATGGATTCTACAAAGTCTGTTATATTCATGGCGTCCTTACACGTATCATTTAAGAAGAACTGCAAGTTGAATGTCTTATTGTTATTCATGCAGTTTGTATTGGTATTATTATTATTATTATTATTTGTACCATTTTTAAGAATATCCATTAATTCTGTATTTTGCTTGACGAGCATCATAATTAAATTTTTATCACTTACAGTTTTATTATGATTATCCTCTTCATCTGTTGTATCTTCAGTTTTACACTTTTTTGTATGCCTCCATAATGTAGTTCGGCTATTAAAAACTATACCACATATACATTGGAACTTTTCAGCGACTTTTGCGACTTTTGACGATAAATTTGTTTCATTTTGTTTCAAATATGTTTCATTCCCTATATTTTTATGTTTTGATGTCAATAAATGTCTATCATATTGACTTGGTCTACACGTTTTATAGTGACATAATTCGCAAAAAAATTCGGCCGAACTTTTTTGAACTAAATTTGTTTCATTTTGTTTCATATTGTTTCAAAAGAAAAACTTTCTAAATACTTTTCCGCAAAAATAGTAAAATTTTATCGTCACAAATTGAAAAATATTTTTTTGGTCACCAGACGCTAATTTTAAATTATGGTCTCAGGTGATGCTTTTTTCATAAAATATCCAAGGTATTTTTTTTTGGACATTTATTTTCTTCAAAAATGTCCTTTTTTAGATTCTCAAAAAACTTTTCAACTTTTTAAAAAATATTTTTCACTTCATGACTTTTTTGAAATTTTCAACTTTATACTACATGGTTGTAGAGAAAACAATGATTTTCTTTAAGTAGGTTAAATATATATTATTTTATTCTATTTAAAGAAATAGAAGTTTAATACTTAGGCTATTTCTTGTGAAGAATAGTTTAATTTTTAAAATAAAAAATTGATTTATATATATTATTTAATAAGTAATTTAAATAAATAAAATGAGTGATAGAATTCAATCTTTGGCTTGGGAATTTATTTTGAACTTGGTTTCGTGTGATGGTTCAAGTGAGATTACTTTAACAGCAGACCAAATTAAAGAAGCTGGTAAAGCTAATAAGACACTTAAATGTCAATTTGAACCTCGGTTATTATGTAAACAAGATACATTTGAAGATAGACCTGAAATATTTAAAAAATTAGGATTATTTATTATTGCTATTGAAAATGGAACATATAAACTTATTAAACAAAATATATATCAGAAATTAGAATATCAAAATGTATTAGCTCTAGAAATTGATAGAAATACTACATCTACAGTTTTGAATATTGGAAATAGCGAAACATCCGTAATTGATAATTTAAGATATTCTGGATTGTTTGAAACAGAAGAATATCTTAACGAAAAAATTCTATATGGTCCTTTGTTGAATGGTAGACATCGTTGCACTTTTGAAACTCAAATTGGAGAGAATATATATCAAATTCGGGGTGTCCAGTATGAAACAGATTCTTGTTATGAAACAGAAAATAAAATTTTATTAATAGAAGGTAAGTCAGGACAACCGGATTCATTTAATATCAGACAATTATACTTTCCTTATAGAAGTATTTATGATGCCATTAAAGGAAAAAAACAAATAATTCCTTTATTTATTACAAAAGATAAAAAAAATATTATCCATATTTGGAAATATACTTTTGAATATCCACTTGTTATGACTAGTATTAAATTAATAAACTATTGTAGATATAAATTTAATTAGTAATTCTTTATTATTACTTCCTGTGTTTTAGAGTCAGGTTTTTTAGAGTTAATAGAGCGTTTACACGTAATTGATTGTATTTTATATTTTTTTTCCTTAAAATTGTCACGAACAAGCGGTACATCTGCATTACTTAACATAAACTTTTTACTTTCCTTGTTAAGTTCATTTAATCTTGTAAATAAACTATTATGATTATCAAGTGTAAAACCTTTATCAGTGTAATTTACAAATGAGGTCTCCGTTTCTGGAGCATATGGTGGGTCCAGATACACAAAATCAACGTCATTTATTTCGGCTAATGAAATACTAAAATCGCTACATTCAAAGATTACATCTTTAATTAATTCACTAATACATTTCAAATGCTCTAAATTTATGATTTCAGGATTTTTATAATTACCAAAAGGAACATTAAATCCATTAGGACCAGTTCTAAATAAACCCCTGAAACATGTTTTGTTCAGAAATATAAAATAAGCTGAACCAATTGGTTTATTTTTTTGTTCACTTGTTAATTTATTATATATTTCTCTACACCAATAATAATAGTTTTCTTGTGTTTCTTTTGCTTCTACTAATGTTTTGGGTTTTCTATTTATTTCTCCTTTGCCACAATTATTATATTCATTAATCAATTTTTGAAGCTCATTAAATAGTTCAATATGATTTGATTGGATATTTTTATACATATTAATAAGTGTTTCATTTAAATCATAAGCATATATTACACCATTAACTTTTATTATACCTTCTTTAATGTAAGTTAAAACTGCTAATAATACACTTCCGCCACCTAAAAATATTTCACGATAATTATTAATATCTGTTGGAAATTCCCCTATTATTTTATCAATTATTTGAGTTTTTCCACCAACCCATTTAATAATTGGTTTTGGGATTTCTATGCTTTTAGTATTTATATCTTTAACTAATTCATCTTCAATAATTAATTTAGAATGACTCATTATATTAATTATACTAATTTTATATCTCTAAATTTTTATTCAATTTTATTCAATATTAAATAATTCTCTTTATTGTTTATAATATATGTCATTTGTTTATTTATTGGTTTCAACAAATGGAAATACTTATGTAGGTGCAACAATAGATTTAAATCGTCGTCTTAGACAACATAATAAGGAGATAAAAGGAGGTGCACATGCGACTGGAGTAAAAGTAGCACAAGGTGAAACTTGGACACGAGCCGCACATGTATCTGGTTTTCCAGATTGGCAAGCCGCTTTACAATTTGAGTGGCGTTGGAAACAATTGACACGTAAATTATCTATTAATATGATACCATTAGAGAGAAGAATAATGGCATTAAAAATGTTACTAGAATTGCCACAATCAACATCTAAAGCTAAACCATATTCAGTGTGGACATCACCACCAGAAGTTCATATAGAAACTGACGAAGCGGATATATATTATGAAAAACTATTTAAAGAAAAAACAGAAAAGTATGTACCACATGGACAAACAGATAGCGAACCTAATGAAGCAAAATGATGGACTGGAGACCTCATTTAGAAATAAAGGTGTTGAATTTAATAAACTTTCAATTGATGAAAAATCGGAAGCTGAAACTAAGTTTAATCTACTTAAGGAGTATAATGAATATTTGAAAAATATTTCTAAGCAAAATAGACCTCCTCCTCAAGCAAATGATTTGGGTCCAAAAGAACAACCTAAACCAAAAGAGCAACCTAAACCAAAAGATGAGGAACACGATGATGAGATTCCAAAGGAAGCCAAACCTATTTATTCTACTATTGCGAATATGGAAGATATCAAGCGTGCATTTTTTTCTAAGGAATACGAAACCGCTTATGAGCTTATTAAGCAACAACCATTTAAATTTTATAAGGTAAATTATAAGTATGCAAGTGACAATACTGGACGTCCAGGGTATGTAGCAAAGAATTTACTTCGTGGTTTCGTCCAAGGTCTAGATGATTACCGTAAATATTTAATGATTTGTTTTAGATGTATTCTCGTTAATAAAGAGACAAATGAATACAGTTATCCATCTTATTGGATTGTAAATACAAATGATGATTTGAAGACGGTTTTAGATTTACTTTATGATGATTATGAATTTATTATTGTTGAGGGAGAGGAGGATGTCAGTAAAATGTTAAAGAAAATGCAGAAAAACGAAGATGAAACTGATGAATCTTTGATTGGAGAAGTTTATTTACATTAAAAATTATATAAAAATTATGTAAAGTCAAAAATATTTATATAATTATAGAAGGGTTGTCCTACTCAAAATTAATTTCTTGTTTATTTTTTAAGTAATTCTTGCATTGTTCTTAACTCATCATTTTGTTGTGATATAATATTTTTTGCAAGTTTTGCAATATCATAGTTATCAGTCTTTTTAAGTATTTCCTCACTTGTGAAGACGGCCATAGAATGATGTTCAATCATACCTTCTAAATATTGCTTATCATCAATTGCAGCCTGAACTCTATATAAATAAATAAACATAGCTAACAATGCAAATAAGATGGCATAAAAATTAATACTTAAAACATGATATTGGTGATCATGCATCATAATCTCAATAATTACCATAGAAATAGCCATTATTGTAGCTAGATAAGCTTTACCGATATTATTTGTAACATACATGTATTTGTTTACCATTATAGGAGGCATAATAAAGTATTGAATAATAAAACTGCCAACGAACATAAAAATTATTGTATGAGTAATCTTCATATTATATATATATATATAATTATAGTTTACACCTTTGGACATTTAAAACGCCGACTTTGACGAATTAAAAAAACAAAAGTATAATGGTGAATTTCACACCTTACCATACTTATCTTCCATAAAGGAGTATCGTAGGTATTTATTCTTTTTGT
>Ga0247840_10010776_pt1 | contig 11329 bp, 9 predicted proteins | sample LaCruzMarch2015__FD_192404 | JGI IMG/M metagenome (GOLD analysis project Ga0247840, IMG submission 192404) | Freshwater microbial communities from meromictic Lake La Cruz, Castile-La Mancha, Spain - LaCruzMarch2015_17m | ecosystem: Environmental > Aquatic > Freshwater > Lake | place: Spain...
TAAAGTAGTTGGATTTAAACCAAAGGCTGAACTTAAAAAAATGCTGGAATTATAGGAGTGATACAAATGAAATTAAAGGTTTATAATGAACGTTGTCCACAAAATCATAGATGCCCATCTGTTGGGATATGTCCAGTTGATGCATTAATTCAAAATGGCAATAATGCACCTGTGGTTGACGAAGAAAAGTGTATAAAATGTGGCAAATGCGTTAGAAGTTGCCCTATGGGTGCTTTGCAGCTTGTTTTTAAATAAATACTAATCCTTGTCAGAATAATTAATATGAACGTAATTTTTTCAAATCTATAATTTTAATATTACCACGGGAAAGTTCCAAAATCCCGTCGCTTTCAAAGTGTTTGAGGGTTCTGCTTATAACCTCACGTGCTGTGCTAAGGTTTTTAGCTATAACCTCGTGTGTAGTTGTGAGCGTGTACGTCTGTTGCATAGCAGATTCATCTATTAAATATGTAGCAACACGCTCACCAATACCTTTAAACACAAGCTGTTCCATAACCCACATAACCTCAGAAAAACGAGAAGCGATAAGCTCCATAGAATAATCTTTTATAGATAAATTAGTGTTACTTAAATTACTCCAAACATTTGTTGGGATAACATATATTTCGCTATTTTGTTCAAATTCAAGGCTTACATCGAATGTGATATTTTTAAGCACACACGAAGCAGACATAATGCAGACATCACCGCTAAGTAGCCTGTAAAGTGTTATCTGCCTTCCGTCCTCGGAGATATAATACGCCCTTATTTGCCCGCTTTTCACAAGAATAAGCCCACTACATTCCGAAACCCCATTTAAAAGCTGATTTCCTTTTAAGTAGTGCTTAACCACCGTGTTTTCGGTTATTAGCTTTTGCTCGTCTGATTTTAGCATAGAGAAAAATGTAAGATGCGATGAGAGAAAATCTATATCAATTATATTTAACATTGTAAGCCCCCTAATTTATTATATTATACTATCACAAGCTTTAAAATTTTGTCAATCATTTTTCGTCCTTAATTAATAGGGGCGAATTTTTTTATTATATTGCCTCAGTAAAATTTGTTGGAATTTGGTGTAATTTGTGATATAATTTGATAATAATGTAATTGTGGGAAGATTAAGAAAAGGAAGGTGTTTATGAATATTAAGTTGTATAATAACTTTTTAATGGACATCGCAATTGTTTGTACTGATTTTTTTCTTGTGATACTTAGCTATATCGTTTCGCATCGGATATTATTATTTATTAATTTACCTAATAATTTCGATTTAGAAATAGCATTTTTCTATGCCCTAATTACTGTTTTTATGTTTTATGTTTATGATTTTTATACTACTCAAAACAGGCAAAAATTCGGAGTAGTGCTATCGACAATCTTAGTCGTTCTTATATCCACGCTTAGCATTATAGTATTAAATTTTGCATTTGGTGATTTGTTTAGCATAACACAAAAATTATTTGTATTTATTATGCCGGTTGCAATGTTTATATTTTTAGTATTATGGAAATTATTACTTCTCTTAATAGTTAGGCGATTTGAAGGGAAACCAAAGCTTTTGGTAATCGAAGCAAAGGGTGTTGATAACTCTTTGGCAAAGAAAATTAAATATTCATATTTGGAATTATACGATTCATGGTATAATCAAATTGATATAGAAAATGAAAAAGAAATTGATTTGTTTTTAAATACCGAGTTCAAGCAATATGAAAGTATTTTCATTTCGCCAGCAATCCCAGAAGAACTAAGGGATAGATTTTTATCCCAAGCTGTGTCCGAGGGTAAAGAAATCTATTTTATACCAGATTTATATAATATTAGTTTTATTAGGAATGAAACTGTTAATTTCGATGACACACCTGCACTTAGAATTAGACAATTTGGTCTTACAAAATTTCAAAAAACATTAAAAAGATTATTCGATATTTTTGCCTCTTTAATTGGAATTTTCCTAACGCTACCAATAATGGTTGCTGTTGCAATTGCTATAAAGTTAGATTCCAAAGGCCCTGTTTTTCACCTGCAAGAGAGGCTTACATACAATAAAAAGAAATTCAAAGTATATAAATTCAGGACGATGGTAGAAAACGCAGAACAATTAACAGGACCAACTCTTGCGACGTCAAGCGACCCTCGAATTACAAAGGTTGGCAAGGTTATACGCTCGACAAGGTTAGATGAATTGCCCCAGCTTTTTAATATTCTATTTGGTCTTATGAGTATTGTTGGCCCAAGACCAGAGCGTGAAGTGTTTGTTGAACATTATTGCAATAAAATACCGAATTACGAAAAAAGATTTTTTGCAAAAGCAGGGCTTACAGGGCTGGCACAGGTCTATGCAAGATATGATACAAGCCCGCAGGATAAGACCTTGTATGACTTGCTATACATCAAGGATTACTCTTTATGGATTGATATAAAGCTTATTTTACTGACGGCAAAAATTATATTCACAAGGGAAAGCTCCGATGGTGTAAAGGAAAAGGAAAATTATCAAAAATCAGATGTAGAGGTTTAAGGAGTGAATACTATGAAGCCCAAAAGGGTTCTAATAGTTGTTGGTAAAATGCACTTTGGCGGAATAGAAACTATGATAATGAACTTCTATAGAAATATTGACCGCTCTAAAATACAGTTCGATTTTTTGCTTAATTATGAAGAGCCTGGCGTTTTTGACGATGAAATTAGGAAGTTAGGTGGCAGAATATATATTATGCCACGCCTATTTTTTAAAAACACTTTCAAATACATAAAAGCATTATTTAAGTTTTTCAAGGAGCATAAGGAATACGAGGTTGTGCATGGACATCTCACAAGTATAGGCTTTGTATATTTAACTGTTGCTAAAATGTGCGGAGTGAAAACAACTATTATTCACGCACATTATACATCAGTTGATAACACCATAAAGGGTTTTATAGAAAAGCTTACAAGGCTGCCACTACGAGTGTGTGCCGATTATTATTTTGCGTGTTCAAATTCCGCAGGTAGATTTATTTATGGCAGGAATATGCTTAAAAAACCAAATTATAAGGTAATTTTAAATGGAATTACAGCTACTAACTTTATTTTCAACATGGGAATAAGGAATAAAAAAAGAGAAGAACTAGACATAAAAGATAAATTTGTTATTGCAAATATCGGAAGGTTTGAGCTTCAAAAAAACCATATATTTTTAGTTGATATATTTTCAGAAATATATCGTAAGGATAAAAATGCTATGCTAATTCTTATAGGAAATGGTTCTTTGAAAAAAGAAATTGAAGATAAGGTAAAAAAATTAGGGATAGAAAATGCTGTTAAATTTTTGGGGCTTCGCTCGGACATAAACGAGCTAATGCAATGCTTTGACATATTTTTACTGCCATCACATTACGAGGGGCTTCCTGTTGTAGGCGTCGAGGCACAGACAGCTGGGCTTAAATGTTTTTTTTCTGATACCATTACAAAGGAAACTGATATAACAAATTTGTGCGAATTTATTTCGCTTAATAAAAATGCAGAATTTTGGGCAGATAGAATTTTGAAATACAAGGACGGCTATGAAAGAAAAAATACTGAAAATTTCATCAAAAACGCAGGTTATGATATTAAAAAACAGGCAAAATGGCTTGAAAAATTTTATTTGGAATGCTAAAAAATATGGAGGTACGCACAATTGGATAAACTGAAAATTGTACATATAATTCAATGTATGGCTATTGGTGGAGCCGAAAAAATGGTTCTTGATTTAGCAATTCAATCTAATTTAAAGCACAATGTTACAATAGTTTGCCTATATCCAAGTGGTAATTATCCATACGAAAAAATTGCAAAAGACAGTAATATTAAAATGATATTTTTAAATAAAAATGTAGGGCTTGACTTAAATTCCTTTAAAGAGCTTTGGCATGTCCTATCAACACTACAGCCAGATGTTGTTCACACTCATCTTCATTCGGCTATATATGCCCTGCCATGGCTTGCTTTTAACAGGAAAAATGCACGAATTCATACTGTTCATTCAATAGCTACAATGGAAATTGGCAAATCACATAGAATAATTCAAGGGTTAGCGTACAAGTTTTTAGGCGTTGTCCCAGTTGCAATTTCTCCCATAATTCAAAGGGGCATTATAAAAGAATATAATTTAAAACAAAAAAAAGTTCCTGTTATATATAACGGAATTGATGTTGCGAAATTCCCACCAAAAATACAAGGAAAAAATAATGATAATTTCACAATTATTAATGTTGCATCATTTAGCAAATGGAAAAATCAAATACTATTGCTTGACGCTTTTCACATTGCGTTAAAAGAGAGGCAAGATTTAAGGCTTATATTTGTTGGCGATGGAGAGGAAAATGGCAACGTACAGGCACAAGCCAGTGAATATAAAATACAAGATAAAATAGAATTCATAGGGATTACGCCCAATGTAAACGAGTATTTAAATAGGTCGGATGTGTTTGTGCTATCCTCCACATTCGAGGGGTTTCCCCTTTCAATTATCGAGGCAATGTCTGTGGGGCTACCTATAATTTCAACCGATGTTGGTGGGGTGCCTGACATTGTAAAAAATGGTGTTAATGGCTTTTTAGTGCCATCTAATGATGTTATAGAGCTATCAAATTCTATTTTGAAAATGGCTAATGATAATAATATGAGGGGCGAAATGTCTGAAATAAACATAAAAAAGTCCAAAGAATTTGATATTAGCATTGTCGCAGAAAAATATATAGAATTATATAAAAAATGGGTGAGATAAATGAAAGCTAAAATTACTGCTGTTGTAACGGTTTATAATACAGAAGAATATTTGTCAAAATGCCTCCAATCTATCATAGACCAAACCTTAGAGGAAATAGAAATAATCGTAATAAATGATGGAGGCTCCTTAAAAGGGCTTAATATTACAAATGAATTTGCAAAAAAAGATGATAGAATTATTGTGCTTGACATAGAAAATGTTGGAGTTTCTAAGGCAAGGAATTTAGGTCTTAGCATAGCGACAGGCGATTATATAATTTTTATCGACTCGGACGATTTTATTTCCACAAATATGCTTGAACTAATGTATAATTCAATAATTGCTAATAATTGCAATATGTCCGTTTGTAATTTTATAAGGGTGTTTGATGAAAAACAAGAACAGTCATTTTTAATTATGCCTAAGGCAGAATTTGTTGAGCCATTAGCTGATAATGCTAAATATTTAAAAGGTTTTTTTGCTGGAAGGGTTGAAATAGGCGAAATTTCCCAATGTGTATGGAATAAGCTATTTAAGACAGATTTTATAAGAAAATCAAATATACTTTTTGAGGACAGAGAGCTTATTTTCGCAGAGGATGCACTATTTGTTTATAAAATTCTGCCCCGTGTTGAAAGCTTTTCGGTTGTAGATGCTCCGCTTTACTTTTATTTTCAAAGAAGGAATTCTGTAATGAATTCATATAAGCCACACTTATTAGAAAGAGTTAAGAATCTACTAAAAGAAACACAAAAAAGCCTTGAATTTATTGGCATATATGATAATGTAAAGGCTGGGCTTAATTTAAAGTGTTTTACATTGTTTGTAGAGGTGTTGTATAATAATATAGAAGGCAAAAAGGGTTATATGAAGTTTGCAAAAGACTGTAAGGATAAATTCGTTAGTGAAAGAATTGCAAATATAGATATTTCAAATATGTCTGCAAACAAAAAAATAGTTTATTTTTTATATAAAATGAAATTATATTTGGTGCTATATGCAGTATTTGTAATCTATGCAAAGTTAAAATAACCATAAATGAAGGGGTAAAAAAATGAATTCTAAACAGTTATTTGAAAAGGCAAATGAATATATACCAGGGGGAGTCAACAGCCCTGTAAGAGCTTTTATGTCAGTTAATATGACGCCACCTTTTATAAAAAAAGCTAATGGCTCGAAAATATATGATGTTGAGGGCAACGAATATATAGATTATGTATGCTCTTGGGGGCCTATGATACTTGGGCATTTGTTTCCACCAGTAGTATCCAAAGTGGAGGAGGCTATGAAAAACGGATATAGCTTTGGTGCACCAACGCAGGCAGAAGTGGAAATTGCAGAATTAATCTGCGATGCTGTTCCGTCTATTGAAATGGTTAGGCTTGTAAGCTCTGGCACTGAGGCAGTTATGAGTGCAATCCGCCTTGCGAGAGGGTTTACTGGAAAGCAATATATTGTAAAATTTGCAGGGTGCTATCATGGGCATAGCGATAGTATGCTTGTAAAAGCAGGCTCTGGCCTTCTAACATCAGGTATTCCAGATAGTAGTGGCGTGCCAATTAATACTGCTAATTCAACCCTAATTGCACAGTATAATAATATTGAAAGCGTGAAAAAGCTGTTTGACAAGTTTGGCAAAGAAATTGCCGCAATTGTTGTTGAACCTATTGCAGGCAATATGGGGGTTGTAAAACCAAATATTGATTTTTTAAAGTATCTAAGACTGGTCACAAATGAAACTAATTCCCTGTTAATTTTTGATGAGGTCATAAGTGGTTTTAGGGCATCATACGGTGGTGCACAGGAACTGTATAACGTTATTCCAGATATAACAACCTTGGGGAAAATTATCGGTGGTGGAATGCCAATGGGGGCGTATGGTGGCAGGCGTGATATTATGTCTTTGGTTGCACCACTTGGCAGCGTGTACCAAGCAGGCACATTATCTGGCAATCCTATTGCAACTGCTGCTGGTCTTGCAACCTTAAAATATTTAAGGGGTAATAAGCAAATATATAATGAATTAGAAAGCAAGGCAAATGCCTTAATTGACGGCTTTATGGTAGCCTCGCAAAAATATGGGGTTAAGATTAAAATAAATAATTTAGGTAGTCTTTTTACTGTGTTTTTCACAGAATGTGAGGTTTTCGATTATAAAACTGCACAAACAAGCGACACAAATATGTTTGCAAGATATTTCAAGGAAATGTTAAATCAAGGCATATATATTGCACCATCTCAATATGAGGCAGTATTTATTTCTAATGCATTAACTAATGAGGACATAGAAAAAACTTTAATAGCCATTGATAAAGCGTTTGCGACTATTTAGTCGCAAACGCTTTTGTTAAATCATAAAATGGTTGTATTCTATGGTAATATGTGTTAAAATAAAAAGAAGTAGGTAATACTAAATCCAATATAAAATAATAAAATATCTTGCTGTAAAATTTCCGTCATACTGCGTTGCAGAACCTTTCGAATACATACAGTATTCAAAAGAACCTGCAACTTGCCTGATGAAAATTTTCCTAACAATCTATTCTATGTTTTACATTGTACTTAGTATAATATATATATGAGGTGAAATTATGAAAAATATCTTTAATAAAATATTTGGAACATATAGTGATAGAGAGCTTAAAAGGCTTATGCCGATAGTTGCACAGACCGAGGAATTTGAAGATGGGATTAGAAAGCTTACAGATGAGCAATTAAAAGCAAAGACACCAGAATTCAAAAACAGGCTTGCAAATGGTGAAACGCTTGACGATATACTTCCAGAGGCATTTGCAGTAGTTCGTGAGGCATCATGGCGAGTTCTTAATATGAGGCACTTTTCTGTGCAAATTTTGGGTGGTATTGTTCTACATCAAGGGCGTATTTCTGAAATGAAAACTGGTGAGGGTAAAACACTTGTTGCAACACTGCCTGCATACTTAAATGCACTAACTGGCGAGGGCGTTCATATTGTAACTGTAAATGACTACCTTGCTAAAAGGGATAGTGAATGGATGGGCAAGCTATATTCATTCCTTGGGCTTACGGTTGGGCTTATTATACACGATTTGGATAATGATCAGCGTCGCACGGCATATAATTCTGATATAACCTATGTAACGAATAATGAGCTTGGTTTTGACTATCTTCGTGATAATATGGTTATATATAAGGAACAAAAGGTTCAACGTGGTCATCCTTATGCAATTGTGGACGAGGTTGATAGCATACTTGTGGACGAGGCAAGAACGCCACTTATTATATCTGGTGCAGGTGATAAATCTACAATTCTTTACGAAACAGCAGACAAATTTGCACGCTCTTTAAAATATATAAAAATAAAAGAAACAGATAGCAAGGAACATAACGATGATGTTGATGCAGATTATATAGTTGACGAAAAAGGGCATACTGCAACACTAACTCAGCATGGTATTAAAAAATCGGAGCTTAGCTTTGGTCTTGAAAACCTTTCAGACCCAGAAAACCTTACTATTTCGCACCATATTAACCAAGCAATTCGTGCCCATGGCATAATGCGTAAGGATAAAGATTATGTTGTGAAAGATGGAGAGGTTATAATTGTTGACGAATTCACAGGTCGTCTTATGTTTGGCAGACGTTATAGTGACGGACTTCACCAAGCCATAGAGGCAAAGGAAAAGGTAAAGGTAGAGCGTGAGAGTAAAACCCTTGCTACAATTACCTTCCAAAATTATTTTAGATTATACAAAAAGCTTTCAGGTATGACGGGTACAGCTCAAACAGAGGAAGATGAATTTCAAGCTATTTACAAGCTTGATGTTATTGTTATACCTACGAATATGCCACTTTCAAGAAAGGATTTGCCAGATGCAGTTTATAAAAATGAAAAGGGTAAATTTTCAGCAGTTATAGAGCAAATCAAAGAATGTCACGAAAAAGGTCAGCCTGTGCTTGTTGGTACTATAACCATTGAAAAATCAGAGGAACTTGCAAGCACGCTTAAAAGGCAGGGCATTCCACACGTTGTGCTTAATGCAAAATTCCACGAAAAAGAGGCAGAGATAATTGCACAAGCAGGTAAAAAAGGAGCTGTTACCATTGCTACTAATATGGCTGGTCGTGGTACTGATATTGTGCTTGGTGGTAATGCAGAATATATGTCAAAAACGCAAATGAAAAAGCAAGGCTTCGAGGAGCATTTAATTATAGAATCAACAGGCTTTGCAGATACAAATGATGAAGAAATATTAAATGCAAGGGCAGTGTTTAAAGAGTTTTATTCTGAATTTAAAAAGGAAATAGATGCCGAGCGTGAAGAGGTTATTGAAGCTGGTGGTTTGTTTATTATAGGTACAGAACGCCACGAGAGTAGACGTATTGATAATCAATTAAGAGGTCGTGCTGGCCGTCAGGGTGATGTGGGTGCTTCCAAATTCTTTATCTCACTTGGTGACGATTTAATGCGTCTGTTTGGTTCGGATAGGCTAACTGGAATGGTAGAGGCATTAGGCTTAGAGGAAGACCAACCTATCGAGGCAAATATGTTATCTGGTGCGATTGAAAACGCCCAAAAGAAAATAGAGGGCAGGAATTTTGACACCCGTAAGCACGTACTGCAATATGATGATGTAATGAACAAACAGCGTGAAATTATATATGGTCAGCGTCAAAAGGTTTTGGCTGGCGATAATCTTCGTGACAATATTTTGTCGATGGCAGACAGCGTTGCAGATAAAATTGTTGCATTAACAGTTGGAGAGCATCAGTTCGCTGATGATTGGATTTGGGAAACATTTTTCGCACAAATGATTGAAACCTTTGGAATTAATGTTCAGCTTGAAGACGAGCAAAAATTTGCACTAAGCAAAGAAGAGCTTAAAGACCTAATTATAGATGCAGCAACCGAGGTTTATAATAAGAAAGAGCAGGATTTTGGCGAAGAAAGTATGCGAGAGCTTGAGCGTATAGTTCTGCTTCAAGTGGTTGACCAAAAATGGATGGATCATATCGATGCAATGGAGCAATTACGCCAAGGTATTGGCCTTAGGGCATACGGACAACGAGACCCTGTTGTAGAATATAAATTCGAGGGTATGAATATGTTCGAGGAAATGATAGAGGCAATAAAAGAAGATACGGTTAAATATATTTTCCATGCAAGAAACAATAGTGGTGAATTAAAACGTGAACAAGTAGCCGAGCCACTTGTTACCTCGCATGGTGATGATGGTGAAGTGCAAAAGAAAAAACCAGTAGTAAAGGGCGATAAAACAGGTAGAAACGACCTATGCCCATGTGGTAGTGGCAAAAAGTTTAAGAAGTGCTGTGGGCAATAATCTTATGTTTGAAATAAAAAGGGGTTGAATATATGCTTGAATTTGAAGAGTACCGTCTTTCATTAGACGCTTTAGAAAAAGATATAATTGAATTGAGGGATTCACTTTGACATCTCTGGAACAAATTCCGAGATAGCAAGGCTTGATGAACTAACATCGGCGACAGATTTTTATTCTGATATGGAATCTGCTCAAAAAGTTCTGCAAAAATCAAAACAGCTTTCGGATAAGGTCAGCCGTTATACAAGACTATATCAGCACTACGAGGATATGGTTACCCTCGTTAGTCTTGGCATAGAGATGGAAGATGTATCCGTTCTTAGTGAGGTAAAAGAGGGCTATAAAAGGCTTGTAGACGAGCTTGAAACTATGAGGCTTGAAACGCTTTTATCAGGTCCGTATGATAAAAATAATGCTATAATGACACTCCACGCAGGTGCAGGTGGTACAGAGGCACAGGATTGGGTGGAAATGCTACTAAGAATGTTTTCACGCTGGGCTGAAAGGCATGGATATAGATTAGAAACACTTGACTACCTTGCAGGTGACGAGGCAGGGGTAAAGAGCGTTACAATTTTAATCGAAGGATTAAATGCTTACGGTTTTGCGAAATCAGAAAAAGGTGTGCATAGACTGGTTAGAATTTCACCATTCGACTCATCAGGGCGTAGGCATACTTCATTTGCATCTGTTGACGTTATGCCGGAAATTGATGACGACATTCAAATAGATATAAACCAAGAGGATTTGCGCGTAGATACATTTCGAGCAAGTGGTGCAGGAGGACAGCACATCAATAAAACAGATAGTGCGATACGCATAACCCACATACCAACAGGAATTGTTGTATCCTGCCAAAGTGAGCGTTCACAACATAAAAACCGCGAGACATCTATGAAGCTTTTAAAAGCAAAGCTAATAGAGGCAAAGGAACGAGAAAATAAAGAAAAAATAGAGGACTTAAAGGGTGAATATAAGGATATCGCATGGGGAAGCCAAATACGCTCATACGTTTTCCAGCCATACAGCCTTGTAAAGGACCATAGAACAAGTTTTGAAATGGGTAATATGGGTGCAGTAATGGACGGTGATATTGACGGATTTATAAATGAATACTTAAAAGCATCATCACTTGGTCAGCTAAATTTAAAATAATCGGAGGAACAAGATTTTGTTTGACAAATTGTCATTTTTAGAACAACGGTACGAGGAATTATCAGCTTCAATAAGCGACCCAGAGGTTATAAACGACCAAAATAAATTTCGCACATTATGT
>Ga0247840_10010777_pt1 | contig 11328 bp, 10 predicted proteins | sample LaCruzMarch2015__FD_192404 | JGI IMG/M metagenome (GOLD analysis project Ga0247840, IMG submission 192404) | Freshwater microbial communities from meromictic Lake La Cruz, Castile-La Mancha, Spain - LaCruzMarch2015_17m | ecosystem: Environmental > Aquatic > Freshwater > Lake | place: Spain...
TGGATATAGCTCATAAGTTTAAGTCTCCTTAATGTTTGGTCGTAACTTACATTATAACAGACTTTCTACTTATGGGCTCTTTTATTACCTTTTTGCCCACGTGTTGCACTTAATTATACAATTCGCCATTTTATAGCGGTTTTCCAATTAGTTTGTACTGGTGTCATCCGCACGAAGTCGTGGGATCCATTCATTCTATTCTAAAATGCAAAACTTTAGCAATTTCATGCTTCAATGACTTATGAGTTCACTCATTTAGGTATACTACTATAAGAGGAATGTGGTGTAGTTCAAAAGAAGAAAATTTGAAATAAATTTATAATTAAGATTATTTTTAATTTTTTGTGCAAATAACCAAAATAATAATATAATAAGTGACATTAAAATATATTTTAGATGATTTATCTATGGATATTGTTAAAAATAGTAGGGTTTTTTTGGTCATTTTGCATTTGAAAGGTTATGTTTTGTTGTGTATAATTGATGTATATTAAACAAATCAAAGGAGATTTTAATTTATGAAACGCACTTTAATTTTTGTCATTTTAGCAACACTGTTTATCACTTCACTATCATTTGCTTTAGCCCCTCTTAATTTCAACTGTAATATTTCACAAGATGAATTAACCCGCCTTATGAATAAAGCTGTTTGTAGTACAACCCCTTATACTTTTGATGGTTACTCATTTCAAATTACACATGCTAATGAGATTATTCTTTCAGGACAATTAGAGTCACAAATTACTGCTCAGATTTCACATAATGGAGAGAGTTATTCTGGAACATATGATATCGTTCAAAATATTTATTATTCAAATGGAGCAATGCATCTTGATGCTGTGAGTGCTCAATTGATACCAGGTGACGGTTCACAATCTGTTCCAACATGGATGAATATTGCAAATCAAATGCTTAATAGTGAGATTCAATCAGGAGCTTTGAACCATACAATCCCTGCAAAGACAACGTACAATTTATATATATGTAAATTAAGTTTTACAAATTGTGAATTAGATCCTGGAAATGCAAAAGTAGGGATTACACTGATATTTTAAATAGCAAAATCCCCATTATGAGGTGTCTCATAATGGGGATTTATTTTACTTTTATAATATCTTCAATGCGTGTAGTATAATGTGGAGAAACATTATCACGCGTGATATATTTTGTCAATTCACCATGTGAGCTTGCTACTTCAACCCCATATTCATATTTAGAATTAATTTTATCGACAACTTTCATCAATAGATCTCGCTTATGAATAGAATTTTCATTTATCGGTTCAAATAGATTATTTTGTAGTATCCTATGAGAGGTAATACCTGAAAGAATCACTCCAGCTTTTTTATATTCTAACCCAGTGGAATAGAATTTTCTAATGAGTTTCATAGCTTCTCTATTAATGGTGAGAGTATCGCATGTAGCGATGAAACTCACAGTTTCACACACACTGCTATATCCCTCTTCAAATCTGTTTGTCGAGAGGACTAATGTTAAGAGAGTTGCAAAACTTTTTTGATAACGAAGTTTCTCACAAACACGAGAGGTGAATTTTGATACAGCAATTTCTAAATCTGAAAGGTTAGCAATAGGATTTGAAAAACTTCTCGATACCATAATTTGTTTTTTTGAGGTCATCTGCTCAAGATAGATACAAGATGTTCCATTCAACTCAAGTATTGTTCTTTCAAGATTGATTCCAAATTCTCTTTTTAAGGCTGAAATCTTAGCTGTTTTCAAATCATATACAGTATTGATCCCAAATTTTTTTAATTTTTCGAACGTTCGAGCTCCTACTCCCCAAACTTCATTTGTTGAAATAAATTTCAATATTTCATTTTGAATATCACTAGGAAAGCGATAGAAATTGCAAAAACCTTCAAATCTTTTAGGGTGTTTTTTTGCAAGATATGTCGCAATTTTAGCTTCAGTTTTAGTTTTTCCAAGACCAATCGACACAGGAAGTCCAAGCCACATTGCGACACGCTTTATCGCTTCTACACATCGCCTTTCACTCTCATCTTCGCTAATCCCTTTAAAATCTAAAAAACACTCATCTATCGAGTAGACTTCTTGCACGGGGGCAAACTCTTTTAAAACGTTCATGACGCGATTAGACATATCACCATAGAGGGTGTAGTTGCTTGAAATGGCTCTGATTTGCGTCCCAAACTGTGCCTTCATTTGATAGTAAGGCACAGCCATTTTAACTCCAAGTGCTTTTGCTTCAGCAGAGCGAGAGACCACACAGCCATCATTATTTGAGAGCACCACTACAGGGATACCTTCAAGTTTTGGGTTAAAAACCCTTTCACAACTTACATAGAAGTTATTGCAATCAACGAGAGCTATCATAACTTATGTACCACAAAGCTGACCACACCCCAGACAGTGAGTTCTTGTTCTTGATGAATGACGATCTCTTGATAATCAGGATTTTCAGGGATCAGTTTTATCACCCCATCTTTTCGATAGAGCCTTTTAACAGTGAACTCACCATCTATGACCGCGATAACTATTTTACCATGGGTAGGCTCTATTGAACGGTCTACCACAATCATATCCCCATCGTGAATATTAGCATCCATCATCGAGTCCCCTTGAACACGCATATAAAACGTTGCGGTAGGATTTTTTATCACCATAGTGTTTAAATCTAATTTTCCCTCAATAAAATCATCTGCAGGGCTTGGAAATCCAGCAGGTATTTGCATTCCAACAATAGGAATTAGAACAGGTTTAGATATCTCACTTCTATATATATCATCACTTTTAATATTTGACATAGTTTCCTCTTAATCATCGAAAATTTAGCTCTAATGTATTATAACATATTTTTGAGGAGATTTTGAGAGAATGAGTCATTATTCGGTGTTATGCTATAGATATGAAATGTTGTTGGAGGTCTCAATGCTTAAAATACTGACTATTATTTTTGCCACTTTTTTCCTAACTACCCTTACATTAGCTGCAATTGATTTTGATCTTACATTGACGACGCCAAAACCCCTAATGAGTATCATACAATAAACACCTTTACAACAAACCTTTTTTCCCTTATACTGATAATAACAATTAAGTTTAAGGAGCCTCAATGTTTGAATTATTTGAAGGAATTATTTTAGAGGAAGAGAATCATACCTACCGTTTCAAAGAGCATGCTTTCAAATACTCTGTAACTGGGTTTATTGAAAAATTTTGTCAAAAATTTGACCAAGAGTATTGGAGTAAATTTGTTGCTAAGCGTGATAACATACCTCAAGAGGAGGTATTAAGACAGTGGAGTGAAAGAGCCTCACTATCAAGTGAAAAAGGGAATCAATTTCACCTTTTTATGGAGTGTACCCTAAATGATTATATTCAAAAAAAGAGCTCTACAATAGAGTATGATAATGAAGTATTGAAAAACCATGGGATGTCTTTTTTTGAGGATGTGATTCAATCGAAGCGAATCACCCCACTCTACCTTGAAAAGACTATATTTGATTTAGATCTTGATATTGCTGGAACTGTGGATTTTTTTGGTATCAATCATCAAAATGAGTATATTATTTTAGATTGGAAAACCAATCGTGAGATTAAGCGCAATAATAAATTTGCTAAAATGCTTCCTCCATTTGAAGAGTTTGATGACAGCAATTTCTACCATTACTCTTTACAGCTTAATATATATCGCTATATTATTGAAAAACATTGTAAAATAAATGTTCCCTACCTATATTTTATATGGTTTAATGAATCTGAAGAGAGATATAAATTATACCCTTGTGTTGATATGAGAGAACAATTAGATGTCATTTTTAAGTAAAACAAAACCCGTATTGTGATGTACGGGTTTTGTGCTTTTATGGATTGATTGTTAAAGGAAGTATCATTTTTCCACTAATATTGGTCATATTCGTGTATTGCGTCGATCCTGTAACATATAGATAATATGAAGAGAGACCGATAGAACCTTCATAGCTAACATGTGCAATTAAACTCGTTCCAGCAGGCACAGCCATTTGTATAAAATTAATATACCCCTCGCCTGAAACCCATGCATCACTAGAAGAATCAGAAGAAGCTAATATTTTCCCAGCACTGTTTTCTATGGTTAATTTATAAGAAGCATACTGAACGGATGGAATTACCACCACTGTTACAAGTTGATTTTGATTTGATGTAAAAGCAAATTTATCATCAGTACCTGTACCATTTACACAAAATGAGGTATCATTATCCGTCATATTTTGTGCATAATCAGAATCGTACTTTTCATAAAGTGGATAGGTACGGGTATTTCCGCTTGTATCATATGGAACGGTTACTTGGCGAATGATACTGCTACCACTATAATAATTTCCATTTGTATCCACTTTAGTGGCAAAATTCGAAAGGTTTAAAGGTCCAAGAGGTCCTAATGGTCCAAGTGCACCCAGTGGCCCAAGAGGTCCTAGAGCTGTGAACAGTCCCATTCCACGGAGTTGAACATTAAAGTCATTGCTTAAAAATGCTGAGCCACTATAATAAATATTGGTGGCAAGTGGTCCCGTTGACCCAAGTGGCCCGCTTGATGAGAGATCACCCTTATAATTTAAAGATTTTAGAAAGTCATTAAAGGTTTCAGAGTTTCCGAATAAAAATGCGTAGGTATTCCAAGCGAATTTTTCTAAATCAGCTGTTCCGCCCCAAAGTGGACCGAGTGTTCCAAGGGGACCATAAGGTCCAATGGGTCCGAGATACCCTAAACAACTGTCACTAGACAAGTAGTCTACTGTTCCACTATCTGGAACGGTTGACCAGTTAAATGTGGGTTGAATACTTGAAATATTTTCATTTAAACTATTGACACTATCCATAGAGATGTATACTGGTGAGTTGGTTCTATCTACCCACCCTTGATTGTTGGCTGGATAAGTAGTTTGGACAATAACTTGTGGAGAATCAATAGCAACTGACGTTGAATTGACAGCAAGAGCAGACGTTGTAAGCGTAAGTAAAGTAATTCCTAAATACAATGATGTGTGTTTCATATTTTCCTCCCCATAAATTCGATAATAAATTATACAAAATTTTTGAAAAAATAAACACTTATTTTTTATTAACCAACTATCTGGGTTTAATTTTCAATAATGAGATTGGACACATTGACCGTAGCGTATCCCTTGTGTGCTTGTGGGTATGCCCCTATTTTAAAATAGTTCATATAGTGCCAATAGGAAATATCTTCCTCAACTTTTAGTTCATTGTTAATCCAAATTTTAAGCTGAGAATTTTGAACGGATATTTTGCAGTTAAATGGCGTAGAACCCATGTTTTTTTCAAGTAAAATCGCCTTTGTACCCTCATCACTCATGGATGTTTTAAGCATTGCGTAGAGTGAACCATTATTAAGAGCAATTCTTAATAGTGGAGGGGCATTTTGTAAATTTTTCGTCTCTCCATGAATTTGCATTACAGTAATTTTACTCGGAATAAGGGAAGAATCTACAGAGATAGTCGCACTCATACTGCTGCTTCCTGATACGTACCAGTTGCTTAAGTTGCGTAGTTCACTTCTCACAAAGTCGGAATTTTGGGTGTGTCCTGTTAAGGTTGCATCAATGTAGAAACTCATGGTATTTGGTGTTGAAGAGAAGAAATATTTTGAAGTATAGTTAGTTAAACTCTCTTGTTCGCTCGGTCCAGGATATTGCAACTTGAACTGTGATAAATCAAAGTAATTAGATGGTGCAAGCGCAAAAAGTGTAGAAAAGCACAACAGAAAAACACTCAATAAAAAATACATTTTTTTCATATATAGCCCCCTCATTTTTAGCACTCGTTTTCTGCAAGCATATGAAATGTCATATATGAATCACCTGCATAATTATCCCCTTCATATATTTCTAAAGGGAGATCATCGGGGTCTTTAAAAAAAGTAAACCGTTTTCCTGTATAGGGATCTAATCGAAGAGGTTCCACATCTACCCCTTTTGCTTTGAGAGAGAAGACCACATTATCAATATTATCTACTTCAAACGCGAGGTGCCTTAGTCCAGTTGACTCAGGAAAACTCGCCCTCTTTGGGGGAACAGGAAATGAGAAAAGTTCAATTAAGTACCCCTCATGCAGTGCTAAATCCAATTTATAAGAGTCCCTCTCCTTACGGTATATTTCACGAACAATTCTAAACCCTAAAATATTAACATAAAAATCCTTTGAACGCTGATAATTAGAACAGATAATGGCGATATGGTGCATTTTCTTAAACATCATTTCAACCTCCTTTTAAAATACATAAGTTTTATAAAAAAATCATATCAATGTTGTTACAATATAAATTATGCCCCCTACACATCCCCCAACTACAGCACCATTGAGACGGATATATTGTAAATCATCATAAACTTGGTTTTCAATATACTCAACAAAATCTTTTTCAGACATAGAGATGATTTCATTCTTAATTAAGTGTGTTATTCTATCAAGAAGTGCGTATTTTTTGATACTATCATTGACAATGGATGCAATCTCCATGTTGATAATAGCCACATTCTCTTGTTCTGAAATTAAATTAGTGGTGATGAGCACAAGTGTTTTATCAATTAGACGCTCTATATTTGAAACGCCTCTATGCCCCTCTTGAATGAATTCTAAAATACCAAGGATCAGTTCATCAATGGCATGGATGATTTTATCTCTAATGCTTTTTTGTGAGAGCAGTTTCTCAACAGATACATTAAATGTAACCCTATCAAAGCTATCTCTCATAAGATTTTCTTTATACTTTTCAAGCTCTAATTTAACTTCTGCAGAAAAACTGCTTGAACCACTCTGTAATTTTGATAGTTCGTCTAAAATTTCATCTACAATGTCTTGCCCTTTATTATTTCCGAACAGTTTTAATGGCCCCCACAAATGGGATTTAACGCGTGCTTCAATCTCAACTTCAAATTTACTGCGGTTATTTTCTATGTAACTTGCTAAAACACTTCCTACTTTAGGTATCGCTATATCCACAAATCCATTTTTCAATGCGCTCTCAATTAAATTGGCTATATCGGTTGCAAAATCACGCTTTTTTAACAGTATAACCAGCTCACCCACCCCCTTCTCAAGGGCACTGAGTTTTTTGAACTCCTCTAGGTTTTGGGTAATAAACTGGGTCAGTTTGTTTTTTAACTCTTGCTGGAATTTAGGTTCACTTAAAAACTCTACCCCATATTTATGAAAATCTAGTGCGCGGACCTTCTCCTCTATCACACTTTCCGGCAGAAATTTTTGTATCACAGTTGAGAGGCCAGTAGCGATAACATCTTTTTTCTTAGCCAATATGTTTCCGTGTGGGACTTTGATTCCTAAAGGATTTCTAAAAAGACACGTTACGGCATACCAATCGGCTATTCCCCCGACTAAACCTGCTTCGCAAATAGCGATAAGCAGTTTTCTAAGGTCTAATCCCCATAAGGAGATATGAAACGTTGATAGTTGAAATACAATAAATAAAATGAATACTACAAGAAGTGACACATTCCCTTTTCTTGACCTTCTCTTTATCATGCGAATCTCCTTTCTTGTTAAATTTAGCAATACCTTCAAAGGTTATTCCTGAGCGATTAAAATTCTATGATATATTTAATCTCTGATGAAAGACTTGTAAAAATATATCTACTAGAAAAAATGAGCCTACTATATAATAGATATCCCCTTTTTTCTCTAAAAACTTTTCACAGGCTTGGTAGGTATCATCAACGCGCTCTGTGGTAATATTTAATGTGTGTGCCATATTTTCAATACCCTCGATATCACTTTTTTTAAAACTTCCTGGCTTTGTAATCATCATATGTGAGTGAAGTTTTGAGAGTGAGAGTAACATAGAGTGCATATTTTTACCTTGCGCACAGCCAAAAAGGATATTCACCTCTCTTCCTTGTGAGAGTTGTTCGACTGTTTCACAAGAAGTTTTTACAGACTCCGAAGTGTGTGCAGAATCTACAATAATTAACGGACACTCAGAGAGTATTTGAAACCTTCCTGGAAGAAAGGCTTGCTTGAAACTAGAGATCATCCGCTCCTCATATTTAAAAAATCTCTTTTTAAAAATCTGTTTTATCACCATCAAGGCAAGTATGGCATTATATCCTTGATGCTTCCCCATTAGGGCTGTTTCAAATTCTAATGGCAATTTTGACCTCTTCAACACAGCTTTGTGGCGGGTAATGTGACTTTCAAAAGAGAGAATTTCTGAATCTAGAAAGTAGCATTTGGTCTGGTTAACTTGTGCACAATGGGTTAAAACTTTTCTAACTTCATTTTTTTGAAAGTAGGAGAAATTGATACTCCCCTTTTTAATAATACCCCCTTTTTGGAATGCAATTTCAGATAAGGTGTCACCTAAGATATCCGTGTGCTCCTTTTCAATGAGCGTTGTAACAGTGGCAATGGGTTTGAATATATTCGTTGAATCAAACCTTCCACCAAGCCCCGTTTCAAGAACAACAAAGTCGCAGCGACTCTCAATGAAATAATGCATCGCAAGCAGAGTTAACCATTCAAAAAAGTTGTACCGTGTCAGCTTATTGTGTTCTATCACTTTTTTTTGTAGATAGTTACCTACTTTTAAAAGTTTTTTCTCATCCATGGCTTGTCCAAGAATTTGTATGCGTTCATACCAATGTGATACATGAGGCGATGTATAGATGCCCACTTTATAGCCACATGCTTTAAGGCTAGAGGCGATGTGAATGCCAACACTCCCCTTTCCTTTACTCCCTGCAATATGAATGATTTTAACTTTATGAGGATTTAGATTGGTGAGCTGTGCAAACTCCCTCATATATTTTAATGATTTCGTCTCTCTTTTATCTTGTGTCTCACCTCGTGTAAAGATGTATGAAAAGAGCTCATTACAATTTTGACTTATTGTCTTCATTTTATCTCCAAAACTCTTGTTATGTTTTTATACTATCTTATCATATTTACAGAGAAAAATCTTCATAAAATATTGAATTATACATTAAAATATGTATAAAAAAAAGGGTGTGCGTATAAAGTTCACAAAAGTACGATATAATGGAAAAGTGTATTACTTAAAAAAAGGACATAATATGAAATTTGATGTAATCATTGTAGGCGCTGGTCCAGCAGGACTTCAACTGGCAAAGGAGTTAATAACAAGCTCCTTAAAAGTCTTGATAATTGATAAAAATGAGACAGTAGGACCAAAGGTATGTGCTGGAGGTTTAACCAATAAGGATATCAACTTTATGGATATTCCCTCTCATATCATCGAACACTCCTACAACTCAATGAATTTGCATATTTCAAATAAGAAGTATGCCATTAAACGTGATGCTACTTTTATCTATACCGTTAACCGCAAAACATTCGGACAGTGGCAACTCACAGAACTTAACTCACCAAATATAACACTTTGGAAAAATTGCAAAGTGTGCAAAATCAATGACCATGAAAATTCGATTGAAACCTCAACAGGAAAAAAAGTCTATTACTCGTATTTAGTAGGGGCAGATGGGTCTGCATCTATTGTGAGAAATCACCTAGGTCTTAAAAATTCAAGAAGCATTGTGGCATTTCAATATTTGGTTAAAACCGATGAGCACTATGAACTTGAGTTTTATCTTGACAGTAAGAAATTCGGTCCAACGTATGTGTGGATATTTCCTCACAAAGGATTTATCTCAGTTGGAACGGGATGTTTTCCAAAGTATTACTCACATAAAAAATTGCAACAAAATTTTGAAGAGTGGTTTCAAACACAGCCGTTTTCAAGTTGCGAAAAGAAATTTGAAGTATTTCCCATTAACTGTGACTATCAAGGGTACCAGTTCGGCAATATTTTCCTCGTTGGAGATGCGGCTGGACTTGCAAGCGATATCAGTGGTGAGGGAATATATCAAGCGTTGGTATCAGGAAGTGAAGTGGCTAAACTCATTTTAAATCCAAAATATGTACCAACACAGTTAAACTATCTGATTAAGCGAAAGAAATTTTACCGATTACTTCTAAAGCTCCCTGTGATTTTAGGACCTTTTAGAACTTCTCTTTTCAAACTGACGGCAAGAAAGTTGCAAAAAGGGCGCTTGATTCGATAAATTCAAAAAAACTAAGGAGATATTTACATGCGAAAGAAAGGTTTAGTAACACTTGCTTCAGCATTAGTACTCTGTTTGTCAACAATTTCATTTGCAGCGACGGGCAGTACGACTACCGTACATAGCGTACCTGGGATCAATACATCACTGATGTATGTCGTTAGACCGGGAGACACACTTTCAGGAATTGCAGCTCGTGCTCATGTTCCTGTATCTGACATTCAAATGCTATATCAACAAAATAGTGGGCAAATCACAACGGGCGACCTTTTAATATTTGTCAACGAGTATCAAACCAATGATTATACATGGCAAAAATACCAAAATTTACTCTCAAAGTCATCTTACATAACAACTGTACAACCAGGGCAAACTGTTTCAGGAATTGCGGCACAATACAATGTGTCCCCTTCGGACTTAGTATTCTTATATCGTAAGAGTTCTTCAGTTGTATCCCCTGGGGATAAACTGTTGCTTCCTGTTCCTAAAAACAGTGATAAAGTAAAGGTAAGTAAAGGACGACTCGTAACTGGACTTTCATATCAAGTACAACCTGGTGACTCTATTGCTGCCATTTGTACCTACTTACACATGACGCAATCTATGTTGCTTCAACTTAATCCAGGTATTAACAATCAAAATATTCGAGCTGGACAGATGTTAAATATTGGAAATGTTTATGCACAACTGTATACAGTAAAGCCTGGTGATACACTGATGGGTATTGCACAAAGTTTTAATGCATCTCCAACAGATATTGCTGTAATCTATCGTTCGAATCCAAATTATTTGAACCCTGGGGATAAAATTTTAATTAATATACAAAAATGGGCTAATACGACCTCTTCAAGTCAAACACAGGCGAGCACCACGCAATCTAATGCACAAACCCCTGCCCCTTCACAAATCAACTATGTGGCAGCCACCTATGCAAATGGCAGTGACAACTCTTTTTCGAGTGATAGTGCTTCAGCAAGTGGTAGCTCAAGTGCGACTCCACCCACTCAACAACAATTGGTAGCACAATATTCTAATCAGTACAATGTCAATCCTAATTTGATATTTGCCATTATTCGTGCTGAAAGCAGTTTTAATCCTTATGCGCTTTCACCTGCAAACTGCTATGGGTTAATGCAACTGAGTCTTCCAACGGCTAGACTTTTTGATAAGAGTGTAAATTCTCAAAATATTTATGACCCTGAGACAAATATCAGAATTGGTGTAAAATATTTTAAACTTTTGATGAATC
>Ga0247840_10010778_pt1 | contig 11326 bp, 11 predicted proteins | sample LaCruzMarch2015__FD_192404 | JGI IMG/M metagenome (GOLD analysis project Ga0247840, IMG submission 192404) | Freshwater microbial communities from meromictic Lake La Cruz, Castile-La Mancha, Spain - LaCruzMarch2015_17m | ecosystem: Environmental > Aquatic > Freshwater > Lake | place: Spain...
CGGGGTCGGTGGTGGCGGCCATCAGGCGGTGACAGTCCCCGGTCATGAGGGGCGAGGCCTCCAGCCGGTCGAAGACCTGGAGCAGCGCCCGGTACTCGGGCTCGGCGGCGCTCGGCTGGGGCCGGGGTCCGCCGTACCAGTAGCGGTGCTCCGGCTCCAGGCGGGTTGCCTCGTGGACGGTGGCGGCGACCGTGGGATTGACGATGAGCTGGTCGGAGCGGTTGATGAACTCCAGATAGACGTTGGTGCCGCGGGTGGAGACCGGGTCCAGTACCGTCGCCTGGAGGTGGAAGCCCAGCGAGTCATCCAGGTTCTGGAGCACGACATAGTGGCGGTGCAGGAACATGGAGCAGGCGGTGACCAGGCCGTCCATGGGCGCCAGCTCGATGTTGTCGACCGCGGTGCGGACCTGGAGCCGGTTGAGCAGTTCCTTGCCGTCGGCATGGTTGGCGACGGCGGTGACCTCGTCGAACGTCAGCGGCTTGCGGAAACGGAACACCTGTTGCTGGGGGCGCAGGATCAGGTAACCGTGGGCGTCGAGTGAAAAGCCGGTCGGTACCTGGAGCTGGTTGTCCCGGATCAGGCCGTGGATCTCGGTGGAACTGAGCCGTGTGTCCTGGGGGCAGAACACCAGCCGGCCGACTGCCAGCCCCGGCACCACCAGCCGGTCCAGGTGCTCGGCCATGCCGTAGGCGTGGATGGCGGCGACCACGGCCAGGCGCAGGTCGCAGGAGCGGCCGTTGAAGACCGGGTCACCCAGCGGGGTGATGTTGATCCCGAGCCGCGCCAGGCGACTGCGGGCGGCGAAGACCAGTTCGGACTCACGCCCCCGGACCAGGTCGTGGAAGCGGCGGGGGAGGTTGAAGTGTGCCTCCACGACCAGGGCCTCGCCCTCGTGCCCAAAGACCTTGGTCAGCCAGCCGTCGTCGGTTTCGGGTGTTGTGTACATCGGTGTCCTCGTGAAGCCTTGAAGGCTCATTCATCGCGGTCGACCCTGCCCCGGTCGGCCGCGCCGTCTTCGACCTGCAACAGTTCCATGGTGGCCGCCCCATCCGCAAAGCCCTGGACCCAGGTCAGGTCATCGACGCCGCTGACCAGCATGAAGATGCCGACCCCCCGGTAGCGGCTGGCCAGACGGCCGACGATCCGGTCCCGATCGATCAGGAATTCCAGTGCGCCCGGCTTGCTGTCCGGGCGCAGCGCCTTGATCGAGTCGTTGAGCAGTTGCGACTCGGGCGCCTTGTTCAGGGTTGGCAGAGTGCCGAAGACGTTGACATCAGACCCCCCGAAGCTGCCGTAATTGCTGCCCTTCATGAGCACATGCAGGGCGCCCCGCAGGGGGTCATGGGTATTGTCTGCCCAGCCGAGCCCCAGGGTCGGATCGGTGGCCGTGAAGGTGAGGGTGCTGTCCGCGGCGGGGGCGAAGGTCTTGGGGTCCGGGGCATAGTCCACCCGATCGCCCGCAAAGGTGAAGTTCGCCACCGTCTGCTCGGTGGTCAGCAGGCCGGCGGACACGGGCAGGGCGCAGCAGGCGGCGAGACCGATCAGACCGCCGCGGGCCCACTGCCGGCCCGCGATTGCGGCCGTCCTCACAGCAGCTTTTCGATCGCCCGCACCAGCTTGTCGCTCTCCGGCGCGGTGATGCTCCCGTAGTAGTCGACATAGTTGCCGTCGCGATCGATCAGGTACTTGTAGAAATTCCACTTGGGGTAAGGGGCCCCGGCGGCGGCCAGGCGCTCGAACAGCGGGGTGGCGGTGCCCTTGGTGACGCTGACCTTCTCGAACATCGGGAACTCGACCGAGTAGGTGAGTCGGCAGAACTTCTGGATCTCCTCCTCGCTGCCGGGCTCCTGCTTCATGAAGTCGTTGGAGGGGAATCCGAGCACCACCAGACCGCGGTCCTGGTACTTGCGATAGAGCGCCTCCAGTCCCTCGTACTGGGGCGTGAAGCCGCACTTGCTGGCGGTGTTGACCACCAGGATCACCTTGCCGCGATAGGCCTCGCAGAGGTTGACGGACTCCTCGCCGGCGAGGCGCCGGACGCTGAGGTCGAGCAGCGGCGGACAGGTCGGGCCCGGCGGCGGGGTGGCGGCGGCGACGCCCCCGCTGATGGCAGCCAAGCCGATGGCGAACAATGTATTCTTCATGATGGATGCTCCCGGGTGAACAATGTTTGACCAAGGGGAAATGGTGGGCACCGCTGAAAATGCAATCATACCCCCGGACCGCGTCAGTTCCGGGTCAAGGCGCGGCAGTCGCGGGACGGTTTGAATGCCGGCCGCCCGGACCAATCTCCCGGACAACCGGTGACGGGGGGCCTGCGCTGCCCCGGCACCTCGATTCGGCAACCCCCGGGCAGGAATGAGGCAACGATGAGAGACTGGGTCAAAGGTACGGTGGTCGGCAGGCACGTCTGGACGGACGGTCTCTACAGCATCCAGTTCGACGCCCCGGTGGCCGACTTCAGGGCGGGCCAGTACGTCAAGATCGCCTTGGACATCGACGGCGAACGGGTGAGTCGGGCCTACTCACTGGTCAGCCCCCCGCAGGACCGGCCGCTGGAGGTCCTGTTCAACGAGGTACCGGGCGGCCCCTTCACCCCCTACCTGTCGGGCCTCGCGCTGGGTGACTCGGTGTGGGTCTCCGCCCAGCCCGGGGGCATCTTCACCCTCGAGTTCGTGCTGCCCGCCGACAGCCTGTGGCTGCTGGCCACCGGTACGGGCGTCGGCGTCTATCTCTCCATGCTGCGCACCCCGGACCCCTGGGAGCGCTTCCGGCGCGTGGTCCTGGTCCACGGGGTGCGCAACGTCGCCGATCTGGTCTACGGCGAGACCATCGCCGCCATCGCCGCGCGCCACGGCGAGCGTTTTGTCATGGTCCCGGCGGTCACCCGGGAGCCCTATGCCCCGGGTCTGAATGGGCGCATCACCGATCTCTTGAACAGCGGGGCACTGGAGGAGCGGGCGGGTACGGGCATCGCGGCGGCGTCCAGCCACGTCATGCTGTGCGGCAACTCGGCCATGATCAAGGATGCCAAGGTGATCCTGGAGGGGCGCGGACTGGTCCGTCACCGGCGCCATGTGCCGGGTCAGTACAGCGCCGAACACTACCACTGAGTGACTGAGTGGGAGCGTCGGCCGCCGTTACGCTCAAAGGGCCTCGAACGTCGTTCCGGCCGCGACCGGCGATCGGCGTCGGGTGCGCCGCGCGCACGTTGCGCAGAGACGCAATGGCATCACGGCGGCACGGGTGCGCGCGGCGCACCCTAAGGGCTCTCCGGCCGGAACGACGATCGAGGCCGACCACGGCCAACGCAACCGAGGTACGGCAAACATGTCGTCGCAGATCATTCCCGAAGCCAATTATCTCATGCGCATGGCCGATGGGACCATCAAGCAGGTCAATCCCTTCACTCACACTGAAGTCTGGACCGTACCGGGCCGGGGGAATCGGCCGCTGGGGGTGATGTCAGCCAATCCGGCGCCGCTCGATCCGGCGAGCCACGATGCCCACTGTTCGTTTTGTGCCCGCCGTTATCTGGAAACGCCCCCCGAGAAGGCGCGGCTGATCGCTACCGAGCAGGGTGCCGCGACGCTGCGGCAACTGCCGGCCGCGAACCTGTTCGATACGGTGGCGCAATTTCGCCGCATTCCCAATCTGTTCGAGATCGTGTCCTTCGACTACTGGCAGAAGAATTTCGACTACCGGATGCCGGAACACCTCGCCGCCCACCAGCGCAGCTATCTGGCCGCGGAAGCGGGCCGTCGGCACGTACTGCAAGTGGTGGAGCTGCGTTTGCGGGCCACCGGGCTCACTGAGGACGAGTGCCGACTGCTGTCCGTCGACGAGCGTCTGCAACTGTCCAACGCCTTCTTCGGCGGCGGCCATGAAGTGATTGTCGCCCGCCGCCATTTCACCGATGGGGCCACCCATGACGATCAACTGGCGTCCTCGGGCACCCTGACCCCCGACGAGCACGACCAGTACATGAGCTTCACGGTCGATGCCCTGCGTGAGGTATATGCCAATAATCGCTATGTCCGCTATGTCGCGGTGTTCCAGAACTGGCTGAAACAGGCGGGCGCCTCATTTGATCATCTGCACAAACAGTTGGTGGCGATCGACGAGCGCGGGGTGCAGAACGAGTTGGCCTTGCTGCGGGTGCGGGACAATCCGAATATCTACAATGAAGCAGCGGTGAATTTCGCCGGCTACCGCAATCTGGTGGTGGCCGAAAACGACCACGCCGTGGCCTTTGCCGGCTTCGGCCATCGCTATCCCACTCTGGAGATCTTCTCCAAGAGCGAGCACAGCCAGCCGTGGGACCACTGCGCGGAGGAACTGCGCGGCATTTCCGATCTGGTGCACGCCTGCCATGCTGCCGCTGGGCCGGGCATCCCCTGTAACGAGGAGTGGCACTACAAGCCGCCCGATGTGGCCCTGCCGATGCCCTGGCGCATCCTGATCAAATGGCGCGTCTCGACGGCGGCGGGATTCGAAGGCGGCACCAGGATCTATGTCAATACGATCGATCCGGAGGCCCTGCGCGACCGCGTGGTCCCGCGCCTGTTCCAACTCAAGAACGAAGGGCAGATCGCCGCGATGAGAATCGCCTTTGAATGCGCCTGCACGCCCAACTGCCTGCGCTATAACCCCGCGGTGCGCAAGTAGGTCGCGGCGCGCGCGAGTGAACCGTTCCTAGCTCCGACCACGCTCGGCGCGCGCGGCGCTGACCACCTTGCGATTCTCGAAATATCTCACCGCGACATAGGTGACCCAGCCGAGCAGCATCATGGCGACGATGAAGGCACCATAGGCCAGCGGCCAGGGGAGGCCGGCGGTCATCATCGAGAATTCCGACATGCCGCCGATGCCGGCCAGGATGTTGAGCGGCATGAAGACCACGCCGAACACGGTCATCCGGCTCAGCCGCTTGTTCTGGTTGATATTGATGACGCCGATGGTGGCATCCATCAGAAAGTTGATCTTGTCGAAGAGAAAGGCGGTGTGGCTGTTGAGTGATTCGATATCGCGCAGGATTTGTTGCGCGTCATCACGCTGCGGCGGCGTCAGGATCTTGCAGCGCATCAGGAACGACAGGGCGCGCTGGGTGTCGAGGATATTGTTGCGGATGCGCCCGTTGAGGTCTTCTTCCTCGGCGATATCGGCGAGGATGGCGGCCGCCTCATCATCACTGATGTCCCCGCTCAACACCTGGCGTCCGACCTTGCCGAGCGTGGCATAGATGTCTTCGAGCGAATCGGCCGAATACTCGACATCGGTGCCGTACAGATCGAGCAGCAGGTCCTTGCAGTCGGACGCATAATCCGGCAGGGTCGTGGCGCGGCGCCGCAGCAGGCGGAAGACCGGCAGTTCCTCGTTGCGCACCGAGAAGAGGATCCCCTGATGCTGGATGAACACGACCGGCACGCTGCGCGAATCCCCCTCCCGGTCCAGCAGGAAATTGGAGTGCAGATGAATGTCCTGGTCTTCTTCGACATGGAACCGGGAACTCACCTCCAGATCGGTCGCCTCACCCGGGTCCGGCAGGACCAGCCCGAAGTGTTTGCCGATGTAGGTGCGTTCGGTCTTGGTGGCATTGAGCAAGTCGACCCAGATGGTGTGCAGGCCCTCCAGGTCGCGGCGGCGGCGGATGCTGACCTGCCGCAGGCGTCCCGCCACCAGTTCATAGGCGTTCATCTGGCTGTCGGAGAACCCGGGCTCCTGGGCCCCCGCCAACTGCTCGCCCAGGCCATCGGAGACCTCCCACAGGATGTCGCTCTGACGTTCCGGGGTGACCTGGGTCCAGAGGCGCACCGCCTCCTCGCCGCTCAGCGACTCCAGGACCCGCGCGATGTCATCGGCGGGCAATTTCATCAATAAGTTGTGAAGCTCCGCCAGGTGTTGACGGGCCACGATGGTTTCGACCAGTTCCTGGCGCGGCTGGTGTTGGTTACGGACCAGGTCTTCCACCAGCCGGTGCTTGTCGAGCAACTCGATCATTCGTTCGCGGGACATCGTGCTTCCTTTTGAGACAGATTGCTATGCATCGGCAGCGTACTGGTTCGGAGCGGGGTGGTCCACGAAATCGCCCACGGCGGACGGTTCCTGGTGCGGGACCTGAAAGTCCGGCGGGGACCTCGTGGGAGCGGCTTCATCCGCGACGAGGTTTCGCGGGCTACCCGAGCGTCGCGGGTCACCGCCTCTGCGTCTCTGCGCCGCTGCGCAAGACCCCTTAATCCCGGAAAGGGCAGTCATCCACCGATGAACACAGATTAACACAGATGATTCATTGACTTTTCGGGGGTGACGGCGAACCCCTCATGGCCGTTGGCCGCGACGAGGCTACGAGGAGGCTACGACGGCTTGCGCGGTCGCGTCGCGGCTGAGGCCGCTCCCACGGCGTCGCTGCGCGCCTCTCCAGGCAAAGCCTCGACCTCCAGTAGCCGGAACGACGATCGAGGCCCTACCCCCGGATCGCCGGATTCAGCGGCAGCCACAGACGCCAACGCGCTTGCCCGGTGTCGTTGGAACGGCTAACATTGGGGTCATATCGGGTTCTTGGGCGGTGGGATTCGCTATCCGTAACGGGCCTCGCCGCCCCGGCAGTGCCGGCCACGCTTGCCTGAACTGGCTGACTCCCGCCCAGCAGGCCCCCTTCTCGAACCGGCAGGCTCCACCCTGGACGCCGGCTACGGCAATTTCAATTCGGACGGCGTTGCCACCCCGCGCCGGCCAGCGAGCAGGTATGGGTGGCGCACCAGAGGCAACTATGATCGGCACGGCAGGCGTTCGCCAACTGCAGGTAGACTGCATCGTCGGCATCTATCCCCATGAGCGGGCAGCGGAACAGCCGGTGCTGCTCGACCTCGAGATCGACTACGACTTCGCGGCCGCCGCGGCCTCGGACAGCATCGGCGACGCGGCCGACTATGACCTGCTGGTGTCGTCGGTCACGCAACTCATCAAGGCGCGGCAGTTCCAGTTGATCGAGACCATGGCGGAAGAGATCGCCGCGCTGCTGTTGAGCCGGTTTGCGTCCGCGCAGACCGTCCGGCTGGAGATTCGCAAGCCGACGGCGGTGCCGACCGCGCAGTACTCCTTCGTGCGGCTGGAGCGGCGGCGTTCATGAGCGAACGCCGGGTTGCGGTGGTCACGGGCGGCGCGCGGCGCCTGGGCCGCCATTTGTGCCTCACGCTGTCGGCGCGGGGCTACGACATCGTCTGCCTCTACCGCGCCTCCGAACTGGATGCCCGGACCCTGGAACAGGAAATCGCCGCCGCCGGGGGGCGGGCCCGCTGCCTGCGCACCGATGTCAGCCGGCGCACCGAGGTCGCCGCCGCCTTCGCGAACATCCGCGCCCAGGAAGGGCGGGTGGATCTCCTGGTGCACAACGTCGGCAACTACAACCCGCAGGATGTGACGCGGCTCGACCCGGCGGTGTGGGACGACACCATCGGCGCCAACCTGTCCGGGGGCTATTACTGCTGCTATCACGCCCTCGGGCTGATGCCGGACGGCGGTCAGATCATCAGCATCGGCATGGCCGGACTGGAGGGTATCCGCGCCAACCGCCGCGGTGCCGACTACTACGTCAGCAAGACGGGGCTCCTGGTGCTGACGCGCGCGCTGGCCGCCGGGTATGCCGACCGGAAGATTCGCGTGAACATGATTTCGCCCGGGCAACTCGACAACTCAGTCGACCTCCCGGGCCCCGACGAGATCGGGTTGGAGGTGCCGCTGGCGCGCGCCGGCACCTTGGGCGACATTGCCCAGGCGCTGGTGTATCTGCTGGAGGCGGGGTATGTGACGGGCGTGAACCTCGACGTGGCGGGCGGCTACCGCCTCTAGCCGGATGCCGGCCGCCTCTTTCTTCCTGCCGCTGTGGGACCGCGCGGCAGAGTGGCACCGGCGCCTTGCGATGATTCGCGACGCACGCCAGTTCATCTATCTTTCCACCTTCTATATCGAGTGGGACGCCTACGGGCAGACGCTGCTCGACGCGCTGGACGACGCGCAAGGCCGCGGCGTGCAGGTGAACCTGCTGGTGGACGGCTACGGCCAGATCCTGGGCGGCGTGCTGATGACGGCACCCCAACGGCGCGAACTGTCAAGACGGCTCGCCGGCCTGCGTGCCGGCGGCGGCATCGTCACCTTCTACCGCCCGCGCGGCCTGGTGCAGCGCTCTATCGGCGGCGGCCAGCATGTGAAGATCCAGGTGGCCGACACGGGCGAGGCCATCTTCGGCAGCAGCAACATCACCCGCACGTCCTTCGAGGACTGGAACGAGTACTGCGTGGCGCTGCGGGGACCGGTCGTGCGGACCCTGCTCGCCGGCTTCCCCGACATCGGCGGCCCGCTGCGGCAGGAGCACCTGGAGGCACTGGCGGCACTGGGCGGGGACCCGGCTGAGGCCGACCACCTGCTGGACTACTGGTTGTGCAACCCGAACCTGCTGCAGGGCCGGCTCGGCCCGCTGCGCTGGCGCGGCGAGAACGAGGTGACCGAGCGCATGATCGCCATGTGCGATGCGGCGTGCACCTCGCTCGCGATCACTGCCTTCTACTTCAAGCCGGTCCCCCGTCTGATGGCGGCCGTGGTGCGGGCGGCCGGACGCGGCGTGCGGGTCGAGGTCTTCCACTCGCACCGTACGGCGCTGCCGGCGACGGCCCTGGCCTGGATCGCGGCGGCCGCCAACTACGGGCACCTGCTTCAGGCCGGCGTGGTCATTCGCGAGAACCGGCGCGGCGAGCACTCGAAGATCGTGCTGGTGGACGAGGCCTGGGTGGCCTTCGGCAGTTACAACTTCGAGGACGCCGCCCACGACCGGCTGGCGGAGGCCATGCTCGCCAGCCGCGACCCGCGCGCGGTGATGCCTGCCCGTGCGATCCTTGATGAACTGCGCGGCGCCCCGGAGAACGTCCTGGTGACGCCGGAGTCGTTCGCGGCGCTGCCGCTGGGCCTGCGCTTGCGCATCGCCGCCCTTGGTCCCTTCAAATGGTGGATGTAATGCGATGGATGTAATGTGATGGACGTGATGCGCTTCACTGAGATCGAGCACAAGTTCGTGGTGAGTGAGCAGTTTGATGTCGAGGCCTTCCGGGGCCTCGTCCAGGCGCTCGATCCGCCGCCGCTGCGCCGCTTTACCCTGCGCGTGCTGGACCGCTATTTCCTGACCGAGCACGGCCGCGCGCACCGCTATGTAATTCGCCACCGCTACGATGCCGTGCTCCAGCACCTCACGGTCAAGGCCCTTGCGGCCGACCCCGAAGTGCGCACCGAGATCAATCTGGACTTAGGCCAGCACGCGGGCGACCAGTCGGCCGCGGTGGATGCCTTCGTTGCGCAGCTCGGCGCCACCTGGCGCGGCGACATCACCAAGGACATCGAGGTCTGGGAGTTCCCCCAGTGCGAGATCGTCCGCTACCAGGCACGCAGCGGCAACCGCGCGGTGCACTGCGTGGAGTTCGAGGCCCTGCACACCGCGAGCCTCGAGGAGGCCTTGGCGGTGCTGGAGCGGTTCGAGCGTGCCACCGGTTTTGCCGACGCTACCCGGACGATGGACTCGCTGGTCGATCTGCTCTTCCCGGACTTCCGGTAAGAGCGCGTCCGCCCCGTCCGCCAAGGCCCCGCATTCCCCCGCTAAGCCGCCTTGGCCCTGGCCAGGGTGACTTGGATCTGAATCTCCTCCCAGGGCACGCAGACGAGCCCCGTCGCGTCTTGCTCCACCAGTGCCAAGTCCAAGAGCTTGGCGATGTCGATCTGCACTTGGCGGGAGTCGCGCGCCAGGTGCCCGGCCAAGGCGGCGATGGAGACAGGCCCCAGTCCCTTCAGTCGGTCGAGCATCGCCAGCCGCGCCGGTGTCAGCCCGCGTAGGGCGGAACGCCGCGGGCGGTTCCGCCGCTTAGGGACAAGGCGGCGTCACTCCGCGGCAGGCGTGAGCCTTGGATCGACGGCCGCCCTGCGAGCAGACGCCTGGGGCCGCCCCATGGTCGCAACCCGACCGGTCCGACGCGCCCACGGCCGGCGGCGCAGCCAGGAATAGAGTCCCGTGACGGTCACTCCCATCAAGAGCAGGGCGGACACCAGGTTCAGCACGCCTGACCAGCCACCCGCCCAGGTGCCTTCGTGCACCGCATCCACCCAACCCGGCGAGCCGGTGAGCGCGACCTGGCCGTTGGACTGGACCACATGGACCAACCCGCCCGCGGGCGAGGTCGTCTTGACCATGGCGCTACCCGCTTGGAAGCGCCGTGCCATGACGATCCGGCCGTCAGCCGGCAGGGGCACGGCCTCGATCGCCTGCGCCAGGGAGATGGGTTCACCGGGTACGAGGGCCGGGACTGCCGGCTTACCGACGTGCAGCGTCATCAGCAGTCCGGTGACCGGCAGCAGCGCGAGCAGCGGGAACGCGAACCACCCCAGGCCGCGGTGCCAGCCCCCGAGGGTGTTGCGCAGCCTGGGCAGGCCAAAGGCGAGCCCGGCGATCAGGAGGGCGACCATGGCGTAGGTGGCGATTTCGACCAGCAAGCCGGCACCGATCAGCAGATTCTTGTGAAGACGCAGCGCAAAGGCGAACAGGTCAAAGCCCTGGCCCGCGGCGGCAGTCCGCGTTGCGACATCATAGGTGCCCGCCACGGCAGGGTCTTTGGACTTCAGGTCGATCGAGCGGCCGTCGGCCGAGAGACTGACCGCGGCCGCTCGCCCGGCTGGATCGATGGCATCGAGCGCCGCGGCGAGCGCGCCGACGCTGACCCGGGGGGTGGACTGCGCGGCGCCGTCGGTACCCAGGATCGGCTTGAAGGCGAGGATGGCCCCGGATAGCAGGATGAGCAGGAAGACGGGGGCCAGGGTCAGGGCCAGCCAGCGATGAGCGACCAGGAGCGGGCGCTTGAGTTGTTTCAAAAACATGTTCGAGGTCCTCGGCATGGTTGAACAGTCGTTCCTGCCGGTGCAGCAGGACTGCCGCTACCTTAGCCGGGGTCCGCGTTAACCTGGGTCAGTCTGGTGTAAAGACAGGTAAAGATTTGAAAGAGGGGGTTAATGCCCTTGGCTTTCAGGCGCGGGGCGCGATGATGGTCGACTCCCATGACAAGTGCGGCGGGTGGCGATGATGACGAAGGTCTTATTGGTCGATGACGACCGCGAACTGGGCGAGATGCTGACCGAGTATCTCGACCAGGAGGGTTTCGCGGCCATGGCCGTGCAGGATGGCGAGACCGGTGTGCGTGCGGCCCTGTCGGGCGCCTATGCGATCGTCGTGCTGGACGTGATGATGCCGGGCTGCAACGGCATCGAGGCGCTGCGCCGCATCCGGGCGCAGGAC
>Ga0247840_10010779_pt1 | contig 11326 bp, 8 predicted proteins | sample LaCruzMarch2015__FD_192404 | JGI IMG/M metagenome (GOLD analysis project Ga0247840, IMG submission 192404) | Freshwater microbial communities from meromictic Lake La Cruz, Castile-La Mancha, Spain - LaCruzMarch2015_17m | ecosystem: Environmental > Aquatic > Freshwater > Lake | place: Spain...
TTTTTCAGTAGGGTTTGATAGTAAATATAATGTGTATATAATAATAAGAATAATAAAGATTCCAAAAACATAATCTTTCATTTTAATTAATTGAAATATAAAGATAAAATAATTTTAATAATAATAAGAATAATAAAATGTTTGTTATTAATCGTAAAGGTGAAAAAGAGTCCATGAGATATGACAACATTACAGATCGTAATGTTGAATTATCAAGTGATTTAGATATTGATGTTGCATATTTATCTAAGTTAGTAATTCAAGGTCTTAAAAATGGTATTAAAACATCTGAAATTGATGAACTGTCGTCGGAAACTGCTGCTAATATGTCTACATATAATCCACAATATGATGTACTAGCATCTAGAATAGTTATTTCTAATCTTCATAAAAATACAAAAGTTTCTTTTATTGAAACCATGAGGGATTTGTATAATTATAAAAGCGAAGATGGAAGAAATTTTGGAATTATTTCAAAAATAATGATGGATTTTATGGAAGAAAATAAAGATGAGATTGAAAAAAATATTGATTATAAAAGAGATTTTAATTTTGGTTATTTTGGATTTAAAACTTTAGAAAAATCATATTTAAATAAAATTAATAATAAAATTGTAGAGAGACCTCAACATATGCTTATGAGAGTATCTATTGGAATTCATGGTCCTAATAAAAATTATAAAGGTGATATTAATAAAACAATCGAAACATATAATGAAATATCAATGGGTAAATTTACACACGCAAGTCCTACTTTATTTAATGCGTGCGCAGAAAGAAGTCAATTATCAAGTTGTTTTTTATTACATATGGAAGACGATTTAGAACACATTTATGAAACAAATAAAAGGGCTGCTCTTATTTCTAAATATGCTGGAGGTATTGGTATTGATATTAGTAAAGTAAGAGCAAAAGGTTCAAAGATTCATTCAACAAATGGTCGTTCTGATGGAATTGTACCAATGGTTCAAGTATTTAATTCAACCGCAAGATACTGTAATCAATGTTTCGTTCCTGATACTGAAATTTATCTTAAGAATGGAATTAAACATATTAGTGAAGTAAGAGAAGGAGATTTAGTAATTACAAAAGATGGAAGTTATAAAAAAGTAAATACTATTTTTGTATCTAATAGAAATGAAGAAATATTAAGAATTAAAAATAAAAATTCAATTGAACCTCTTGAATGCACAAAACAACATGAATTATATGTGATTAAAAAAGGGAATTATAATCCTCAATTTATTGCGGCTTCAGAATTAGAAGTAGGAGATGAAATGGTATATGTTTCTTCGTCAAATAATAGAATTGATGATAATATTGAAACATATTATAATTATGGGAAATTAATTAGAAATACTAATAATTCAAAATTTAAACTTGAAAATATATCATTATTTGATACAGAATATAAAATTAGAAAATTTATTACTGGATTAATTTCTAATGTAAATGATATTTCAGATTTTATTATTGAACATTCCTCTATTGATTTTATTAAACAAATAAAGTATTTACTTGTAAAAATTAATGTACTTCCTTTATATATTAATAATAAGATTATATTATCAAGTAATTGGTTTAGAGAAAAAAATTCAATTTATACTCTCTCTGAAATTGTAAATATTGAAAAATTTAATTACTGTGGTAATGTATATGACTTAAATATTGAAGAAAATCATAATTACATGACCTCAAATGGACTTGTTCATAATAGTGGAAGAAGAAAAGGTTCGATTGCCATGTATATTCAACCATGGCATCCTGATATTTTTGAATTCCTTGCTCTTCGATATAATAATCCTCCTGAAGAATTAAGAGCTCGTGATATTTTTTTAGCTTTATGGATTCCCGATCTTTTTATGAAGAGAGTAGAAATGGATGGAATGTGGAGTTTATTTTGTCCGTCTATTGTTCCTAAACTTGCTGATACATATGGCGAAGAATTTGAACAAATCTATTCAAAAGCTGAAGAACAAAAATTATATTTTAAACAAATTAAAGCAAGAGAACTATGGGAAGCAGTATTGAAAGCACAAGAAGAGACTGGATTACCTTACATTCTTTTCAAAGACCATGTGAATAATAAAAGTAATCAAAAAAATATTGGCATTATTAGATCTAGTAATTTATGTACAGAAATAGTAGAATATACGGATAAAAATAGTGTAGCAGTATGTAATTTAGCTTCTATTGCTTTACCTAAATATGTATATTTTGAAAAAGATATACCAAAATTTAATTTCAAAGAATTGGGTCGTATTACTGAAATGATTACTGAAAATTTAAATTTAATTATTGATAAAAATTTTTATCCTATAAAAGAAGCTGAAACTAATAACACAAACTATCGTCCTATTGGTATAGGTGTTCAAGGATTAGCTGATGTTTTTGCAATGTTCAAATTGCCATGGGAAACATCTGAAGCAAAAAAATTAAATAGGCTTATTTTTGAAGTTATTTATTATCATGCTCTTAAAAAATCAAATGAACTTGCACTTAAAGATGGTTCATATAGCGCTTTTGAAGGTTCTCCTGTGTCAAAAGGTATTTTACAATATGATATGTGGAATGAAATACCTTTATCTATTAAACAAAATGAAGATGTATTTTTAGATTGGGATACGCTTAAATTAAATCTTAAAAAAGGAATTAGAAATAGTCTATTAATCGCTCCTATGCCAACTGCTTCAACAGCTCAAATTCTAGGTAATAATGAAGCATTTGAACCTTTTACTACTAATATTTATTCTAGAAGTGTTCTCGCAGGAGATTTTATTATGGTAAATAAGCATCTTTATAAAGACCTGAAAAATATAAATCTATGGAATAATTATATTGTTGATAAAATCATTTCAAATAATGGTTCAGTTCAAAAAATTGATGAAATTCCTGAAAATATCAGAAAAATTTATAAAACTGTTTGGGAAATCCCTCAAAGAATTTTGATCGATATGGCAGCAGATAGAGGAGCTTTCATTGACCAATCTCAATCTCTTAATTTATTTATTGATAGACCTACTCATTCTAAGCTTACTTCTATGCATTTCTATTCTTGGAAAAAAGGCTTAAAAACAGGAAGTTATTACATTCGTAGCAAACCTGCTGTTGAAGCCGTAAAGTTTACTATTAAATCTGATAAAAATAATGTAATATGTACTGATGAAATATGTACAGTTTGTTCTTCTTAATAATAATAATAATAATGTTATAAAAAATAATTATAATTATTTTTTATATGTATAAATAAAATGAAAACAACTTATACTATGGATGATTATTATAATGAAGATGATGAACAAGATGAACAAGATATATATGATTACAAATATAAAGATATGAATAATAGGAATGAACCTTATAATAAAAATTATAAATCTAATATAATGTGTCTAATTATATCTGTTTTTATTTTAATATTTTTCTCTTCTTTTTGTTTATCTAAAATAGATAATATAGGAGAAAAAATAAATGTTAACTTTTTTGATTCTAAAGGTGAACCTACTTGGATTTTATTATTATTACAATTTGTTATGGTATTTTTAATTATTAAAATGATATGTAAATATTAATAAAAATTTTTAATAAAAATATTAATAAAAATTATTGTGTAATAATTTTTATAGATTTATATAATAAATGAATGTTTTAATTATAATATCTATATTTGTAATATTTTTAATTGTTTGGTTTTTATATAAATATAAGAATCAAACTCCTTCAACTACTACTACTACTCCTTCAACTACTACTACTCCTTCAACTACTACTACTACTCCTTCAACTACTACTACTACTCCTTCAACTACTACTACTCCTTCAACTACTACTACTACTCCTTCAACTACTACTACTACTCCTTCAACTACTACTACTCCTTCAACTACTACAACTCCTTCAACTACTCAATCCTTTACACAACCCGAAATAGTTAATTGTGAATTGGAACCTGAGAATGAAATAATAACAGTATCTAATAGTAATTGTATATCAAATAAATTTCATTTAAGAGATAAAAAAACAAAAAGATGTATAGGTGATAATGGTAATTCTTTTTCTATATATAAAAATATATGTGATGATAGTAATTTATTACAATTTAATAATAATACTTTGAAATTTGACAATTCAGTTTGTTTATATCCAAATGAAGGGCAAGTGAAAATAAATAATTATTTAGTTAATAGTTTTTGCGATTCAAAAATAGGTGATTTTGAATTAGACAATGGATATTTAAAACATAAAGAATCAGGGTTATGTGTTGTTCCCTTATCAGGTTATGTAAAAGATAGAGAACAATTAGTATTAGGAAATTGTTCTTCAGAGTTTTTATTTGAAAAAGGAAATTATTCAGGTGAACAAGGTGGTCCTGAAATGACTACAAAAGATAGTACATTTAAAATAGAAATATCAAATAATCAAAAATGTATAATACCGAGTGATAATAATCCACTAATAGGTACTAAAGCAACATTGAGCCCAGAATGTGGAGAAAATAATATATTTAAATTTACAAATGATAAATCATTGATGCATAAAAGTGGAAAATGTCTATATCCTGATACAAAATATGTGGATCCTAAAATTATTTTTAGTGATTGTAATATTGATATTAATTCAATATTTGAAATAACATCTGAAGGGTATTTAAAAAATACTGAAAAATCTTTATGCGTTAATAAAGATGTTTTTAACAACGATATAATATTATCTAAATGTAATGAAAATTCTAAAATAAATTTATTAAAAGGAGAAGGGGAATTCGAATTAGAATCTAAATCTAAATTACCAAAATCAGAATATACATATTTAAAGCATAATAGTGGAAAATATATTCATATAAAAAATATCAATAATAAACAATTTTTAGTATTTGAAGAACCTAATAATTGCACCTCAAATGATATGTTTATGATAACACCTGAAGGATATATTAAACATAAATCTGGATTATTCTTATACGTGTATGATGAAAAAAATTCATTGTATGCAAATACAGGAGGCGAAGGACAAAAACTTATTTTATCACAGCATAATCCTAACAATTTTGATTGGAGACCTAAATTTATTATAAAAGATAATGGAACTATTGGTATTGGAAATTATTGTTTATCTACTTCAAAAGAAACTATAGGAAAATTACAATATGGAACTTATGTTCCTGATAATGGTTCTTTTGTGATTTTGCATTGGAGAGGTTGCAACGATAAAAATATGAAAATAACTAGAGAAAATAACCTTGATACGTATATTTTCAATTGTCCTCCTCCTTATTATAAATATGATAATAAATGTTTAGAAAATTGTCCTGTTAATACTATAAGCGACGAAAATAATAATTGTTTAACTGATTGTCCTAAATATTTCGATGAATTTAAAAATATTTGTGTTGATAAATGTCCTTCTGATAAACCTTATTATAATAATAATAAATGTTTAAGTAATTGCCCTCCTGGATCAACTTTTAGAGATGGTTATAAATGTGTAGATAATTGTTATCCTAAATTCACAAAGGAATGGGAAAGACTTTGTGTTGATACTTGTGATAAAGTTAGCGAAGATGGTATATGTAAAGAAACTTGTTCTGGAGACAAAATACAAATAAACAATATTTGTGTATCAACTTGCCCTTACAATTTAGTTTTAGATGAAATATCAAATAAGAAAATTTGTATTCCTACAAACGAATGTTTGCCTCCAAACATTATACATAATGGTAAATGTTTGAGACACAATATTACCTCTTGTAGATCTATTTTACCAAATTTATTAGACGATATTGTTAATGGAAAATGTGTAAATAATTGTCCGCTTGGAACTGTTAAATTATATAATGAATGTGTTCCAAGTTGTAAAATAAGCAATTCTAATGTATTTATTAATGATAATAATGAATGTATTGATAGGTGTCCTGCTATTAACGGCCTTACAATGAAATCGATTGAAACTGACAAAGGATGGAAATGTATATCAGGAGATTGTCCTACTAATTATTTACAATGGAATAATACTCCTTTATGTGTTCCTAAATGTGAAAATGATAAATGTCTTAGTCGATTTAATAAAGTTTGTGTTGTTCCAGGAGAAAATTCTTATGACCTTGTTGAATATCAGGGTAAGTGTTATTTTTCATGTCCTTTAGGGACTACACAAAATGACAATAAATGTGTAAATATTTAAATATCTTTCACAAATTTAAATAATGAGAAATTCTAAACCATTAGATTTATTATAGGTGTTTTAAATGTAATAGATTAAATATAAATATGAACTTTTTAGCATTTTTTAGATACATTGTAAATATTTTGAATGATAAAATAGATTTATATTTTAAATATAAATCTAATTATTTGTTTTATATTTTTTATGAAAATTGTAGGTATTAGAAAATTTGATGACAATAAAATACTTAATCATATTTATATGAAGAATATTTTTTTGACCATTCTTCATTTTGTTCTTCATTTTTATATTTCCAAATAAATTCTTTCGCAGTTGTTTTTCCTCTTGCGGTTTCTCTAATTACATGTTCTGGTATTTGACATTCTCTTGATGCTTTTGCAATTGATTCGTATTCTTTCAATAATTCTCCTTGAGTACTATCTTCATTTTTTTTATATTGTAAAATTATTCTTACTTTCTTATTTAATCCCTTATCATAAGCATGTTGCGTATTTTGTTGTGGTGTAGTCCATTCTAAATTATCTTTATGATTATTAAGAGTGTTTCCATCAATATGATTAACTTGTAAAATTTTATAATCATCGTAATTTTTAAAACCTTCAATTGGTTTAAAAGTAAAACAAACTAATCGATGTACTTTGTAATTTTTTAATCCTGAAGGAGTAAATTGAATATAATTATCAGGTGATTTAGAAAAAGTTAAAAACCTATTTTGCGCTTTTGAGTAAATATTGCCATCTTCAAAAATTATATGATTTGGTAATTCTTCCAAAATTTTGGAAGAATATTTTTCAGCATGTTTTATAATATCTTTTTTTAATTTTTCTTGAAAATTTTCACTTTTTCTTGATTGTTCCCCATTTTCTTTTCCTATTTCTGTTCTTGTACCTATATATATATTATCTAAGCAAATATATCCATTACATCGAACAACATAACTTGATGTATTACCATTTAATTTATCAACATCTTTTATATTAAAAGCTTTTGCCATTAATATAGTTATATATTGATGTTTTCCTTTTATAAAATATCTATCTCTTTCATCAATTTCCAGTAATTTGTAAGAAGTATTGCATGCTCTTCCTTTGTTTGATATAAATCCTCCTTCTATAGGTTCCCATTTTTCTCCTTCTAATAAAGAAGGTAATTTAGTTTCATCTATCTCATGTTTTTCTTTTAAATTTTTATTTTTACAATATTTACATGGTTTAAGTAGCATATCTTTATAAGATTTATGTTTTTCTTTGCCACATGAACAAATATAATTAATAGAATGAGATTTTGCTGATATAGTGTTTATATCAGTTTTTATTAGATACTTATTATTTTCAAAATAAGTAAATATTTCTTTTCTTAAATCCAATGCTTTTTGTTCTGTTTTTGTAAGAGATGACATTTTTAAATAATATGTTTTACAAAAACAGAAAATCATTTATTTATAATAAATGATTTGATACTTGGAATATTGTAATAAATGATTTTGATACTTGGAATATTGTAAACCCCAATGTCCAATTTATAAAATAGGGAATCCTAAGGCACCACCTGAGATACGCACGATGTTATGGTTCATACCAACAATAACGACTTCGTATTGTTGAGCATCAGCAGCACCACCATCTACATCACCACCAGCGGAAGCGAGTATAGCATCATTGGAAGCAGTGAAACCGAAAGATACATTTGTGAGCTTACCGTAGTTAGTAGAACCCATGGGGTTGGTGTTAATCAAGTCAAGAGTATAAGAAATCAAATGATAACCAGTTTCCATAGGGATGGACACAGCAGTGTACCAAGGGACAACAAGAGAGAAGTAATCAGAACCCATATTAACAAGACGAGCTGTATTTTCATAGAAAAGAGAAGTAGTAGCGATAGGATCAGAAGCCAAAGAAGGAGAGAAATTGACACCAGTTACACCAGGAACAGGAGAAGCGGCAGTATAGTTAGACCATTCAGCTTGATTAGATTTGTTACGAACAGCGAACATGAGAGATTTAATAGAGTGAGCGAAACGAACATCAGGGTCAGATACATTAGCAGGATTGAAAGAAACACGAGGAGCAGTTTGAACTTGTTCAATTAGGATATCACGAGGAGCCTTACCCATTTGAGCACGTTCAACATTTGAAACGATAGCATATTCAGCCCACATATCACAGTTAACCAAAGGATTGGAGTTAGTTAGATTGACGCGTTGACAAGAGGTTGAGAGTTTCAAAGCATAGTTATCAACAATTAGCAATTCATTAACATCACGGAAAGTTACATAATGAACCATATCATTATAAGGAATTGCAGCAGTAGGGAGAGAAATACCAGAATCGCGAGAATAGAAGAAAGGAACAGGAATGTTCAATACATAAGTAGGAAGAGATTGATAGTTAGCGGGTACAGTGGAGATTGAACGAGGGTTAGTGAGTTCAGCGATATTACCAATCATATTATTATAACCATTACGTTTGTTACCAGGCATAGTAAAAGCAGACCAGAAATCCAAAAAGAAAGAATCCATTCTTTCAGCTACCAAATCATTAAAAGAAAGATTAATTTCACGAATCAAGTTATGACCCAAGTTACGAGTCCAACGAAGACCACAATCAGCGAAATTCCAACCAAGAGGAACAGAAGCAGAATTCAATGAAACACTAGGGAGTTGAACACGCAACCAAGTACGCAAGAGATAATCACCAGCGCGAGAAATTTTATGTCCCCAAGATTGACCAAAACCAGGGTTACCACCAGAAATAGACAACACAGTAGGGGCTACTGAGAACCAAGTAGATTTACGTACTTTCTTTACAAAATATGTGACAGCAGTTTCACCACCATACATATACTTTTCAGGTTCATCATATGTAGCCAAATCAACGAAAGCAGCTGTCAAGTTTGAAGAACTAGTATTGGATGACATTTTATTATTATATAAAGAAAAAATCTTAAAATTTTTATTTTTTCATTATTATTTTATATAATGTTCAATTAGTTGTTTAAAGGTTTGTAAAAAAAAATTAAAAATTTATCTATGACAAATATCTTTAATATTATTTGTTGAACCAAAACCTCCATCATTTCTTTCAGAATTTGATAAATGCTCTACTATTTTTATTTGAGGAGTATATATCATTTTTAAAATTAATTGTGAAATTCTATCCCCTTTTTTTACTACAAAATCATTTACTGAATTATTAATAAGTAAAACTTTAACTTCACCTCTATAATCGGAATCAATTATTCCTGCTCCTACATCTATTTCTTTAATAGCTAAACTTGATCTAGGAGCAATTTGACCATATACATTATCTGGTATTTCAATTGAAATACCAGTTGAAATTAACTGTCTATTTTGTGATTTTATAATTGTGTCTTCATTTGAATATATATCATAACCGGCCGCACCTTCAGACATTCTCATAGGAACTTTTGATGTTTCTGATAATAGTCTAACAAACATTTAAACAAAGAAATTATATATTTAAACAAAGAATTTTTTCGTATAATTTAAATTATATGAAAATTATATTTATAAAAACTTAAATTCTATTTATAAATATATAATAAATGTTTATTACTCTTAAATGGAGAAATGAAAAGTATAAATATAATAGAGAGGAAGGTCCTGCAAAAATAGTGAAACGAAATAATCATTCATTTATAAATGAATGGTATATAGATGGAAAAAGACATCGTGAAAAATATCCAGCTGTTGAAAATTATTTTCACGATGAAAACGACTTTGTTATACATCATATAGATGTAGAAACAAACTTGAAATTGAAAAAAGGAATTTATAAATGGTATGAACATGATTTACTTCACCGTGAGAATGATAATCCTTCTGTTATAATAATTGATAATATAGGAAAGACTTTAGAATATCATTATAAAGGTAAAATACATAGATTGCTAGGACCAGCAAAAAAAATTTTTATAGATAATGAAGTGTTTAAAACTTATTATATTAATGGTAATTTTTATGAAGAAAATAAATTTATTAATATAATAAGAATTGTAAATAAATTTATTAATAAAATAAAACGTTCTTTGAAAAATAAATATATAAATGCAATATATCCAACTTATTATTATTATACTTATCAAATATTAACATATATTAATAACTAAAATAGGAATAGTATGCTCTTCTTTTATTATTTAATTTAATATCAGAAGTTTGTTTGAGACCGCTTTCAACGTCATATTTAGTTACCCATATACTTAGTTTATTATTTTTATCAATTGTATATATTTCTTGTTTAACATAATCAACAATATATTTAACAATCATCATTTGAAGTTGTTCAAGTGATGCAGGAGTATTTTGATAAAAACTATCTGAAACTTTAACTATAAAATCATCAGGTACAATTATATCTTTATCAGAAACACCTTTAAGAAAAAAAGTAATTTGCTGAGACATTTTTCTTATAGAAGGTTCTGAAAACAAAAAAACTTCTTTACTTGTTTCACTTGAATATTGTGCATATCTTATATTTGAATTATATAATGACATTTATAATAAAATAATAAAATAATAAAATAATAAAATAAATTATTATTTTATTTTGTAAATTGTCTCATATTCATTTCTTGAATTGTTTTATTATATGAATTTTGAGATTTTAATGTTTTAGGAATCATTGGAATATTGTTATCGTTTATTAATCTTTTAGTTGATCTATCTTCATAATTTCCAAAATTTGATAATTTATTAAGTTCGATAGTATTTTGATTTTCTCTTAGTAGTTTTTCATTATATCCTGATAGACTTATAGAAGTACTTCCATTCGTAGAAGAAACACTCATATTATGTTCTCTATTGTAATTAACATCATTTCTTTTATTTATTTGGGTTGATAAATTTGTATGACCAGAAAATTTTAAATCATTATCTTCTAATTTAACATTTCTATTTTGGGTAGTATTTGAAAAATTAGTTGAAAAATTAGTTGCAATTGAATATTTATCTTTATCTTCTAATTGAATATTACGATTCATATTATTCACATTATTCAAATCATTTGAATATGCAGATGATACAGCAAATAATTGTAAATCTCTATCTAATTTTATATCTCTATTAGTAGGTGTAATTACAAGTGCTTCTGTACCCATATTAGTGTTAACAACATTCCATTCA
>Ga0247840_10010789_pt1 | contig 11317 bp, 8 predicted proteins | sample LaCruzMarch2015__FD_192404 | JGI IMG/M metagenome (GOLD analysis project Ga0247840, IMG submission 192404) | Freshwater microbial communities from meromictic Lake La Cruz, Castile-La Mancha, Spain - LaCruzMarch2015_17m | ecosystem: Environmental > Aquatic > Freshwater > Lake | place: Spain...
AGCCCTGAAGCCAGTAAACATTGAAAAGTCCATGATTGGGGTATTCCCAGTCGCCATCAAAACGATCATCGTCTCTCCAACAGCACGGCCAAAACCGATCATCACAGCTGAGAACACACCAGACAATGCAGCAGGCAAAACAACCAGAGTCGCTGTCTGCCAGCGGTTTGCGCCAAGCGCCAAAGAAGCAGCGCGAGCACTGGCTGGCACGCTCGATAAGCAATCTTCCGCAATGGTGAAGATAACCGGCACTATTGCAAAGCCCATAGCGATGCCCACGACTAAAGAGTTGCGCTGGTCATATGTCATGCCAATTTGTTCCAGCCAAAAAGTAAAACCTTGTGGAAAGTAGTCTGCCTGAACACAGGCGCCAACATAAAAAGCAGAACCGATAGCAAGGAGCACTAGTCCAACTAACAGCGGCAATGGGTGATGCTTTAAATGCTGCGTCTTCTCTAGCCTCGGATATATGAGACTTCCGCCGACGACTATAAAAACGAGAATCATCCAAGGCGCCAGGAAAAGACCGATGACATAGTCAACCAACTTAGGCGCCAACCAAAGACCTGCGAGAAATCCCAGAACCACACTAGGTATACCAGCGAGCAGCTCAATAACAGGCTTCACAAATCCCTTCACCCTGCTCGACATAAACTCAGATGTATAGAGAGCACCCAGCAGAGCTACAGGAACCGCAAAAATCAGGGCGTAGAATGTTCCCTTCATCGTGCCGTATAGCAGTGGGACTAGGCTGAGCTTGGGCTCGAACTCATCTGAAGCACCAGAAGATTGCCACACCAAAGTCGGCTCTGGATACCCTTCATACGCGACCTTGCCAAAGAGTGCACCAATGCTCGCCTCAGGGTATTGCCAATTTAGAGCCAACTTGGCCAGGGCTCGATCCTGACCGACCACCAGAACTCCTTCTCCTTTGTTGGAGAACGAAATGCCAGAGGAGTCAGAAACTCCCGTTCTTACAGTAGCACTGCTTATACCGGTCGTAGAGTGATGGATCACTACATCGCCCGCAGAGTCGAGGGTCGCAAAGAAGCGATATCTTCCTGAAGCGGCGATCCCTGATATTGCCCGCTCATGTTTAGGGAATGTCTTGATAATACGCAAAACCGAGGTCGCATCGTCTCCAGGCTCATTGATTTGAGAGTCTGCCTTAAGTGAATCTCTCGACACAAGCATCCAAGATTTAACTTCTCCGTGGGCATCTCCAGAAATGAGAGTTTCCCCACCGAGGAGGAACTCTAGGGCTGTAATAGGGACCTTCTTATTGGAACTCGCAAAAACTTTATTTTGCTGTTTGTAGGATCTCGACACATTGGCATAGCGGATAAGTTCTCCGGCAGAAGTCCCCAAATAAAGATCCGCTGAGTGCCTACCAAAAACAATCGCAGAAACCTCACCGATTGTATCTACAAGGATCCTCTCTCTCTCCTCTGTTGGGGCCCCGCCACCTATTAAGCTGCGGCTTTGAGTTCTTCTATAGAGACGAAGTTCAGCATCCTTGCCTGCCCCTGCCAAAACGAGCTTGTTCCCTGAGGTATCGACCGCAAGCGCATGGAGACTAAAAGGCTCCTTGGACATGAGCAGTGGTGATCCAAATTCAAGTGTAGCCCTGAGACTCTCCTCACCAGCCGAATTGCGATCTTTTACAAAAGAAATGTTTAGGGGCACAACGCGACCTTGAGAAGTCCCCATGTATAATCTACCCGGCTCTGGTCGGCTAAAGCAGGTGAACTTTTCGTCGAGATCCAGCTTAAAGGCGACATCGGCGAGGACCCCTACTGACCCCAAACTACGACAAACAGCACGCCCGCTCTCTCCTACGGAACACAGAACACCAGTGCTTTCGTCTAGCTCAATGGCGATCGGTTTTTCTATAGGATCATTCAGAGAGGGAGGAACAGAGGCAACGACATGCGCCGGTTTAAATAAGGGCACAACTTCAGATACTATGACCGCAAGGATCCCTGCGACAGCCAAGACGACTAAGGCCCCGCCAATGGTGACAACAAATTTCGCTAGAGAGTCTTTTAATAGGCGATTTCGCAAACTCCCTGAGGGCCTGAATAACTTAGTCACACCCTGCGATGCCGGATGGGAAGAATGAGTTTCCTTGTCAGACTTATCCATGAGTGAGACCTTACTTATAGGCTAGGGTGGCCAGTATGCAAATCGGGGGTGACCACAACTAACCGTTTCCAATCGAGTTACGACTGTTCTTGCGATCCACACCAATCAAGTATACCCATCGCAATTCGAAATTTCGTTTTCTCTGGAATCAGATTGGGGTCATATTTGAAAATTGTGATTGAGGCAAACCGCAAGCGATACTGAAGTATCGCGAGCCCCCAATATTTTAACAACGGGCCGATTGAGTAATTTTCAAATATGGCCCCAAGATGTTTTCAGAAAAACGAAATTTCGAATTGCGATGGGTATAACTACTCATTAAGTGTGGGCAACGTGTGACCCATTCTCAAGACAAGGGCGGTTCACTAACCGCCCTTCTTTCAAAATAGCGACCTCGCCCACACTTTTAATAAGCAGTTACCCAATGATGCCCCAACTTACCGAGGACGTGAACGGTTATACCCATCGCAATTCGAAATTTCGTTTTCTCTGGAAGCAGATTGGGGTCATATTTGGAAGTTGCGATTGAGCCAACCCACAGCAATACTGAAGTATTGCGAGGATTGGCGATTGAGTAACTTTCAAATATGGCCCCAAGATGTTTTCAGAAAGACGAAATTTTGAATTGTGATGGGTATACTGCAAATCTATGCCTACCTTGAACCTAGTATCACCTTCAAATCTTCTGACACGACCTTGGCTGGCACAGGGAAATAACCATCCTTAACAACAGTCTCCTGACCTTCTTTGGATAAAACAAAACGTATGAATTCCGCTGTCAGCTTATCAAGCTGAGCACCTGGCTTCTTGTTAATGTAAACATAAAGGAACCTCGCAATAGGATAGTCACCAGAATACGCATTCTTCTGAGACGGCTCTATGAAATGCCCATCGGCATCAGCAGCGAGATTCAACGCCTTCACGCCTGAAGTCCTGTAACCGATACCGCTATAGCCTATGCCATAGCGATCCACCGCTATACCCTGAACCACAGAGGCCGAGCCTGGCTGTTCTTTGACCGTGTCTTTGAAGTCTCCGTTGGCAAGCACCTCTTCCTTAAAAAACCCGTAAGTGCCAGATGCCGAGTTGCGACCATAGAGGCTAACAGACCTTTGCGCCCATTCCCCCGAAAGACCCAATTGCCCCCAATTAGCAATGTCGCCGGCATATCCGCGCCTATGAAACTTTGAGAAGACCGCGTCGACTTGTGCCAGTGTTAGGCTAGTAAGTGGGTTATCCTTATTAACGAAAACAGCGAGCGCGTCTACAGCGACACGCACCTGAGTTGGTTTGTAGCCATATTTCTTTTCGAATCCATCGATCTCAGATTGCTTCATTGCGCGAGACATAGGCCCGAGTTGGGCACTGCCTGAGATTAAAGCTGCTGGAGCTGTGCTCGAACCCTTGCCTTCAACTTGCACAGTGGCACCCTGGTAGAGTTTACAGAATCTCTCTGCCCAAAGAGTCATGAGATTGTTGAGAGTGTCGGAACCTACGCTCGATAGAGTTCCTTTTAGATCTGCGCCTTTTTGATAGGCAAGGACTCCTGAATCAACTTTCACCTCGTCCTCGGCAAGAACACAAACTGGTGATAAAAGAGCCAACAACAAGTAGCCCATCAGAGCAAAATGCGGGCGTTTTGTTAACTGATTTGCAATTGTTGTCTGGCTTATCTGCCTTGTGATTTTCAACATAATCCATCTCCGTCTTGTGTGAATTTAAACCTGGCCGTACCTAAGAACTTGTTAGCCCCGTTTTTGAATGCCATTATGTATGCATCGCAAGTAGGAAGGCCTCATTTACAAATTTATAATCGCGGTCATCCTATCGAGCTACTTTGAAAATCACCTTCGCCGCGAGGATGCTAATTTCGCAAGTAGCTCTCTCACTTAAATGTCAGAAACAAATAAAACTTGGTGAAGAACAGTGAGTGTCCACCTTACAAAAGCAATCGATCACCTCAAAAGCAGCTTATTAGGACTTGCTTCCCTAAGCGAGGAACAACTTCAGCGCTCGGTACTTGCTCTTACCACTTTTGATCGTGCGCTGGCTAGCCAAGTTATAGAAGACGACACAATAGTAGACAGGCGTGAGGTCGAGTTAGAAGAGCAATGCCTACAAATCCTGGCTCTCTATCAGCCGGTAGCTTTTGATCTCAGGTTTGTGATTACCGTTCTAAAGATCACAAATGACCTCGAAAGGATCGGCGACTTTGCGAGCAACATTGCAGAGAGAGCTATTTACCTCTCCGACAATCGCCCCTCTCACAGCCCTATAGACTCAGAAGCTATGGCATCAAAAGTTAAGTTAATGCTTAAGTCCAGCCTAGATTCTTTGATCAACTTAAACACAGAGGTAGCCAAACAGGTCTGTCATTCAGACCTGGAGATCGATCAAATTCACAGCGATAATTTCAGAAAGATAGAAGCCTGTATCGTCGCCGAGCCTCATGACGTGAGTAAATACACCCAATTCTTGTCTGTGTCGCGGTGTTTCGAGCGCATTGCCGATCTGGCTACGAATCTAGCTGAAGACGTCATTTATCTCGTAGACGGTCAGATAGTCAGGCATAGCGATAAGCTCCTAGATCCAAGTCGTAAAGGCTAAGCAACTTATCGTTGATAAACCGATGGACCTCACAGGAATAGACCCCATATGATCACAAAACTAATCACCCTCTGTTCCCTATTATTGGTCCTTTCGCCGATCTACTCGCAAGCACAATTAGCCGCCCCCGTGGTGCCCGTCGATACGAGCGGAAGTTGCGTTAAGTCCACAGAGATATGCGGTGACGGGATAGATCAAGATTGTGACGGATTTGATTCACTCTGCTCTGGAGAAGACAAAGATAGAGATGGGTATCCTAAGAGTTCCGATTGTGACGAGGAGAATCGGCATATTTTCCCCGGTGTCTATGTTCCGTGTCAGGCAAGCTGCGGTCGCGGGGTCTCACGTTGCGAATCAAACAGCGCGTTATCTGCTTGCTCATGCACTCCATTATGTGAAGCCTCTGGAAGCGGCAAGTGCTACTACATCTCAGCGCTTGCCGGAAAAGATAGCAATCCTGGAACATTCAACAAGCCATGGAAGTCTTACTTGCCCGTAGTCTCATATTACGCGGCAGAAGATGCTCCGTCTTCTAAGGTCAACCTTGCTCCTGGAGATGTCGTCTACTTTATGTCAGGAGTTTACGGCCAAACTTATAGATACAACGACAAATCCGTTGCTATGTTTCTCAGAGGAGTCAAAGGGACGACAGGAGGCCCCATCAAAATAAAGGCATACCCTGGAGAGAAGGTCACCATAAGCCCCCAAGGGACTGCTGGCTTAGAGATTCAAGAATCAGAGAATCTCATTCTCGAAGGCTTGCACATAAAAAACGCCACTGGATATGGTCTTGGTCTTTTTGAATCTACAAACATAGAGGCCAGCAATCTTTGGGTTCAAGACACAGATGGATCTGACAATGACAACATAGCGGGCATCTATGTCAATGACGTGAGCATGTTGAACATCCATAACAGCCTTGTGCATGACAACTACGATAGAACGAATCAGGACACTGGTGGCAAGAAAACACAGAACAGTAGAGACATAGTGTTGTTTGGTGGCGGGCAGGTGCGCATACATCACAACGTGATTTACCAAACGCCTTCCATATCTGCCGACAAAACAGGTGGGTGCATTACCTCAAAGCATAGCTCTACCGTTCCTGGCGCAGTGTTTGAAATTGACAACAACATTTTCTGGAACTGCGCAATGGTCTCTATAGGCTCGAGCAGTCCGCACAGCAGAATCCACAACAACCTCATTCTCAATAGCGATCCGATCCGCATTGATGATTTCGGTGGACCCGCTCACCATGTCGATAACATTATCGAGAACAACACGATCATTGGCGGTCCTGGTTTAGTGTGGAACCCGACTACAGACTGGGGGACCATAGGCACTCTGACATATCGCAAGAACATAGTCGTAGATAACAACGAACCTTACAACGTAGATCGTGGAATCTTGGTTATAGGGACGTACCAGAGCGACGACCTCTATACGCAAGTAGTCGAACATAGCAATCTGAAAATTGACAACAACTGCTATTACAACTCTGCGACAACACCACAATGGAACTTATTCAATCGCAATGGAGGTAGCTACGGTATTAAAGGTGGAGCGTTTTCTTTTGCAGATTGGCAACAACAAGGCTTCGATCTCAACTCTAGGGTTGTGGATCCTTCACTCGATAGTAGCTACATACCGAAGACGGCTGCTTGCCAAAGCATGGGCTACGGTGCCCTGTGATTTTCGGCATCACCCAAGGCCCCTGCCCTGCGTAGTTCCTCGTGAACCTTGGCAAAGCTCTTCTCCCAATGCGCCAAGAAGACCGCTCTAGCTTCTCTCATATTTTGCTTGAGAGATTCTGGATCCTTAAGGCCTAGCTCTATAGCTCTTATAAAGTCTTCCTTATTGTTCTTCGTGTAAATTGGCCCGGCACCAAATGTGGCTCTCAATACGTCCGTGTCTGAGAGTATAACTGGAACACCTAGTGCCAGTGCTTCGTAACCACCACAAACCAGGCAATCATCCCTACTTGTAAGATCGACCAAGAGGTTTGAACGCGAAATTAGGGCTTCATAGTCTTTGAGGCTCAGATAGTCGGTAAACACAATGCCATCGCGCTCATACTTGAGTAGGGAACCCGCTTTTGTTTTTTTCCCTGTGATCATCAATGTAATAGGTAAAGACACTTTGAGTGCTGCCTCTATGAATTCCTCAATTGGTTCATCTGCTGAGAAACTTGCGATGAGTGTGACCAAATTTGGTGGTGGGAGAGAACTAGGACCGAAACCTTCTGTGTCATCAGGGAGAATCTCTGGCAACCTATCGGGGAGAATAAGAACTCTAGGGTTATGCATCCTCATGCGCTGAGCCATTAGTTCGTTACTCACAATAATGTTTGATGCCGATGAAAAGCTAAATCGAGCAAGCAACTGCATAAGCCAACTACTGGAGTTGAGGTAAGAGAAGCTGGCATTGTGGGCATCTATGATCAACCGGTAGTGGAGAACTCTCGAGAACGCCGAGGCTGCCGCTACAAGAATCAAAGATGGGCATTGAGCAAAAATGACCTGACGCCGGTACCGCCAAAAAAATGGGATGCTGGCAAGTAAACTTTTGAAGTATCGAATCCACCTGGAGGAGTTATTGAAGTCAACAACAACCAACTCGCAACCAAAGGCATCTGCTAGTTCAGCATTCCTTCTTTGCATCTCCCAAGTAAGCCAGAGCTTGCGACATGGGAGCTGTTGATCAGGCGACTCTGGTTTCATCATCTCTGATACCGAAAGAAAATAAGATATTCCAAATATTCGCACCGAAGACATACCATAGAGATCCCAGATAAGTGAGAGATCCAATGAGAATGCTAAGAGATAACCGAACTGGGCCACCTATGTAATCACACAGCCCCAACTCAAAGATTGCAAACTTGAAGCAGAGCACAACAACGCTCATAAGAACGGTCGCACAGATTGCGATTTTATGTGCCCTCAAAAAATCCATAGCCGAGATCTTCCCCGTTTTTTGTAAGAGAAATAGTGAAAAGGCGACGGACAAAGGACAGAATAGACACCAACTCATATAGATCCCCTTCATGCCAAAATAATACGCAAAAACGAGAGCCAATGCTGGCAATATAGCGACTCCAAATATATTGCTTTTGAACTCATTGTCAGGTCTTCCAATCGCGAGAGAAAAAGCCGAAATAGTTGCGGTGAAGGAACGTGCAAACCCAGTTACGGACATCCAAACGATCGCAGTGCCCAGCATTTGCCAATTGGTGCCGAGCGCAACGTCGACCAGGTCCTGAGAGACGAGGCATAGTCCGGCTATAGTTGGCAGACAAAGCAGGGACACACCTTGAGCAATGCGCCAGAGTGCGTCGCGGAGGCGGTCGGGATCGTTTGTGAGCTTACTAAAGTAAACAAGCAAAACCGGTTGTAGCGCGGCGTTGAGTTTTGAAAGTGGGAGATCAATTAGGTATGCAGCCATAGCGTAAAAGCCGAGACTCTCCGGCCCAAACATTCTGCCTACTATCACACTTGGTGCTGTGCAATAGAGGACCCACAGAATTGTAGCTCCTGCTGAGGGAAGACCGAACTTGAGTGCTCTCTTGTAAAGTAGGGTGTTCCATCTAAAACGCAATCGCAAACCTGTCGTTAGCATGAGCCAAACCAAAGTCACAACATCTCGATATAAAAACCCTGCGACCAATGCCCAGTATCTCCAGCCGAGATAAGCAAGCAAAAGCTGCAATAGCCCTCGCGTAACTCCAATGACCAAACCCATCGCAGCCAACTGCTGAAACCGCAGGTCTCGACGAATTATGCCATCGGGCAGAGCCGAGAGGCTCCTCATTAAGAACGTGGCAGATAGGATTAGAAGAGGGTTCCTCAGCTCTTGATTCTGATAGAAGTCCGCGGCTAGTGGTGAGAGAGCCAGCGTTACTAGAGTGATCGCAATCCCTATGACAACAGTCAATGACAGACAAGCCTGCGCATCTTCTTCGCTAAAGCGCTTCTCCTGCACAATCCAACTTGCCAAATCCAAAGACGACAAAAGAACCAAGTATGGCAAGATTGTTTCTGCAAGCGCCATCACTCCGTAATCTTCTGGCGCAATAAATCTGACAGTGAGAACAGTCAGACCCCAGGAAATAATTTGGAAGGCGAATTGAGAGGAGAGAAGAAACCACAAGCCTTTTCTTGCACTCGAAGAGACTCGGTTGAATTCATCTGCAGCTTGAGATTCTTTCATCCGCTACTCTTTGCATCCGACAATAATGACTCAAAACTTGCCGCCGCAGAATCCCAGCGATAAGCAGTTTCCACAAGAGTCTTTGCATTCCTTATGAGTGATTGTCTAAGACGATCATCGTCGAGCAACTCGCATATGCTCATGGCCATATCTTCTGGACTCGATGCAACCAAAACATGCTCCCTGTTTTTAACTGCAATGCCCTCGACGCTAATTCCCGTGGCAACGATTGGTCTGTTCATCGCCATAGCTATTAGGATTTTATTCTTCATGCCGGCACCAAATCGAAGTGGAGAAACGTAGACTTGAGAGTCGACTATATAGGGCCGAATATCAGGGACCTCCCCCGTGACATGAACATTGTTCATCTGCCCTAACTTCATCACCTCCTCGGGTGGGTTCTTGCCTACGATATGGAATTGGGACTCAGGATATTTTGTAAGGACCAGAGGAAAAATCTTTCGCACAAAATAAATGGCCGCATCTGCATTTGGCTCATAATCCATAACCCCCGTAAAAATCAGATTCCTATTGCCTGGACAAGCCGCATCAGAAAACCACCTATCATCGACACAATTCGGGATCACTGAAATGTCAGATCTCGGATTTCTCTCTTGAATATATTCTCTGTCTACATCGGAGATCACAACTATACGATCTGCGAAACCGCACACATGAGCCTCGAGCTTTCGGATAGCGAGATACTCCAGGTGAGTTTTTAGCCTGTCTATAATGCCGGAACAGATAAGCTCCCTCCTCTTGTAAAGCAAAGAGAGACTGTCCACTAGATCAAATACGCTGGGCTTACCAGGAGTTGCACTTAAGAACTCAGCCATGCCCAACCCCTTCAAGAGAACGACATCCGGATTAAATCTCTCACACTCCCTTTCTATGCACTGCTTAACCTGACGGTAAAACTCGGGGTAACGCAGCCTGTTTGTAAAATGAGAACAGAGCAAAACCTTGTGGAGGAATTTTCCCAAAGATCTCGGGGTGCCCCTACTTGGATATTGCGCGATCTTTTCATAGATATTTTCAAGCACAACCTCCTGCTCAAGTGACATACTCGGGCACACCAAAGAAAGCGTGTGGCGTTGAGAAAGTATCTTTGAAACACAGTAAAGCCTCGAGTCCGCCGGGCACTCAGGAGGAGTAGGGACCGATCCAGAAATCACAAGAATCTTCACTGTCTCTGTATCCCTTCTCTTGTTGTAACCTGAGTGACCCGAATAATGATGCAGCAAAGAAAAATCACATAAAGCTGTTATCACCACAGATCGGCTTGCGCAAATCGTATATGCCCTATGGATAGAGTGGATTGGTCTTTGCACTGCCGGCTGATTAGCTGTGATCGGTGAGGCGAGGATCTGCCGGCCGGCTTTCTTTGTAAGCGATCAGTCTTTAAAAAAGGTTGTGGAACCGGTCGGCCGCGCCCCACATGCAGTGCCGATATTATCTTCAGGCCGCTTCAAAACCTTGCAAGCGTTTTGTCCGAATCGGCTTCGGAAGTTCTTTGATACGGAGAGAGGCCTCATATAGATCTACGGCCTTTTGCGCATTTAACCAAAACTCTGGTGTAGTTTGAAAAGCAGCAGCTAACTTAAGAGCGACCTCTGCCGTTACAGCTGAGCGCTCGTTCACGATGCGATTGACAACTTTGATGTCACAACCAATGTGATCCGCTAGTTGCTTCTGCGTCAAACCCATAGGTAGAAGAAACTCCTCTCTAAGTATCTCCCCGGGAGATGTCGGCTTTCTGCGCATCGCGTTCATGATATTTCCCTCTCAGTGATAATCCACAATCCTCACATCTTCAGGTCCAGCAGATGTCCACCGGAATACAATCCTCCACTGATCATTAACTCGAATGCTATGGAACCCAGCAAGCGTTCCGCTCAACGCCTCCAGGCAATTACGAGGAGGAACCCTAAGATCGCTCAGCTCAGTTGCGAAATTCAGCATGTCCAGCTTTCGTCTAGCAACATTCTTTACCGTCGCCCACGGGGCACCTTTCTTGACCAACGCAGAGACAAAAAAAACCTCTGTGATTTTATCTCCGAATGACTGTATTGCCATCAAAAGAGATCACCTCACTTAAGTATACCGCGTCAAGGTAATCAACCAGCCCCGAGGGATCTCTCGAAAAGGTGTCGATGCGTTGCTCTGTGTGTGGGAAAGTCTGCTAGGTATACCCATCGCAAATGAAAATTACGGTTTTTGCGGCTGCTGGGCAAGTATCGAACTTTGATCGAATGTGGAAGATGTAATAATCCGCAGATCTGCTGAGCATGAGAGAAAACAGTTATTGCCAACAGGTTAAAAATGAAGTCTCGATGGTGAATTAATAACAACGAGGTCA
>Ga0247840_10010790_pt1 | contig 11316 bp, 10 predicted proteins | sample LaCruzMarch2015__FD_192404 | JGI IMG/M metagenome (GOLD analysis project Ga0247840, IMG submission 192404) | Freshwater microbial communities from meromictic Lake La Cruz, Castile-La Mancha, Spain - LaCruzMarch2015_17m | ecosystem: Environmental > Aquatic > Freshwater > Lake | place: Spain...
GCAAACAATACAAACTTCAGGCCAAAATTATTAATTGGGAAGATCAATTATCTGATCCCTCCTGCATCGAGGAGCTGGCAGCTTTGATAAATCCGGAGCAACGGGAACTGGCCATGAAAACCGCCGTGATGGTGGCTTCCGCATCAAGACAGCAGCAGGACGATGAATTCATCTGCGAGCAAGAGCGCGCGATCCTTTCTCGTCTTGCCACCGGCCTCGAGCTGAGCCCCGATCAGCTGCAAACGATCGAGAGCGCGGCAGCAGAGGAGATCAAGGAGCACCCCAACCTGTGGCAGGTGCTCTTTTCACTTTTCGGCAATCGCTTCGACTTCCCAGTTCTGGGCTGATCCCAACAGGCTTGAATCACCCCCCCATCTTGTCGCCGAGCTTCTCGGCCACGGTGTTCACGTCCTTGTCGCCGCGGCCCGAGAGGTTAAGCACCACCTCAGTGCCGGGGGCCAAGGTGGGGCAGAGCTTCTCCAGCCAGGCGAAGGCGTGGGCCGTTTCCAGTGCCGGGATGATGCCCTCCAAGCGACACAGAAGCTGCAGGGCGTCCAGTGCCTCGGTGTCTGTCACGGCGCCGTATTCAGCCCGGCCGATGGTTTTGAGGTAGCTGTGCTCGGGGCCCACGCCGGGGTAATCAAGGCCGGCGCTGATCGAGTGGGCCTCCTGCACCTGCCCCTCCTCGTCTTGCAACAGCAGGCTCATGGCGCCGTGCAGCACCCCAACACGGCCCTCGGTGATGGTGGCGGCATGGCGGCCGGTGGCAACGCCATCGCCGGCGGCCTCTACCCCAACTAAGCGCACGGCCGTGTCCTGCACGAAGGGATGGAACAGGCCCATGGCGTTGGAGCCGCCGCCCACGCAGGCCACCAGGACATCTGGATTGCGGCCAAAGGCCTCGTGGCACTGGCGCTTGGTTTCCTCACCGATCACGGCGTGGAAATCGCGCACCAGCATCGGGTAGGGGTGGGGGCCCGCCACCGAACCGAGGATGTAGTGGGTGCTCTCCACGTTGGTGACCCAGTCGCGGATCGCCTCACTGGTGGCGTCCTTGAGGGTGGCAGTGCCGGCAGTCACAGGTTGCACCGTTGCCCCCAGCAGCCGCATGCGGAAAACATTGAGGGCTTGACGGCGCATGTCCTCGGCGCCCATGTAAACGACGCACTCCAGCCCGAAGCGGGCACACACGGTGGCGGTGGCCACGCCGTGCTGGCCAGCGCCGGTTTCGGCAATGATCCGCTTTTTGCCCATGCGCAGGGCCAGCAGCGCCTGCCCGAGAGCGTTGTTGATCTTGTGGGCGCCAGTGTGGTTGAGGTCTTCGCGCTTCAGCCAGATGCGCGGGCCACCCTCGGGCCGGCGGTAGTGCTCCGTGAGCCGCTCGGCCTCGTAGAGGGGATTGGGCCGGCCCACATAGGTGCGCAGCAGGTGGTTGAGCCGATCGGTAAAGGCCGAATCCTTCCAGGCCTCAGCTGCCGCCTGCTCCAGCTCCGCAAGAGCGGGAATCAGGGTTTCGGGCACGTACTGGCCGCCGAACTGGCCGTAGCGACCCAGGCTGTTGGGGCGAGCTGCGAGCTCCAGGCTGGCGGGATCGGGGCTGGTGCCCTGAAGGGGGGGAACGGTGGTGGTCACCAGCGGCGGGGCGCAATGGAGCCAGCCTAGGGATTCGGGGCGGCAATCCTTGCGTTACTCAAACGTCCCCCACAACTCCAGGCTGGTGAGCCAGGCGTCAAATCGTGGGCATTGCGATCTCACGCTGTGCAGACCAACGAGCTCAATGGCATCCGGCCCATCCTCCGATTTGCGATAACCAGGAATCCTTCCAAGCAACCGCTTGCTCGGTGCCGTCGTTGGAGAGTCGTTGATCTCCTCTGGTGCCATTCCAGCAATGTCAGACCGCAGTCTGACCAAGCCAGAGAGCTGATCAGCAGCTTCAAAGAGATCCCCAAGGCAATCCTGTGCCGCAAGCACAAGCGCCTCGAATTCATGACGCTGGATGTAGGGAGTAAACCTCCAGTCAGCGATGTCATCTTTGAGGGCCTGCTCCAGTCGGTCACATCGCGCAGCGGTGTCCTGATCACCAGGCTGAGACTCCCAGCCAGGAAAGTCATCGGGCAAGCCGTAAAGATCACAGAGCGTTGTGAGCTGGAAGTCAGAGCTTCGGTTGCTGGCGAGGCAGTTCCTGATGTCGCGCTTCCAATCGGCGTAGCGGTTACCACCACGAGTGCCAGGTCCACTCCGGCCACGCTCAGCAGCCTTGGCCTTGCCAACAATCGTGGCCGTTGCCTCAATGCCAGATCTCAGAAGATGAGAGCGAAGAACGCGGTTCACAAAATTGCTTTCCGTCTGCCCCTCAACAACAACAATCAGGCGCTTGGGCGCTGGATTCATCAGGGCCGACCTCCGATCACTCCTTTGGCAAAAATCTCCCGGAGGCTGTAGTCAGCTAGCCAGCTCTGTAGAGAATCCGTGGTGAGCCGGTTGAGCTGAGTCTCGCCATTGACGCGCTCTACAACAACCACCTCATCAGCCGTGAAGTGATCGAGCAGCTCCGTGGACTGAGTAGAGAGGATGATCTGGGTATGGCGCGAAATCGAACGGCAAAGCTCAGCGATCAAGGCAATGGCAGCAGGATGAAGGCCCAGCTCAGGCTCATCGATGCTGATCAGCCGCGGAAGGCGATCGGTGGGTTGCGACAACACAGTGATCAGGGCCAGCGCCCGCAGGGTGCCATCGGAGAGTTGGTGACAGCCAAAGCGCTCGTCGCGATCATCGATCCAATCGAGGCGAACACTGCCATTCACCGCCACCGGATCCAACTCCTTGATGGCTGGTGCGATGTGGCGGCAGTGGCGGTTGATGCGCTGCCAGGCCTTGCGGTCGGCGTCCTGATCGCTCTCCTTGAGGCGTAGGAGATAGGCCGCCAGGTTGGAGCCATCGGAGCGTGGATAGCGATCGTCTTCGCAGCGGGCGTGGGTGCGCAGCTGGGATTTTGCCGAGGTGTCGTGAAAGTGGTAGAAGGTCATCCGACCCAGCCAGCGATTCACGGCCGTTACGGTCTGGTCTTCAGGACTTGCCTCCAGAAGCTTGGATTCACGGTGGCCACCGCCAAGGGTGCTGATGACCCAGGAGCCATCGGGGTGCAGGCAGGCAGCATTTTCAGTCTGGAAATACAGGCTGTCATCAGATGCGAAGGCCAGCCGAGCGTCGTAGCGATAGCTGGATCCTTGATCGCGGATCAGAACTCCAATCTCAATCGCATCTGTTGTTTTGGGTCCGTAGTGCAACAGGGCGGCACCAAAACCATGATCCGCCACATAGCTCTGCAGAGAGCGCGTGCGTAGCAGCGGGATCAGGCGTAGAGCCTGCAGCAGATTTGACTTGCCAGCACCATTCGGACCGATCAGCAAGGTGAGGCGGCCAGGCTCCAGAACAACATCCTTCAGGGAGCAGAAGCCGGCAACGTGGATCTGCTGAACGCCATCGTCACCAAACTCTCGCCCTGCCGGCGAATCCTCAGGCAACGTCTGCATGGCTTTGCTCCTGCCCTGTGGGCAGTCTGCCGCCCAATGCCTGTCTCAGCAGGTGGTTTAGCAAGTTTTTCAAGCCAGCCAGGCCGGGGCCAGGACCAAAAAACACCATCCACACCGAATCCACGTTGGCATCGTGCCGTGAATACAGCCTGTGAACATTAACGCTTTGGAGCATGACAATAGATCAGGAAACAGACCAAGAAACATTGGCTGCAGGCGTGCTAGCGATACTAAGAACCAGAGGATTGGGATCAATATCCACCAGGTTGATCCTCAACTGGAGCAACACGTTGGCGATCCAGCTCGCCGGGGTGAGAGCCGCATGAAGACCTGCCGCTGGGTGGGGTTCGAGATGAAGAACAACCCGCATCGCCGGAGCTGCACTCGCTACCAAAGCATGAGCTTTGGCTGCTGCATTGGTGGACTGAGTCCCAACAACCGGCAAAGCAGCGAGGGAATCGCGCACCTTTGCCTCAACGGTGGCAGCCAGTCCGGCGAGATTGGTGGGTTTGGGAGGATTGGTGATCACCCGGAAGTCCTTGGCTTCAATCAGCCATGTGAGCGCAGCGGGCACAGGCAGATCATGGGCAACAACATCCACAACCTTGGAACCTTGTGGTCATCCGGCCACACAGACGGCACGCTTTTCGTATTGGAAGGGCACTACAGAGGGATCAAAAGTAAAGGTCAGCTGCTCCACCTCCACAGGGTCGCTGGTCATGGCAGCACTCCCATAGCCTGATCCAGCAGCTGCTCCGCCTGCTGGATGTCTTCTGTCAAAGAAATGATGTCTCCAGACTGGGTGAGGGAGGGGCCCTGTTTAACGGTCACTCCCTCAACCGTTGCCTTGAGGCCAATGAACACGGCCTTGAGGCTGCTGCGGTGATGGCGCTCCAACTCCAGGGCACGCATCAAGAAAAGACTATGGGTAGCAATAAATACCTGCACGCCTGCATCAGCCAGATCAAGCAACAACGGCGCCAGACGCCGGATCAGGCGTGGGTTGAGGTTGGCTTCGGGTTCATCCCAGAACAACATCGAATTGGCATCCAGGCTGCCATTGGCAATGAGCCTGGCCACCATCGTGAGCTTTCGATAGCCCTCAGCCACGAGATCGGCCTCCACCTTGATGCTCGGCTCAGCCATCTGAATGAAGAAACGATCACCCTCCAGCAGAGCCTTGCTGCCCAGGGACTCCTCCAGAGGTGCCAACAAATCGGCGATTTCGCGTTTCCTGGCACCCCTGGCAATGGGCGAGCCCAACAGCACACAAGTATCGCGCCAGATTTCATCGAAGGGGATGGCCTGGGTTTCGTAGAGGCTCACGAAACCGGGATAGACCGACAGCAATTCACGTGTGGGCAGAAACACCGGGCCATGCGGCAACCATGCCGAGGGGAGGTCTTCGGCCTTGACGGCCTTATCGCTTTGGGTGGAAAACGAGAAGGAAGCTTGCCCCGCAGAGCCGAAATCAGCCAGGATCTCAGCACGTTTGTGGCCCTGGATGCGTCGGGCCAGCCGTCCGAGTTTGCCCCGATCAGGCCGGAAAACACAGACGAGTTTGGATCCAAAGCGTGAATCCATGATCGCTTTGGTGGGGCGGTCCGCCGCCGGCTCATTGGCTGCCACCACCAGGCTGGAAACGATGCTGTAGGCGAGCTTGAGCAGGTGCGTTTTGCCGCTGCCATTCTCACCATGGATCACATTGATGGAGCCGAAGCGGAGTTCGGCCTTGGCGAACACCGTGAAATCGTGAAGGGTGAGGGAGTTGAGCATCACGAATCTCCAAGGTGTAGCTGCGGGGCCGGATCGAACGTCGCTGGAGTGCATGCGATCATGACTAACCCAGCCGCAAGACTGAAACGAGTGGAAGCGGACTTAAGCATAAGCAGCATCCAAAGCCCTCTCCGGCTCCACCAACGCCTCCGCTGTCAAGACCTCCAGCAACCGCCTGCGCAGCTGATCACAGAGGTGAGGGGGATCAAGCACCATCAGCATGCGCTGAGGGAGAAAACAGAACAAATGGCTATGGATTCGGTGATCTCGGGCTCACTCTGGGCACTTAATCCTTACCCATCATACGATTAATCGTAGACCATTCAGTACAGAAGCCAATCCTCTGCTTCCATAACCATTGCTCGGCATCCAAACCAGGCCAATCCGGAACGGACCTGATCTCACCACGCGGCTGAAGATTCTTCTCAATAAAGATTCTGAGACAATCACTGGCAGCCTGGTGACCTTGCCTCATCTGATCCTCGCGCTCCGAAGGTATCTCCGACGAGGGAACGCGATTCCACACAGCTTGGAGCAATAGTCCCACCGATGCCGTGCTAACAAGAATGGAGACCAGACCTAGTGGAATCAGAAAAAAGAGCTGCCAAGGCTTGAGAGTGTTGTTCATTGCCTTGCCTTGGTGATGTAAACGTCTCTCACAAACTCCCAGTCATTGCATTTGACTGGGTTGCCCCGCTGCTCAGCCATTCTTGTGGTCTCATCGAACAAGCACTGCTTGAAAGCCTCCACCCCCATTTTTCTGTCTGCGAGATCCAAGTTTCTCCTGATCAGCCCGCTGAGAGCAAGCAGGAGCAACGGTAGACAGATGAGCTGGGCCAGAATGATCAAGAAAGAACGCAGAGATGAATGAGAGCCGTCCTGCAAATCTCTCGGTTTGTTCATCAGCCCCCACATCCCATAGCGGCACCAAGCGTAGATTCCGAGGCCTGCTGTTCGTCTACCAACGCCTCCGCCAACCCGCCTCCAGCAACCGCCGGCGCTGCTGATCGGCCTGGCTGAGCTGCTGCTCCAGCTGGTCGCAGAGTGCCATCAGTTCATCCACCTTGGCGACGATGCGGTGTTGTTCGGCGAGGGGTGGAATCAGAATCGAAGCCGCTTCAACCTGCTTTGATGAAATATGAGGGACACCATTGCTTCGCCCAGGGTCGATCTGCTCATTAAAGTGCGGCGAATTGATCCACAGGAACAGATAGTCGTCATCCAGCCCAGGAGCAATCTCAATAAAACGGCCCACCCTCTGCAGCAAGAGAGCTAGCAAGTCGCACGCATTAACACGTGCCACCTTTGTACCAGTAACAATAAATGGACGGTCTAGCGTCAAGACAATATCTCCCTCCTCAAGACTAAAGCGAGCAAACTCGGAAAACCTCTCCTCTGGTATATGGGCGACATCTTTCCATCGGATTTGTCCATGCCCTACGTTCGCATTGCGAAGAAGTTTAATTCCAGACTTGGCAAACCAACCGCTTTTGAATGCATAGCCATTCTGAAGATTTCGATAATCTCCAATAACTGCTATTTGCCCCATTGAGCCTGCCACCAGCTTCCCGCGCACCGCCAGGTTCAGGATCGTCTGGCGCAGCTGCTTGATCTGGGCCGGGGTGGTGGTAAGGGAGGGCAGCACCTCCATGGCAAAGCTGGCGTCGTTGCGGTAGCTGGCGGGATCTTCGGATGGTTGGTTGAGGCGCTGCAGGGCGGCGGCCACCAGGCGCTCGCGGCCCTGCTCCCGCTGCTGCAGGGCGGCCTCTAGCTGGTCGCAGCAGGCCATCAGTTCGTCCACCTTGGCGACGATCCGGTGTTGTTCGGCGAGGGGTGGGAGGGGAATTGGAATGGCGTCCATTCGGTTTTTTGGAAGACCTCCCCTACCTGCTCCTGTCTGACTCTTATCTACAAACTCCTGAAAATATGGCGAGAGAATCAATGAATGCAAAAACTCTTCCATTCCGCGCGCTGCCACACGAATGATGGCAACGTGCTGACTAATATTGGCTTCGCCAAAATCAAGCGGCACTTTTGCACAGCGCCCAATAGAGCCGCCTGTAATATTCAAGAGCAAATCACAAGGGAGAACCCGAGTCCCTGCCATTCGCTCGTGAGTCAGATCGTCAATGAATGCGACATCCTCAAGACGGAGACCATCGTCATAAATATTCTGGGAGCGAAGAAATGGAACTCCAGAATTCTTGTAAACATCCTTCCCACCTCTAGGTGTAGATCCCGATCCTGTCTTTTCGCAAACTTCTCCCAGCCTGCACCAAGTCCAACCAGATGGCTCATCAAACGGAATCTCTGATTGGTCAATGACTGAAAAAGCGTGATTTAGGCGTAGCCTTGTCATTCGCGATTTGATCTCATCCAATAAGAGCGAAACCGGCTCATCCTCCGGATCCTGTTCCACCAGCTTCCCGCGCACCGCCAGATCCAGGATGAACCGCCGCAATCGCGCAATTGAATCCGGCGCCTCACTGATCCGCTCGAAATGCGCCAGCAAACGCTCGGCGTTCATCGCAGCAGCGCCTCCGCCAGGATCGCTTTGAGTTGGTCGCGCAGCTCAGCCGCTTTCTGCTCCGCCGCCTTCAGTTCAGCCAGCAGCTCGTCGGGGTCGCCGTGGTCTTCGGCCACGGTGTGGGGGTTCTTGAGATCGAGGTTGTAGTTGCGCTCCTCGATCTGGGCGATCGGCACGCGCCAGGCCTGCTCGATTTCGACGCGGCCTTCGCGGTTGGGGCCGCCCCACCAGGCGACGCAATCAGCGAAATGCTCTTGCTTGATCGGGCGGGTCATCGAGTAGGCCTTCTGGCCCTCGGGCACGCGGTGCTCGTAGTACCAGATCTCCTGGGTGGGGGTGCCCTTCTCGAAAAACAAAAGATTGGTGCCGATGCTGGCGTAGGGGCGGAACACCGAATTGGGCAGCCGCACAATCGTGTGCAGGTTGCATTCGGCCAGCAGGCGCTCCTTCAGCCTGGTTTTCACCCCCTCCCCAAACAAGGTGCCATCGGGCAACACGATGGCGGCCCGGCCGCCGGGCTTCAGCAGCCGCATGAACAACGCCAGAAACAGATCGGCGGTTTCGCGGGAACGAAACTGGGCGGGGAAATTATCCTGAATACCATCCTCTTCCTCTCCGCCAAACGGAGAATTGGTGAGGATCATGTCCACCTGGTCGGAAGGCCCCCAACTGGTGTAGGGCCTGGCCAAGGTGTTGTCGTGCACAACGAAGCTGGGATCCTCGATCCCATGCAGCAGCATGTTGGTGATACAAAGCATGTAGGGCAGCGGCTTCTTCTCGATCAGCCGCAGCGCCGATTGCATCGCCTGTTCATCGGCAATGGTCTTCACATAGCGCTCGCGCATGTGGCGAATCTAGCAGGTGATAAAGCCACCGGTGCCCCCCGATGTATCCAGCAACAGCTCGCCGGGTTTGGGATCGACCCGCTCCACCATGAAGCTCGTCACACCGCGGGGCGTGTAGTACTCACCGGCGTTGCCGGCACTTTGGAGATCGTTGAGCAGCTGCTCGTAGATATCGCCGAAGTGTTTGCGCTCGCTGAGATTATTGAAATCAACGCCGTTGATCTTGTTCACCACCTGCCGCAGCAGCTGGCCCGATTTCATGTAGTTGTAGGCGTCGCGGAACACCTCCTGCACCACCTTGGCGCGGTTGGGATGGGAGCCCTTGAGGGCCATCTCTTTGAGATAAGGAAACAGCTCCTGATTGATGAACTCCAACAAGCCATCTCCCGTGATTCCCTCCTCATCGGCGGCCCAGCTGCGCCACTGCAGATGCTCCGGGATGGGGGATCGGTAGTGGTCTTCGGTGATCTCCAGGGCCTGGTCCTGGTCGTCGATGATCTTGAGGAAGAACAGCCAGCACAACTGCGAGAGGCGCTGGGCATCGCCATCGACACCCACGTCCTTGCGCATGATGTCCTGGATCGCCTTGACCGCCGTGCGGGCCGACACCTCAGGCGGCCTCCGCGTAGAGGGCGCTCTGGAGATCGTGTACCGCCTGCTCGAAATCGGCCTTGCGGCCGCCGAAGTGCCGCACGAGCTCGATCTGGGTGCCCATGGCGCTGAACGGCGGAATCTGAAGGATCTTCAATCGGCCAGGTCGTCGATCGTGCCTTCGTGCTGATATTTCTCCAGCAACGCCTCCAGCACGGCCCGCGCCTGGGGCCCATAGCGGCTGAACACATCCTGCTTCTGCACCCGGGCAGCTCGCTCGCGGCGGCTCAGGGGCGGCTGGTCGTAGGCGATGTGGCAGATCAAATCGAAGGGATCGAGCTCCAGGCCCAGCTCCTCCTGCAACGGCTCCAGCAGCAATCCCTCCTCGGCCAGCTCCTGGATGATCGTGGCCTTGCGCTCTTCCCCTCGCCAGCGGCGTAGGAAGAGATCGAGGCTGGCGTACTGCAGCCGTACCGTCTTGCGGCTGTAATCGCGCAGGGATTCGGTAACCAGTTTGCCGTTTTCATCCAGGTATTCGATCCGCTCGGTAAGTACGCGCACCGGCTTGCCCTTGATGTAGTACTTCTGAAGGCCTCCGGGTGGCTGAGGGCCTGGGGGCTCGGGATTCACCAGCACCGTCTCATCCCCTTTGTCGCCGCAGTCCTCTTCGCCAGGATCCTCGTTAAGCGGATCCGACTCGCCGGTGGATTGCTCCGGAGGCAGCGGTGGATCCTCCTCGCCCGGCTCGTAGATCTGTACCGGCTCGCCATCGAAATCGGGATCGGCGAAGTGGTTAGTGGCTTTGCGAAAATCCACCAGGGTGCAGTAATACTTCTGGCTGTCGGCATGCACCCGCGTGCCACGGCCCACGATCTGCTTGAACTCGGTCATTGAGCCCACTTCGCGGTCCAGCACGATCAGCCGGCAGGTCTGGGCATCCACGCCCGTGGAGAGCAGACGGGAGGTGGTGACCAGCACCGGATAAGGGTTCATCGGATCGATGAAATCATCGAGCGCCTTCATACCCTCTTCATCGTTGCCAGTGATGCGCATCACATAGCGGCCGTTGGCAGCCACCAGATCCTGGTTTTCATTGATCAAGGCCTGGCGCATCATCAGGGCGTGCTCGGTGTCCACACAGAACACGATCGTTTTCTGCATCCGATCGCCGCTGGCCTTGAGGTAGTCGCTGATCCATTTCGCCACCCGGAGGGTGCGCTCATCGATCACCAGGTTGCGGTCGAAATCCTTCTGGTTGTAGAGGCGATCCTCAATCTCCACGCCGCGATCATCCACCTCCCCAGGCTTGGGGCGATAGCCTTCAAAGTCCAGATCGAGATGCACGCGGATCACCTTGTAGGGCGCCAGGAAGCCATCGCGAATGCCCTGCTTAAGCGAGTAGGTATAAAGCGGTTCGCCGAAATACTCGATGTTCGACACATATTTGGTTTCCTTTGGTGTGGCGGTGAGACCGATCTGGGAGGCGGCGTTGAAATAGGTGAGGATCTCGCGCCAGGCCGAATCCTCGGCCGCGCTGCCGCGGTGGCATTCATCCACCACGATCAGATCAAAGAAGCCGGGCGAAAACTCCTTGTAGAGCTTCTGGCGCTCCTCCAGCCCTGTGAGCGCCTGGTAAAGACCCAGATAAATCTCATAGGAGGTATCGATACGACGCTGGCGGTTCAAGGCGATCGCGATCGTTTCGAGGCTGCCATCAGCCCGCTCGATCGTTTTGGTCGAGGTGCTCAGCTTGGCCATCGCCGGTCCAAAGGGCCGGAAGTCGTTCACCATCGTCTGGTTCACCAGCACGTTGCGATCGGCCAGAAAAAGAATCCGCTTTTTCTGCCCAGCCTTCCACAGCCGCCAGATGATCTGAAAGGCGGTGAAGGTTTTGCCGGTGCCGGTGGCCATCACCAACAGGATGCGCTGTTGGCCCTTGGTGATCGCCTCCACCGTGGCCTGGATGGCGTTGATCTGGTAATAACGCGGATCTTTGCGGCTACCGCCGTCGTAATAGGGCTGCAGCACCACCTTCTCCTGCTCC
>Ga0247840_10010792_pt1 | contig 11315 bp, 8 predicted proteins | sample LaCruzMarch2015__FD_192404 | JGI IMG/M metagenome (GOLD analysis project Ga0247840, IMG submission 192404) | Freshwater microbial communities from meromictic Lake La Cruz, Castile-La Mancha, Spain - LaCruzMarch2015_17m | ecosystem: Environmental > Aquatic > Freshwater > Lake | place: Spain...
GCTTTCCAGGCAAGCGGGGATCTCTGCTCAAAAAAATGCGACGCTCATAGAGCGCCGCTACAGCGCGCCGACGGGATATGCCGCTTACGCCTGAGCAGCTAAAGCGGAATCAGGGGCGTAGTTTTTTGTGTGAGGTAACGGTGGTTCCCTTCGGCGGCTCCTCACTGATCTCCTTCATGCTGCCCAAAAACGCCCCGATGCTTTTCTGCGCCGCCTTTTCGGCGAGCTTGTCCGCCTTCGTGAACGCGATCACAAACGGGAGCCCGCATCCAACCATCCAGTGCAGAAACTCCAAATCCAGCTTCTGCGGGCTGAGCCAGACATCGATCAGGACGAACGTTCCCAGAAGGTTGGGGCGACGCTGGAGATAATCCGCGACGAACGCGCTGAAGCTCCCCCGTTCCTTCTTGCCGACCTTCGCGTATCCGTAGCCCGGAAGATCCACCAGGCTCCACGTGTTGTTGATCGTGAAAAAGTTGATCAGCCGCGTCTTGCCCGGGACGCGCGACACTTTCGCCAGCCCCTCATCGCGTGCCAGCATGTTGACCAGCGACGATTTGCCGACATTCGAACGGCCGATGAACGCAAACTCCGGCAGGTCCGACTCCGGGCACGTGGCCAGACTCGGCGAGCTCGATTGAAAGACGGCGCTCGTGATCTTCATCGGTTTTCCTTGCCGGGAACGTGCGATGGAAAAGTCTTTTGCATTCGCTTTTCACCCTACCCCGGAAAATTCACCGAGGGGGAAGGAAAGAACAGAAAACGTGGCCGGATCATGCCGGTGATCGCGAAAGCATCCCCCGGCATCCGCGTTTCATCCCAACGTAACCCTCGGGCTAATCCGCTGCAGCCCGGAAAGCTTTCATGTTTCTGAGGGAGGTGTCCGGAGGCACTTCACAACCGGCCGAGACGATCACGCGTCCGGCGGCATCCTTGCGGCATATCCTGACACTCTCGGCGATCTGCTCCGGCGTGCCGTTCTGGATGATGCCGACGGGGTCGCTCTTGCCCGAGAAAACTTGTGTTGGGGCAAGAAAAGACGTGAAGGCGTCCATCTCAGGAACCAGATGGTCCACGTCGATGATGTCGGCCCCGGTCGCGATCATGTCCTTCATGATCGGTGCCGTGTTGCCGCAGATGTGGAGCTTCGCTTTGGCTCCGAGGTTGTGGATGTGATCCACGAGGCGCTTCTCGCGGCTGAAGGCGAGGTCACGGTATGGACCGGGGCCGATCTGCGAGCAAAAAGCATCGCCGATGCCGATGCAGTGGGCTCCAGATTGGACCTGCAGCGTGATAAATTCCATCGCGCTCCCGACGATCACATCCATCGCCTTACCGCAGGCATCCGGGTCGTCGAGCAAATCCATCGAAGCTTCCGTGAGGCCGCGGATGTCGGCGTAGGCGGCGATCGGACCCTCGACCCAACCGACGATAAAATACTTGTCACCGGCAAGGCGCTTGAACTCCTTGATCTCATTGAGCCGGTTCACGCACCTGGCATGATCGAGCGGATTGTAGGGGCGCAGCGCGGCAGCGGCCTCAAGGTCGGGAAGACGGCAGCCGGTATCAACCGGCAGGCCGTCATCCGGATACTCGACCGTCACACCAAAAGCCTCGGCCTCGGCCCATGGATCGGACATCACGGTCACCCAATCAATTCCGAAGTCGTCGGCGCATTTGATCATCGCCGCCGCCTTGGCGCGGTAGTCGAGGCAGAAGTCCCGGTATTTGACTCCGGCGTATCGTGCGGCCCAGCGCATGATGATCGGGTGGAAGGGCCGTCGGTCCACCGGTTTTCCGGCGAGAAAATCGAGGGTGCGTTGGAGCCCGTTCATGGGTGCCGGGAATTCGCTTTGATCTCGTCAAGAATCCGCATGATCGCCAGAGTCTCCCTCTGGTCGATCAAGGCGTGGCCCTTGGAGAAAAAGTCGAGGATGGCATGAAGGCCGGAGACGAAAAGGCGTCCGTCATCCACGACAAACGAGGCGGTTTTCGCGGGGTTCGAGACGGTTGTCGAGAAAGCGATTTCCGAGGGGGCGGCCATGTGGATCGATGCGGCCCGGTTGCCGCCGAATGCGAGATCGATCCGCGTGATGTGGGCCAATCGCTTGAAGCTGAGGCTTTCGTAATCCGGGCCCAGCAGGCTTACCACCAGCTCGATCTGATGGATGATGTATTCGTCGAAATTCGTGCCGCCCCCCCAAGTTGCGACGAAGTCCGGTTTGTTTTCCGGAGCGGCCCGGCAGAACTCCTGCACCTCGGTGTAGCGGAGGACCGAAGCGGATTGGATCGGAATCTTTGCTGCGTTGGCCAGATCGAAGATCGCCTCTGCGGTCGCGAGGTCGGGGGCGAATGTCTTGTCCACATAGGTCGGCTTGCCGAGCCGGAACGCCTCGCGGCAAAGGCCGAGATGTGTTTCCGGGTTCGACGGGGCGAGCACCATCACGAAGTCTGCGAGATTTTTCAGATCCGCGATGGAATCCACGCACGGCACTTCGTGGCGGGCAGCCCAGTCCGCCGCATTGTCTTTGCGTTCGGAAAATATCCCTGCGAGGCAGAAGTCCCGTTTGGATTCCTTGATCAGCCGCGCAAATGTGTTCGCGTGCCAGTTGTCGATGTCGTGGTCGATGAATGCGATGGTTTTCATGTGATAAATCAGGCGAGATCGACAGAGCGCCCTTCGCGGAATGAGCGCTCGGCCGCGAGCACGACCCGCAGGCTCCCGAGGGCGGATTCCAGATGATCCGCCAGATCGGCCTCCCCCCGGATCGCCCGCAGGAAAAATTCCTGCTCGAGGTCACAGAGCCCCTGGTGGTCGGGCTCGCACGTCGTGTTGAGGATTTTATCATCCTTCTCGAAGCGGCCGTCGCTCCCGAGCTTCGAGAAGTGAAGTTGGATCGCGTTTGTTTTGGAATGGGCATCGATATCCGCCGAACCGGCCTCTTTGTTTCCGATGATCGTGGCGGAGCCGAGCGGCCCGACGACATCCTTCACGAACGCCGCCGTCTCGCTCATCATCGGCCCCCATCCGGCTTCATACCATCCGACCGAGCCATCCTCGAAGACCACGTGAAGATGCCCGTAGTTGATGCGGTCCGCCGGGAGCTCGTTGGTCAGCAGCGCCCCGATGGCATGGACCCGGACGGGCTTGGACTGGGTCATGCGGCACATCACTTCGATGTAGTGGACACCGCAGTCCGCGATCGGCGAAAGCGAGCTCATGATGTTCTTGTGGGTTTCCCATTCGGCTCCGCAGCTTTGCTGGTTGAGGTTCATGCGCATGACGAGCGGCTTGCCGAGTTGCCGCGCCTGGTGCACAAACAGATTCCAGGCTGGATGCTGCTGCAGGATGTAGCCGACGACGAGCGCGAGGCCATTTTTCTTGGCCAGGGAAACGACGGCTTCGGCGTCCTCCATGTTTGTGGCGATCGGCTTTTCGACAAAGACGTGGCATCCGTTTTCCAGCGAGAAGCGCGCGATCTCGGCGTGGGTCCCCGGATACGTGGCCACACAGACGGCATCGGGACGGACGGCCAGGATCGCTTCCCGGTAGTCGCCGAAGGTGGGGCATCCGCCCAGCCGCGCCGCGAGAGCATCGCGGGATTTTTCTCCACGGCTGACGACACCGGCGATTTCGAAGTGGGGGCTGGCCAGGTAGGAGAGGGCATGGGAGGTGCCCATGTTGCCGCAGCCCACGACAAGAACACGAAGAGGTTCCATCGGTCAGTAGTTGTAGAGGCTGGTGATCACCTCGACAGCCCGTCGTCCGTCAAGCGCACCGGGTTCGGCAGGAGTCCCAGTTTTGATACAGGAAAGAAAATAGCGGGCCTGCTCCTCGAAACCATCGCTCTTGGCGACGGGAAGGACGTCGGTTTTCCCTTCGCTATCCTCGACGGTGATCTGCTCCGGCAGAGCGTAGTCATAGAGGATGCGCCCGTTTTCGGTCAGGATTTCAACTGCCATCCGCCAGGTGCCGATGTTCCATGAGCCGGAAACCGTCCCCAGCGTTCCGTCCTGGGAGCGGAGCGTCATCACACCGGAGTCCTCGACGCTGCTGCCTTCAAAATCCCGGACCGCCTGGCCCGAGCATGTCTGGATCTCGCCGCAATAAAAACGGAACAGGTCCACGCCGTGCACGCAGGTGTCGAGGAAGACTCCTCCGCCGGAGATGGCCTGGTTGCAGAACCACTTGCCCGCGATCTCGCGCGACGGGCCGCCGAAAATATTTTGAAAAATGACCGGCCTGCCGAGCCCGCGCTCCGCGAGGAGTCGTTTCATCGACTGGTGGGCGGGCAGAAACCGGTGGCGAAATGCGGTCATGAAAATGCTTTTCGTGCCTGCGGCAGCCCGCTCGATATCAAGCGCATCCTTCAGCGTCGAAGCGAGCGGTTTTTCGCAGAGGACATGGAGGCCGCCGCCGAGCGCTGCGACCGCGATCTCGCGGTGAAAATTCGGCGGAGTGCAGACGACGACCGCATCCACGCCCGAGCTGGCGATGAGTTCCCGGTAGTCCGAATAAGCGCGGCTGCCGGACGTCTTTCCCGACATCGCTTTCGAACGATCCTCAGCAGCGTCCGCAAAAGCGACCACCTGAGCACCGTTCGCCAGAAACCCCCTCAAATGCGCTTCCGCAATTTGACCGCACCCGATGATTCCGATTTTCATACAGGCTGATTATTTGACTTTAAATCCGGGAATATCAACATCTCTTTTGTGTTATTTTAATAAAACTTATTTAATATGCTTATCCTGTTTCCGGCGGCTGAAAGTTCTTTGCCCCGCCGAGGATCTTCCACTGCCTGTAGAGGAGGGTGAGGAAGAAAAGCATCGGGATCATGAAGGCCGCCCACCAGACGGTGTAGTATCTGTAGCGCCAGTCGCCGAGGTGGAAGACGGTATCGAGCATGTCGAAGAACACGCCCGAAAGCGCGCCCGCCAGGATGACAGCGAACGCCCGGACCATCGCGTTCGCCGACGCGAACTGCCCGTATTTGTCCTTCGGCAGAAGCTTCATGAGCAAGGGGGCCTCGGCCGCCCCCTGCAGGGTGATGACCGGCAGGAATCCGAACGTCAGGGCCGCGTAGAGCCAGAAATTTCCATCGGGGCCGAAGTCTTTGAAGACCCAGACGCACTGCGCGGCGACGAACAAGAACATCGTGAACGAGGTGACGAGATAGACCCGGACCGGATGGTATTTGTCCGCGAGCCACCCCGCCGGAAACAGGAGCGCGAGCGTGAGGAATCCCGCATAAAAGCCGATATTGCCAAGCTGCTGCAGGCTGAGCCCGAGGCTTCTCGTGTTGCGAAGGATGGCGAAAATGCCGGCCTGGTAGGACACGTATTGAAAAGTATACATCAAAAACAGATACCAGTAGAACCGGTGGGTGAAGCATTCCCGGCAAAAGGTTTTGACCGTGGAGATGAACCCCGGTTTTCCGTCCGCAGGCTGTTCCGGCGGCGGGTATTCGCCTTCTTTCACGAACAGGCACATCGTGGAAAATCCGACGATGTAGCCGATCCCCGCGAGCACGAACACCGTCCGGAAATGCTCCATGCTGTGCGGGAAGATGAGCTTGCTGTAAACCATCCCCGACAGGATCCCGGCCATGCGGAAGACCGACATGAAACGCGACATGAACCGCTGGGGCACGACGTCGTTGAACAGGTAGTAGTAGATCGTGTTCGCAAAGATGTTGGCAAAGTCGAAGCCGACCATCAGCGCGGCGATGACCCAGATCGAAACCGCATCCGCGGAGAGGGTCATCCCGAAGAAGACAGCGGTTTCCGCTCCGCCGGTGGCCAGCATCGCGAGTTCTTTATAGAGGCCGATGAGGATCAGGCATCCGCCCACGAATGGCGTGGACCAGAGCAGGAACGGGATGCGGCGGCCGGACCGGCTCCGGTAGCGGTCGGACCAGACGCTTACGACCGGCGCGAAGACGAAGATGATCGCGTAGGCGAGCGATTTGTTGATGATCGCGTTCACCGTGTCGGTCGCCCCCAGCGACTTCAGCTTCAGGGGCATGATCGTCGGCAGGTTCTGGTCGAGGACCGTCCAGAAAAACTCTCCCCAGATCAGCCACAGGAAGAGCATGAGGATCCCGGCGGACGTGTATTTCAGCGTGCCCGCACGGAAAATCTTCCGGCCGCGCTCGTCGCGCTCGACTGGTTCGGCTTCGGCGGCAGAAGTGGCTGGGGGGTGCATGTCTGGATGGCTGGTGACACAATGCAAGCCACCCGCAAAATTTACAAGACCATCTTTATTGCTAAATTTCTTCTATTAAATTCATTTTCGCTTGCTTTTCTGGATCTCTTGCCGCTAAGAATGCAGCCCGCATGGTATCTCGGCATAACATTATTTTGCGCTGCTTTCTTCTTTTGGTTCTCGTGAGGATGTCCACGGCGGCGCACGCCGAAAACCTGATTCCTGATCCGTCGTTTGAACATACCCAGCCGGCAGACAAATTCGGAAAAGTTTTCCCCGAGTGGGACGGGTGGGTTTTTGCCGAGCCGGGAAAATTCGAGGCGAGCAAGATCAGCCATTCCGGGGCCACCTCGTGCGAGCTGATCGCGGGGCGTGGCGGGAAGATCCGGATGTTCACCAAAAAGATGGATGTCCCGCCCGGCCGCTACCGGCTGACCGCGTCTCTGCGCGGGCTGGACGTGATTCCCGGGGCCTACGGGGCGACGGCGGATTTCAGCGACGGCCTGACCGAGAAATTTCCGATGCTGAAAGATCTTTCCGGGACGTTCGGCTGGCGTCCGCTCACGTATGTCTTCGAGCGGCCGGCCGGCAAACCGGACCAGAAGGTCAGGATCTATTTCGGGCTGATCACCGCCGGGCGGATGTGGGTGGACGATGTGAGCCTGGAGGCTGTCGGGAAAGATGTCGCGCTGACTCCAACTCCGGTGATTGGAGCGGAGGAAAAACCGATATCTCCTCCAGCTGGCCTGAATCCCGCAACGGCGGTGCGCTGTCCGTCGTGCGGCTACCGCAACCTTCCCGCCGCGACCGGATGCTATGCCTGTGGCTCGGAGATCACCGCGCCGGCCGGCAGCGCTGCGGGAGTTCCTCCCGTGTCGGTTTTCGCGGACTTTGAATCGGGCAAGACCGCCCCGTTCAGCTCGGGGACGATCGAGACTGAAAAACCGGTTTCCGGCACCACCTCGATCCGCCTCGATAAGGACTACCTCGCGCTCTCCAAGCCGCTCGACTGGTCGGATTACGATTACGTCCTCTTCGACGTCTTCAACCCGTCGGATGATCCGAAGAAAATCTCCATCGAGATCCATGATGCGGAGTCCAAGGGATACTGGACGCGCGTGAATTTTTTCAGCCTGGCACCTCCGGGAAAAAGCACGGTGAGATTTCCGACCCGCCTCTATGTGGGAGAAAAATCGCGTCCGGGACGGCCGCTCGTGCGCGACAAGGTGACGAAGTTTGTCGTCGGCCTCCAAAACCCCGGCCCGCTCATCTTCGACAACTTCCGGCTCGAGACGCTCGACACTTCCAAGCATGTGTTCCCCGAGCTGACGGCCTTTGATTTCGGCCCTGCGGATGGCCCGGTCATGGAAGGCTTCCGCCCGGAGTCGGGCACGATGTATTCCGAGGGCCGCGGATACGGATGGCTCCCCGGCGCAAAGTTCTGGAGAGACCAGAACGCGCTCCAGCCCGACGCGCTCATCCAGGATTTCATCACGCCCGAGAAGGCGACATTCCGGGTGAATGTCCCGAACGGGAAATACCATGTGGTGCTGAACCTGGATTCCCCCGGCGGCTACTGGGGCGAGGCCCAGCGCTACAAGTCGCGCTCGGTGAAGGCGAACGGGGTGACCGTCGTCGATGAAAAAACGGATTACGACGGGTTCGTGAAGGATTACCTCGCGGATGCCGATGCGGAAGACCTGCCGGGCATTGACACCTTCGCCCGCTACGTGCAGCCGATGATGAAACTGCAGTCGTTCGTTGCGGATGTCAAAGATGGCAGCCTCGACCTCGAATTTTCCGGATTGAACTGGGCGAACTGCCTCACGCACGTCGTGATCTATCCCGACTCGAAGAAAATGGAAGGCGAGGCGTTTCTGGCGTGGGTGGACAAGCAGCGCCGCGCGCAATTCGAGGATTACTTCAAACAGATCGAGCCGAAACGCACGGGAGACAAAGCGCCCGCCGTAGGGTTCCGGCTGTTCCACCGCTCTCCGATGCGGAACGTGAATGCTTTCGACGGCCCGGCGGCGGATGACAAAGATGTCGCGGGCGGGCTTTCGGTCGATGTGGCAGGCGGCGAGGAAAATCCTTTGACGTTCAGCCTCCAGCCGGGATCGGATCTCGGCCCGGTCGCGATCGAGCTCTCTGCCTTCGCAACAAAATCCGGAACAAAGCTGCCCGATGGCGTGATTACTCCGGGCTGGCTCGATTACCGGATATCCCGCGTAACGATGGAGGGCAGCGTGTATTCCGTTGGCCCGCGCTACTGGCATCCCGTTCCCGCTCCCGCGTCGCCGGGAGTCACGCGCACGTTCTGGCTCCGGGTCAACGCGCCCGCTGGAACTCCCGCCGGGAACTACACCGGCGAGGTGACGGTAAAACCGGAAAATGGGGCGCCGCAGAAATTTCCGCTCACCGTCCGCGTCCTGCCGTTTGATCTTCCGCCGGTCAAAAATCCGGCGGTTGGCCCGTGGGGATCGGGGATCTCCATCCCCTGGGTCGAGGGCGATCCCGCGGCCGCGGAATGGAATTTGAAGAACTTTTCCCAGACGCTGGATGCCCTCAAAAAATACGGCTTCACCAGTTTCTCCGGGCGTCCGAATGTCCGCGCGGTGCTCGATGGAGGGAAGATCGCCCTCGACACCGCAACCGCCGACAGCGAAATGAAAATCATCCGGGAAAAAGGGTTCGACCAGGTGATCAGCACCTACGGGATCCGCACGGTCGGCTACAACCTCTACCTCGGCCCGACGCAGAAGGATGCCGACCGCGCGGGCGTCGCGACCCCGCAGGATTTGGCGGACAAGCTGTTCAAGGAGATTGACGGCCACGCGAAGGCCAACAACTGGGTGCCGGTGGCCTACAACCTTTGCGACGAGCCGATCGGCGCGCAGATCCCGGTGGCCGTCGCCACGGCGAAGATCCACCGTGCGGCCGCGAAGGGCCTGGAACGCACGACGTTCATGGGGGCGACCTCCATGACCGGAAACGATCCGAAAGACCCTCACTACGAGCTCCTGCAGGCGTTGCCGATGCCGGCCCTCACGCTGTTTGACGAGGCTTCGCTCGGGGTCATCAAGGCCGCCGGAAACGCGTTCTCCTACTACAACGGCGGCAGCCGGTGGACATTCGGGTTCTACATGAAAATGCTGAAGGACCGTCATGCGCTTGCCCTGCGTCTGAACTGGCATTTCAACGTCGCGGTGGGAAATCCCTATTATGCACTGGACTGCCGCGAGGACGACTACTGCTGGTTCAACACGAACGCGCGCGGCGACATGGTCCCGTCGCTCTCGTTCCTGCAGGAAATGGTGTCGGGCCTCAACGACTACCGCCGACTGCTCGAACTCGACACCCAGCTCGCCCTCGCGAAAAATGACCTCGCCGGATCCCCGGCGGATGCCAGGAAGCAGGCGCTCGTGGCCGCAATCGCAGGCGGCGAAAAAATTACAGCGATGGTCGCTGCGCTCCGCGCCGGTGCGGATGGCTCCAAGCCGCCGGCTGACATCGAGGCCGAACGCGCCGGACTCACGGCCGCGATCCTCGCGCTCATCGAAGCCAGATCCAAATGAAGAAGCCTGTCGAAGTTGTCATCCTCGGAGCCGGAAACCGTTCCTGTCTCTACGCCAAATATGCCGCCGAGCATCCGGGTCGCATGAAGATCGTCGCGGTTGCCGAACCGGACCCGGTCCGGCGGGCGCAGTGCGCCGCGACCTACTCGATCGCACCGGAAAATGTTGTGTCCACATGGGAAGACCTGGCATCCCGCCCGAAGTTTGCGGATGCCGTCATGAACGGGACGATGGACCGCATGCATTACGAGTCCACGGTGCCGTTCCTGCGCAAGGGCTACCACGTCCTCCTCGAAAAGCCGATCGCGCCAACCGAGGAGGAAGTCCGCGGGCTTATCGCCGAAGCGAAGTCCGCAGGCGTCACCGTGATGATCTGCCATGTCCTCCGCTACGCTCCGCTCTACCGGAAAATCCGCGAGATCGTGACCTCCGGGCGGATCGGCAATATCCTCTCGCTGCACTCGGCGGAGGATGTCAGCTACCACCACATGGCGGCCGCGTTCGTGCGCGGGAAATGGAACAGGCGCGAAATCAACCCGATCATGCTCGCCAAGTGCTGCCACGACCTCGACCTGATTGCATGGATGTTTTCCGGCATCGCGCCCGTGCGGGTTTCGAGCTTCGGATCGAACTCGCTGTTCCGTCCGGAAATGGCACCTCCGGGTGCGCCGATGCGCTGCCTCGACGGTTGCCCGGCCGAGGCGACCTGCCCGTATTCCGCTGTCCCGAATTATGCGGACAGCGACATGTGGACGCAGTATGCCTTCGAGGACCTCGAGGGGATTGAAAACCCCACGCGCGAGCAGAAGATCGAATCCCTGCGCAGCGTCAGCCCGCTGGGCCGCTGCGTCTATCACTGCGGATGTGACGTCGCCGACCACCAGAGCATGATCGTCGAGTTTGAAAATGGCGCGACCGCCAGCCACGACCTGTTTTCAAATGTCCCGATGACAAACCGCACGATGCACATCGTCGGCACGCTCGGTGACATCCACGGCGATCTCACCCTGGGCGAGATCACCCTCCGGACGCTCGATCCCTCGCTTCCGGGCAACAAATTTTACATCGAGGAAAAAATCCCGTCGGGTGTCGAGGGCGACATGCACGGCGGCGGCGACTTCCGCCTCGTCGAGGATTTCATCAACGCCCTGCGCGGCGAGCCCACCTCGTCCGGGGCCACGCGCATCGAGGATTCGCTGGCCGGCCACCTCATCGCCTTCGCCGCCGACAAGTCGATGCTGGAACGACGCGTCGTCGAAATCGAAAGTCGAAATCGAAAGGTGACATATCCTGAAACGTCGTTTCTTGTAGCCTAGAAACCGAAATGGGATCTCACACGAAGACACAAAGACACGAAAGAGAGGAAGTTGAGAAAAATATGAAGATCACCTTTCGGAGGTGATCATGGTGTTGCGTGGCTGAATAAAGGCGGGAAATCGGGGGAGTCTGATTCTCCAATAAAGGCGGGGCTCAGAGCGCGGGGCTCGCAGGGAATGTGGTGAACGATTCGCCGGGGAGGGCGGCGCAGCGAAGGG
>Ga0247840_10010795_pt1 | contig 11313 bp, 8 predicted proteins | sample LaCruzMarch2015__FD_192404 | JGI IMG/M metagenome (GOLD analysis project Ga0247840, IMG submission 192404) | Freshwater microbial communities from meromictic Lake La Cruz, Castile-La Mancha, Spain - LaCruzMarch2015_17m | ecosystem: Environmental > Aquatic > Freshwater > Lake | place: Spain...
TTGCGGGTCCTGGGCCTGGACTGAGATCGCCCCGGTATCCAGATCGAGAAACGAATACTCCGGGTGAATACAGGTGGGGGTACAATTGGATTGGCCAGGGACGCCATCCACTGCGCCGAGCACAGTCCCGAAGCTGGTCGCACAACCGACGGTACAAGCATCCTTGCCGACGGAAAAATAGCGTTTGATATCCGCCAGCTCGAAGGCCGGCGGTTGGCGCAGCAGGCCGTCGCCGTCGGTATCGGGCAGCGGCGCGGACAAGGCGGACGCCGGCACGGTCGCGTTGGCATGGTCCTGCGGGGTCTCGACACGGCACCCCCCGCTTTGCCATAACAGCGCCAGCAATACCAATGCCGCGGCGCGTGAATGGCGGACGCGACCTGAAACGCAAGAGGTACCCCGGCGGATCAGGTTCAACGCCCAAAAGAGATTCCTCAGGGCAGGCATTGCGCGTCGCGCCATCAAGGTCCGCGGTGCCTCGTTTGGTGCCGGGCGCAGGGTGCCTCGAGCGGATTCAAGGGATTGCTGGGCAGAAGGCATGGCCGCGCTCCGGTCGGGTGATGCGTTGATTGTAAGTCATTGTGACCCGCGCATCCCCGGCGGGCTTGCACCGCGACTTAACCTCGTTAGCTGCCGTGGGCTCGTCGCGGCTGGAGCCGCTCCCACGGCGACCTCCGGTCGCGCCGGGAACCCGAAGGCAACTTTTTTTGCAACGACCTGCTTCCTCATTTCGCGCCGCGTAGTATCCTGATTGCGCGTTGGCCGGAGGAACACGAGAGGACTCAAGTAAATTGCACGAAAAATGTTAGAAAAATTGCACTTCGATCAAAACTTCTAACGTCCAAGTGCAATTTGGACCCTCGGCGCACGCCTACGCCAGGCGGATATCCAGGGGCGCACTGTCCTCGGCGAGAACGGCGGCCCATGCTCCGGTCACGCCTGCAGCTGCCAGCATGGTGGGCTCGGAGCAGTGCAGCGCCCAATAGTTTGCACCCGACAACGGCGTCCCGCGCTACCCCCCGGCCCACGACTGCGCGCTCGCCAGCACATCGCCGACCAACCCTGTATCGGACTCCCACGCGCTCCACGGTACGGCTTGCCAAGCAGCGCTGCCACGGGCGCTGACCAGGGCGCCGACTGCGATCTGGTAGGGGGGGAGCAGCCCATTAGCATCCAACGCCTGCCAATCAGCGGCGTCCCCTGCTTCGTAGTCATGCCCGGCGAGTCGCAGCGACGCGGACCAGTCCCCTTCTGAAGCAGCTCCGCTAGATGACGAGGTGGCCGTACCCGTCTCAGAATACACTAGGTTGGCCCGTGCAATTTGTAAGCCATTGACTCTTTCGTAGGGGTAATCCTCGTAATAGGATGGGTTCCATCCATAAACCCAATCGCACCTCTCCAAATCTGAACGCAATGAACTTAGCACAGTGCTAGTCCAAGTATTGCGTTGGGTTCCCGTTACAGCAGTCAAGGTCCCCTTACCGTCCCATATGGCATCTGGGGTTCCGTGCAGGTAGACACATATCTGACCATAAGCGGATGAAGAAATAGTGGTTACTGTTTTCCGGGACTCCACACTGGCATAAGCCCCCATCATGATAAAGTGCCATTGCGGGTTTGAATAAATGCCCATCGCTGGCGCCGGCGCTCCCCAAACCCGGGTGGCATAGCGCGGCTGTGTTTCCCCTGCGTTGCGAGAATCGAATATATCCAGCGTGACGTTACCCGAACCGCCAGCCATCGCGTTATTCCAGGTGCCCCTTTGGCTTGTGGGGTAGCCTATATAGGAGTAATTCTCTCGGCACTCCCCTGTGCAACACGTAGGGTCAGAGCCCCCCCGTTGCCTAGCAAGTTGTTGCATCGGCCCATCCCCGCCCGGGGTAAAGGATTTGCTTGTGCGAGTGCCCGAACCGACTAGCCGATCGGGGGGCGAGGCCCACCCGTATCCGCCTTTCATGATCGACCACGTCCCCGTAAGGGTATCGCTCCCAAAAGTTGTCGTGGAAGCCAACTCGCCTTTGTAATACCTCCACTGTTTTAACATGGCGCCTTCCCACATACAGCACACTGGCGCCTCCGGGTCGCAGTCGCTAGAGCCGGGGAATATCTGGGCGTGGCGCAGGAGGTACAAGTCCGAAGGTTCGCCGCACCACATCTTATGATAGGCCCACCATGGTCGCCAACGGGCCAGAGTACCCGCATTTAGCACGGCGGTAGGTTCATCAGTTCCCTCCGCAGTAATGTCTACCCGGCACAGTCGAGAGTTATACCCCTGAGAGGAAAGCCCCGCGTCAAAGACCTCGCCCGTGACCGTTCCACAAGCCAGCACTCCGGAGTCATAGTCCGGCCAGACCCATCCGGCCATGTGCAATGGGCCCCCGTTGGCGTAGGCGGGAGCCATCTCCGTACCGTCTAAAATCACCGTCGGGCTCGCGTCACTCCCGCCGACCGGAGTGAGGCCAGCCACGATGTATAGCCAGGCCAAATGAGCTGCGTCTCCGGTCAGAGTACCGTCAGTGACCGCCAGCAACAGGGGCTCAGTCAGGGGCGAGTGCACCATCTGCCAGCCCCATAGGCCCACGGAATCGATATCAAGCACCCAAGCTGTTGGCAGTCCCGACTCCGGCTCGGACCATATCAGCCCCAGTGCACCGGGGGCCGATGTGCATAGGGTAGGCAGCCACGAGCCGATCGCGCGGCCAGATGCGAGGCACGCCTCGGCCACGAGTCGCGCCCCTCCAGTGTACGGCCCCGCCGGGGTAGCGATCCACGCCCCCGGGATATCCGGTCGCAGCACCGCGTCGAGCGCCGCCGCCGATGTGTACAATCGCCCGCGCCAGTCATCACCATCTGGCCAGTCGATGGGCGGGACAAGATCTGTCGCCTCCGCCAACTCGCCGAGCAGGAGCGTGTCGCGAGGAGGGGCGGAGTCCGGTACGTTGATTCCGGTTCCAGCCGCCCACGCGCTGAGCCACGACGGCATCTCCAGTAGAAGCGGATATGTGATATCCGCCCGTGCTCCGCTCAGGCACAGGAGCCCGGGCTCGATGCGCAGCCCAGTGGGCTGGACGACCCAGCCCGGGTGCGGGGTCGTCCAGCCCGGGGCCCAACCTGAGGCAGTCGCCACACTCAGGTCACCGCGCACCGGCAGCCGGGGCGGGCGCGAAGCCAGCGCGTGGCGCCAGTGCCCGCGCAGCAGGGACTCGATCTCGTGCCGCAGCCGGTCACTGCTCATCCGGCGCTGCCGCGCTCGCCGCGGGTCGCGGTCGACAGGTTGCCCAGCACCGGCAACCGGGGCGGGCGCGGCGCCAGCGCCCGGCGCTGCTCGCTCTTGCGCTGGCGAAGGACGACGGCGTTCAGCGTCGCGGCGACTTCGCCGGGCTTGGGGGTGTTCATAGCACTGTCACCGTGCCGGCCAGCGGGTCAATGGTGTAGCTCGCGGTTACCGCGCCGGTCTGTTCATCGCGGGCCGAGTCCGGGACATCCGGCGACTGCACCGAAAATCCCTCGTTGTAGATCGGCGCGCCGGGGCGCGGGAAGATGACGTCCACCAGCCAGGTGTTCGGCACGGTCGGCACCATGTTGCCGACCCAACCGTCCCACGCCTCGGCCACCGGCACCGGGTACCACCCTCCTCCTGGCGGGTCGACCTGCGGCACCGAGAGCTCGTGCCCGCCGATGTGGGTCCCGAGGGCGATCGAACTGACCAGCGTATAGCCCGCCGCGGCCGGGGTGAGGGCCGGCGGAGTCGGCGGGTCGAAGTCATCGTCGGCGGTGCCGCTGGATACCGCGAGGGTCACCTGGCAGCCCGCGGCCCCAGAGTCCCCGTCCCAGGCGGTATGCAAGGCCACGACCTGCCCGGCGGCCGCCAGGTCCTCGGCCGTCAGCAAGCAGCGCGTGCCGAGCCCCGGCTCGGCCCCCGGCTCGACCCGCGCCCGCACCACCGTTTGACGCTGCGAGCGCCGGATGCGCGTCGCCAGGGTCTGGACCACCCCGCGCAGGACCGCTTCCCGCTCGGCGGCCGTCACCACGTCGACATACCAGTGCGGCCCGGACACCACCGGCGTCAGCCCGGCCGGCACCCCGATGATGGACGAGGTCGCCTCCCAGGCGGCATCGTCGTGGGGCACGTCGATGCTGGCCGGCGCATCCAGGAGGGTCGCGCCTACCGTCCCCGCGGTGGCCGCGACGGACAGCCCGTAGACCTCCACCAGCGTCTGCACCCAGTTGCGTTGCAGGGTCCACCCGGCGGCGATCACCGCGGCCTCATTCAGGTCGGCGCCGGGCTCTTCGCTTGGATTGTGCCAGATGATGTCAGGCCAGCAGCCGCGCAGGGTGAAGGCCATATCCATCGGGATGAAGGCGTCGGCCAAGATGATCCCGGACGGCGGCAGGCCGGTGAAATGGATGCCCAGCCCCGCCGGCCCGTAGGACAGCCCCGAGCCGTCGTGGACGTTCTCCATGCCCCAACTGTTGCCGGCCACGGCCGCGCGGATCAGGTCGCGGGTCGGCAGGCCGCACGGCTCGCGCAACCAGGCGCGGAAGTTGAACTGGCCGCCCGCATAGGGCGGGCCCTCGGAGGTCGAGTCGATGGGCGGCTGCACCAGCGTCCAGGACATCTGCAAGGTCCAATGGTGCCGCCGCGCGTAGCGCACTTGCACCGTCGCGCCCAGGGCGCTGATGAGGCTGCGCGTGTCGGCCTCGTCCAACTCCACCGACCCGTCGTAGATGCCGCCGCTGGCGTGCGCGATCGTCGTCGCCTCGCTGGTCCCGGCCCAGGGTGCCGCATGCAGCGTCCCGCCCTCCATAAAGATGGAGTAGGGCACCGTCCCCATGGCATCCTGCGCCGCGGCCCAGCCGTCGCGGAACTCGCCGTGCAGGTCAGTGTGCCAGATGGCGCCCACCGGCAGCAGAGCCAGCACTGCCGCGGGCGTGGCCAGCCCCTCGAACTGCTCCTGGAGCTCATCAGTGCAGGACACGACCCACCACTGCCCGGCCGGATCGTAGGCCACGCGCGACACCACGCCCACATAGGGCACCGCCACGATGCCGCTGATCGTCACGGCCGCCCCCACCGCGGGCTTGGCACTGCCGCGCGCCAGGCGCACGACGGCGATGCCGGCGGCGTCCAGTTCGCGGTCGACCTCCCCGGCGCCGATCAGGTCCGCGGTACGGTCCACGCCGCCGATCGAGACTGCCAGCAGGGCGCCCCAGTCGAGCCACTCACTCACGGCTGTTCTCCGGCGACGGTCCAACTGACCAGGCCGGTCTCGGGATCCAGGCTCACGCTGGTGCCGGCCACCAGCAAGTTGCCGCTGTAGACGCTGCTGACGACGGCCACCACCCCCGACACCGCCGGGGCGCTCGCGCCGTCCCCGGTGATCGTCACCCGCGACTTGGCCCAGGCGTGCAGGAAGGTCCCGCTGCCGTCGGTCTTGCGCTGGATCACGCCGCCCAACGGCTCGCGCGCCACCCGGCCCCAGAAGCTGGTCCCGGCGAGCGACACCGCGCCCGCGCCGGACGCGCCGTCCCAGCCGCTCAGTTGCCAGGTCAGGAGCCCGGTCTCGGGGGCCTGGGTGGCGGTCACCGACCCCACCAGGAAGGTCCCGGTATAGGCTGCGCTGGTCAGCGTCACCGCGGCGCCGACCGTCGCCGGGACGGCGACCGACTCGCCGCTGACGCGCAGGGTCTTGCGGGCGCCGGAGCGGCCGGTGGACACCTCCACCGAGGCCCAGTAGGTCGCGGCGCCGAGGCTGATCAGGGCGCCGCCGCTGGGGGCCTCCCAGCCGTCGAGCGTCCAACTGATCAGGCCGGTCGCGGCATCGGTTTGCGATGCCACGCCAAGGGTGATTAGCGAGCCGTTAAACGGCCCGGAAGCGACGGTTACCGAGCCCCCGGCAGCGGTCGGCGCGCTGACCCCTTCGCCCTTGATCTGCACCTGCCGCCGAGTCAGGGCGCGCGGCGCCGACACCTGCACCGTGCCCCAATAGTGGGTCCCGCCGAGCGTCACCGGGGAGGCCGTGGCGCTCGCCTCCACCCCCTTGAGTGACCAGGCGACCGTGATCCCGGACAGGTCGTCGGTGCGCTCCCAGCCGGCGCTCAAGATCGCCAGCGCCGTCCAGGCGGCGCTCTCGCTCTCCAGGTCGCGCCACTCCACCGTCACGGCACTGGTCCAGGTCACCGCGGTCAGGGCCGGGGGGGCGTGGCCGCTGGCGCTGACGGACAGGGTGCGGCGCCCCAGGGCGTCGCGGGTGACCTGCACCTGGCAAGAGAGGTGATGGGTCGCGATCGGCAGTTCGGTGCCGGCGATGCGCAGGCGGCTGATGGGGAGCGTCATAGTTCTATCATCCCAGCGCAATCAGCCGGTGCGCGTGCCGGTCTTGTCGGCCGCGCGCGCAATCGGGTCGGGGGCGGCGGCCGGCGTCACTGGCGTGCCGCTGGTAGGCGCCGCCCCGCCCGCGTCGACTGTCACCACGGCGCGCACCGGGACGCTGAAGGAGGCCCCGGCGAGGGCTTGGGTGATGGCGGCGACGACGTCCTGTGAGGCCTTGGCAGCGCCCTGGGTAACCTCGAAGGTCAGGGGGATGGGGGCGGCGAACGCGCCCTCCACCTCTTTGCGCGCGCTCGCCGCCCCGGCGCCCGCGTCCTTGCTTGGGGTCGTGGTCGGGACCGGGCTCGCCGCACTGGCGCGCGGCGCCGCGCTCTGCGGCCACACCCCCGTCAACCGAAACGCCTGCTCCGCTTCCCGGGCGGCGGCCGCGGACATCCCCGCATCTTCCGCCGCGCGCCGCCGTGCTTCGGCCTCCCCCATGCCAGCCGCCCGATAGCGCGCGATCTCCGCGCTGGACGCGGCCCCCGGCGCCGCGGCGGGCGCATCCCCTGTCCCCGCCCGCGACAGCGCCGACACCCGCCGTCCCGCCTCCTCGGCCGACACCCCGGCCGCAATCAGCGCCTGATAGGCCGCCGCCAGCTCCCGCGCACGCGCCGCCGCCGCCTTCAGTTGCGGATCCGCCGCCGACGCCGCCGTGCCCACCCCGCCCACCGCCCCGGCCAGCGCCGCCAGCGCCTCCTTGCCGGCCTTGTCGGCCGGGTCCCCGGCCGCCAGGGCGCGCATCGCCGTGGTCGCCTTGCCCGCCGCGCCCGCGATCTCCCCCAGCCAGGCCGCGGTCGCGTCCAAGGTGCCGTAGCGGTCGCCCTCGGCCGCCGCCTGGTTGAGCTTGCGAAAGCCCGACTCGACCTTCTTGAGCGCCTCGGCCTCCTTGCCCGCGGCCAGCAGCCGCGACGCCGCCAGCGCGTCGAACTCCGCCCCCAGGCGTGGATCGATCCCCTTGCCCGCGTTCTGCTCCTGCTGATCCCGATAGGCTTGCGCGGCCGTCGCGACCGCCTTGAGGGCATCGGCCGCCCGCTGCCCCGCCGCCCGCTGCGCATCGAGCGCCAGCGTCTCGGCCGCCAGCGTCGCCTTCAGCGCCTCGCCCTTGGCGCGCGCCTCCACCGCCGCCGCCGACAGCTTCAGCGTCCCCGCGGCGGCATCCTGCGCGCCTTGGCCCATGGCGGCGGCAAAGCGGGCCGAGCCGTCCATCTCCTCAGCCGCGCCGGCCACCTTGGGCTTGGCGGCGTCCGCCCCCTCGCCCAGCAAGCCAAAGCTGCGCCCGGCCTCGCCCAGGTCCAGGACCAGCGCGTCCTTGCCGCGGCGGGCGAAGTCGACATTCAGATCCCACATGTTGCGGGCGTGCCCGAGCGCGGCATCGCTCGCCAGGCCGACCTGGTTGAGGCCCGCGACGATCGCCAGGGATGCCCCGGTAAACGGAGCGGCAACGGCCCCGCCGGCCAGGGCCAGCCCATCGACCCCGGCCTGAAACACATTCCAGGCCCCACTGGCCGCCGCGCCGGCGACCTTGCCGACCGACATGGTCTTCTGCCATTTGGCCGCGAGGGTGTCGAACTGCGCCCCGGCCGTGTCCACCCACGCCTTCAGCGTGTCGCCACCCTGCTTGAGCTTGGCCTCCAGTTCCTCGGTCTTGATCTCGCCGAAAAACCGCAGCGCCGCCGCAGCCGCCTTGTCGAACACCACGCCGACCGCATCGCCGAATTTCTTGGCGATGCCGGTATCGGCCAGTTTCTGCCAAAATCCGGCCATGCCGTCGGTGATCTTGGTCAGCGCCGGCAGCATCCCCGCGCCGACCGCGGTCTTGAAGCTTTTGGTGGCCTTTTCCAACCGGTCCTTGGCGCCCTCGATCCCCCCACTGGCCGCTTCCGCGACCCCGCCGACCTGCCCCGCGACCGCCTGCAGGATGATCCCCTGCGCCTTCGCCGCCTGGCCGGTCGCCATCAGACCCTTGATGACCGTCTCCTCCTGATCGGTGAAGGTCACGCCGGCGCGCGCCAGCATCGTGAGCCCGCGCGTCGGGTCCTCCAGGGCCTTGCCGAGTTGCTTCACGTTCTCGGCGTAGCTACCGAACCCGGTCCGCTCCAGCCCATCCGCCAGCTTCAGGGTCTCGGCGTACATGCTGCCGCCGATGGACTTAAAGGTCGCGAGCATGGTCGCGCCGGCGCGCACCTGCCCCTTGGTCAGGTCGGTCGACCCGGCCAACTCTTTAGCCAGGTCGGCGATGTCGGCCGCCGTCAGCCCGGCGGCCTGGCCGGTCGCGTCCAGCGTCGCCTGCAGGATGCGTTGCGCCTTGTCGGCCCCCTCGGCCGACTCGGCGGCGCTCATCAGTCCCTGCACCAATCCGGCCAGCGACGCCACCGAGCCGACCCCCAACACGATCCCGGCGAATTTCCCCAGCGCACCGGACACGCGCCCGAGCACCCCCGAGGCTTCGTCCCGGGCGGTGATCAGCAGTTTGAGGGCGAGGTCTTTGGCGGACATCGCTTACCTATGCCCTGGATCGGATGGCGCACATGAGCGCTAAGGGTGCCACCGCCAACAGTCCCGCGCCGATCGCAACCCCAACCGCCGCGAGCTGCACCGTCACGGGATAGGCCCCCCAATCGCCCCCGACGACCGCCAGGGCCGGCAGGTAGGGCCGCACCGAGCGTCTACTGGCCACCGGCGGCGACCCGCCGGCAGTCCCGGCGCACGCGGCCGATGGCGTCGTCGAAGTAGCGCAGATCCCGGGGCGGCGCGTGCCGGGCCAGCGCCCGCTCGCGGCAGTCGCGCAGCCGGCGATAGCGCGCCAGCAGGGCGGCCGGGCTAAGTGGGCGGCCCATCTCACGGGGCACCCGCGGCCGCCTGGGCCGGGCCGCCCAGCGGGCGCGCGGCCAGGGCCGGCGTCACCGGCCACTGCGGCGCGGCGGTCGGCGGGCTCGCGGGATCGAGCGCGGTCACCGCCGCCGGGGTCGCCAGCGTGGCCTCCGCCCAGCCATAGAGGGTCTGCGCCGCCGGCAGCACGGCGCCCCACATGGCGGGGCTGGCCGGGGTCCGGCCGTAGGCCCGCAGCGCCTGAATCTGGGCCTGGACTTCCAGGAGGCCCGCCAGTTCGGTGCGCTCCTGCGCGGTCGCCGTCTCGGCCTGGATCGCCGCCTGAATCTGCATCATGCGGCCGACCCGGGCCATCTGCTCCTCCACTGATCCGGTCAGGGCCGCCATCCGCCGCACCCGTTCAGCCTCGATCCGGGTCGCCAGCGTGCCCAGGGCGGACGCGAGGTCGCTGGGGTCGCCCTCGTCGGGCGGGGGCGGGGCGAGCGGGGAGCGCACCGCCGCCGGCAGGCCCGCGGCGTCCACCCCGATGACCGGCGTCGACCATCCCGACGGGGCGCTGGCGGCGGTGCGATATTCCTCATACCAGCCGGCCGCGGCGACGGCCGGGCGGCCCAGGTAATCGACGATCAGGGGCCAGGGCCCCGAGAGGGTGCCGACCCGGATATGATCGGACGCGAGCAGCTCACGCGGGGCGGCGGGTTGGCGCAGGTCCCAGAGGATCGCCGCGTCAGCCGCGAGACCGCCGGCGAGCAGGGAGGCGCAGAGCAGGGACGTAGAGACAGGATGGCGCATGGCACGGCTCCTAGTTGGCATCAAGCAAGACACGGGTAGCGGTGTGGACCAGGTGCCAGCCCGCCGGCAGCGTGCCGGCGGCGAAGGTCCCGGAGAGCCCGCCGCGCGCTTCCAGCAGCGTGGTGGGGCGATAGGGGGGGGCGACCGTGACGGAAATCGCCGCCCCGCTGGTGACGGTCAGGGCGCCGTCGACATAGACGGTCCCCGTGCCATCGGCGTAGGTGATCTGCTGCGCCGCCGGGGCGGTCCACGGGTAGTTGCCGTCCGACACCTGGTCGGCGTCGACACACAGCAGGGCGCCGCTGCCGAGCGACCAGGCCAGACTCGCGCCGGGCGTGATGGTCGCCGCGGCGTAGTTGTCCAGGGTGGTCGGGCCGGTGAAGGTGTTGGTGCCGATGAGCCGCGTCCAGGCGCGCCTGGCGTTATTCACAGTGATGCCCAGGGCGCCGCCGCCCTCGCCGTCCGTGAGGGTCCCGGTGAAGACGTTGTGGACGCCCCCGAAATCCCATTGCCCCGCCACGGCATAGCGTCCGCAGATGAGCGGCGGCAGGAGCCGCGGCTCGCCGAGGCCGTCCAGGGATGCAACCAGGGACGGCGCCTGGAGCGCGAACCAGGGCTGCCCGACCACCACATAGCGCGGCAGGTCCGCGTCCTGGGCGTCGAGGAGCGCGAGCAGCAGGGCAGCGGCAGCGGAGGTACTCATGATGGTGTCCAGTAGGTGAGTGCCGACATCAACAGCGTGGTCGGCGTCGCGGTGATCCAATAGGTACGCCGCACCCCGGTCCCGGTCGGCGGGGTCAGGTCGTCGGCCAGGCCGCGCGCCCACGACACGGCGACCGTGCTGCTGATGATCCAGGTGTGCGCGCCGGTGTCGCTGGTGACATCCAGGCGCACGGTGCGCTCGCCGGCCGCGGGCAGGGTGATCGTCAGCACGCCGGAGCCGGTCAGGTTGGCGCGGTAGACGTCCACGGTGCTGGTCAGATCGACCGTCGCGGACGAGACGTTACCGAGGTCGGAGACGCTGAGTTGCAGCGGCCCGGCATCCGTCAGCCCGTAGCCGGCGCGGGTCGTCGGGGTAGAGGTGATCGTCGACCACGCCTGATTGTGCGCCGTGGGGGTCCGCGCGTCGCTTAAGCGGGTGTCGCTGCTGGCGACCGCATCGGTAATGCCGTACCCGCTGAGGGTGGTCGGCGCCAGGGTGATGGTGCTCCACGCCTGGGTGTGGGCCGTCGGGGTCCGTGCGTCGCTCAAGCGGCTGTCGCTGCTCGCCACCGCATCCGTGATGCCGTACCCGCTGAGGGTGGTAGGGGTCAGGGCGA